>ENA-OZGI01000608-OZGI01000608.1-human-gut-metagenome-genome-assembly--contig:-NODE-608-length-12590-cov-8.425050_pt1 | contig 12590 bp, 10 predicted proteins | sample MGYA00245114_ERZ653653 | MGnify/ENA primary metagenome ERZ653653 (study PRJEB26926, sample SAMN06165051) | human gut metagenome | biome: ENVO:00009003; feature: ENVO:2100002; material: ENVO:00002003...
GCATCCTGTGCTGCGAAACGCTCACGCTGGTCGATTGGGTCGTTGAGCTCTGAGTATGCGTTACACATCTCCCATGTATTACAGAACAGCTCGAAACGCTCTACCTTTGTAGGATCGCTTGGTTTCTTCTTTGTGAGAGGTGATATCTCAATTGGGTGATCCATGATGAATGTTGGCTGGATAAGCTCTTTCTCACAGTACTCCTCGAAGAAGAGGTTTACGATGTCACCCTTCTTGTGACGCTCCTCGTACTCGATATGATGCTCGTCTGCAAGCTTCTTTGCGGCTGCATCATCAGGTACCTGGTCGAAGTCAACACCTGCGTATTTCTTGATTGCGTCTATCATTGTCATTCTTGCGAATGGCTTTCCAAGGTCGATTTCCACGCCGTTGTATGAGATTTTTGTCGAACCGCATACCTTCTCAGCGAGGTAACGGAACATTGACTCTGTCAGCTCCATCATGCCCTCGTAGTCTGTGTATGCCTGATAAAGCTCCATAAGTGTGAACTCAGGGTTGTGACGTGTGTCTACGCCCTCGTTACGGAAAACTCGTCCGATCTCGTATACTCGCTCAAGTCCTCCGACGATAAGTCTCTTTAAGTAAAGCTCAAGGGAAATACGAAGCTTTACATCCTCGTTCAATGCGTTGTAGTGTGTCTCGAATGGTCTTGCTGCGGCACCACCTGCGTTTGAGACAAGCATAGGTGTCTCAACCTCCATGAAATCACGGCCTGCAAGGAAGTTACGGATTTCCTTGAGTATCTGTGAGCGCTTGATAAATACCTCTTTGCTCTCCTGATTCATGATAAGGTCTACATATCTCTGACGGTATCTGGTGTCTGTGTCTGTCAGTCCATGGAACTTCTCCGGGAGTATCTGGAGTGATTTTGAAAGCAGTGTTATCTCCTCTGCATGGATTGAAATCTCACCTGTTTTTGTTCTGAAAGCAAATCCCTTTACACCATAGATATCACCGATATCTGATTTCTTGAAATCTGCGTATGAGTCCTCTCCGATATTGTCCCTTGCCACATATACCTGGATATTGCCCTTTAAGTCCTGGATATTGCAGAAAGAAGCCTTACCCATGACACGCTTGAACATCATACGTCCTGCGATGCTTACCTCGATTGGCTTTGCATCCATGATTTCTCTTCTCTCGTTGTAATCGTTGTTGATTACCTCTCGCTTTGCAGCGTCATCCAAGCCCTCAACATCCGGAGCCTTTCTGTCACCGAGAATCTCAGCCTCATGAGCATTGTAAAGCTCCTTTACATCGCTGCTGTGATGAGTGACATTGTACTTTGTAATCTGGAAGGGATCCTTTCCTGCTTCCTGTAAATTCTGTAATTTTTCACGGCGGACCTTAAGGAGCTGGTTTACGTCCTGCTGCTGTCCACCCTTGTTATTATTCTGATTTGCCATTTTTTACCTCTTTTAGTTCTCTTCTGCTCTCTGGATCTCGAGTACCTTGTATGTGAGCTCTCCTACCTGAGTCTCAACAGTTACAGTATCTCCGACTTTCTTTCCAAGAAGAGCTTTACCTACAGGTGACTCGTTTGAAATCTTGCCCTTTAAGCTGTTTGCCTCTGTTGAACCAACGATTTTGTACTCAAGCTCCTCATCAAACTCACAATCTAAGATGCGGATCTTACATCCGATAGAAATCTTGTCAAGGTCAACCTCCTCCTCAACAACAACCTCTGCATTCTTAAGGATTTTCTCGATTTCCTCAATACGAGCCTCGATATCGCGCTGCTCATCCTTAGCTGCATCATACTCAGCATTCTCAGATAAATCACCCTGCTCACGAGCCTCCTTGATCTTCTGGGAAACCTCTTTACGCTTAACAACCTTTAACTGCTCAAGCTCATCCTCGAGCTTCTTAAGACCTGCATATGTCAGAATATTTTTCTTGTTATCCATGATTCTTACCCTTCTATCTTCCTTTTCTTTTATTTTATTATGTTGATTTGCTAAAATGAAACTTCCCACTTCAAAGACTTAATTTACCGGAAAGTATACAGTATATTCCGAAGAAAAATATGAACTGCCACGGGTTTCCATAACCCTCGGCAACGGAAACCCCGCAGCAAAGAAAAACCCTCTATCCGCGATTCGTTCCCGTGGCTAACTTCATATTTTTCTGAGGAATAAACTGTATGCTACGCCGGTAACCACAATACCCTAAATGTGGGAAGTTTGTTTTATTAAATCGTAAAGCCTATTTTAACGCGTGTATTATAATTGAAAATCCCCACGCTGTCAAGGATTTGGCCGATTTCAATTTCGAATCTTCTACTTATACAAAAGCTCCTCAAGCTGTTCTAAGCTCTCCACCGTATTCACTGCCGCGCGCAGCCTTGATGAATGCGGATATCCTGCCGTATACCACGCTGTGTGCTTTCTCATCTCGTGTATTCCCGTGTACTCGCCCTTGAACTCTATCATCATGCGTGCATGGCGCAGTATCATCCGGCGCACTTCCTCAAAGGATGGCTTTTCCTGATGCTCGCCGGTCTCAAAGTAATGCAGTATCTGTGAGAAAATCCATGGATTGCCCTGCGCTCCCCTGGCTATCATAAAGCCGTCGCAGCCTGTCTGCTCCTGCATTTTTATGACATCTTCTGCGCTAAGCAGGTCTCCGTTTCCTATGACCGGTATTGAGACAGCCTCTTTTACCTGCCTTATGATGTCCCAGTCGGCTTTACCGGAGTAGTACTGCTCTCTGGTCCTACCGTGCACTGTGACTGCGCTTGCGCCGCTTTCTTCAGCCACATGTGCCAGCTCTACTGCGTTGACATGCTCATCATCGAAGCCCTTTCGTATTTTTACGGTGACCGGCTTATCTATCGCTTTTACTATGCTCTCTATAATCTGACCTGCAAGAAGCGGATTTTTCATGAGTGCTGAGCCCTCACCGTTGTTTACGATTTTGGGCACCGGACAACCCATGTTGATATCCAGTATGTCAAACGGTCTTTCCTCTATCTGCTTTGCTATCTGAGCCATTATCTGCGGGTCTGAGCCAAACATCTGGAGTGAAACAGGCTTTTCTCTTTCATCTATTGAAAGAAGCGACTCTGTATTTTTGTTTTTGTACAAAATTGCCTTGGCGCTGACCATTTCCATACATAAAAGCCCGGCTCCCTGCTCCTTGCACAATAAGCGAAATGGCAGGTCTGTCACGCCTGCCATAGGTCCCAGTATCAGGTTGTTTGGGAGTGTCACACTTCCTATCTGAAGCTTTCGTATCTGATGAATATCCATACTATTACTTCACTCCCTTGCGGTTCTGCTTGCGATACACGAGGTTTATGCCCTTTAATGTCAGATCCGGATCGTATACATCCACGTTTTCTGTCTCATTGGATATTATTCTGCCGAGTCCGCCGGTCACTACAACCTTTGCATCGTACATGCCTGTTTCTTCCTTTACCTTGTTGATGATGTACTCTGTCTGTCCTATCTGTCCATACACAAGTCCCGCCTGCATGCTGGTGATGGTGTCCTTTCCGAGGATATTATCAGGCTTTTTAATCTCTATCTCAGGAAGCTTTGCCGCATCCTCCCAGAGTGCCTTGGCTGAGATACGTATGCCCGGTGCTGTGATTCCTCCCATGAAGGTACCGTTTTCATCGACCATATCGTAGGTGGTTGCTGTGCCAAAATCTATGACCAAAACAGGTCCTCCATATAATTCATATGCAGCTACGGCGTCTACTATACGGTCTGCGCCAATTTGCTGCGGATTTGGTGTGGCGATACGGATGCCTGTTTTGATGCCCGCCTCCACGATTATCGGCCTGATATTGAAGTATTTTATTAGGCCATTCTGCAGTGAATGCATGATATTCGGTACAACGGAGCAGATGATTGCATCATGTATGTCGTCCATGCCTACCTGATTTCTTTCAAGCAGAGTGCTCAGAAGCATGCCATATTCATCTGATGTACGTGGCATTTTAGTTGTAATTCTAAAGCTTGCTTTTATCCTGTCACCATCAAACACGCCGCATGTTATGTTTGTATTTCCTACGTCCAGTGCTAAAATCATCTGTTATTCCTCCTCGAGTCCTTCTCCCAAAAATACTATGCGATAATACGTCTCTATCGACTCGAGCAGCTCTCTTCGCTCGTTGCGGTACTGCTTTATCTTTAGCACGCTTCCTATCTCATCATAAAAAAAGTCATTTTCCTTGCAGGATGTTCTGAAATCGAGGTTTCCGTCCTCATCAAACACCAGCTCCAGTATGCCTCCCACATCCTCTGTATACAGGACGCACATGATTTTAAGTTCGTCCCTTATTGTCTGTGGAAGTCCGTTAAAATTCTCGTTCAGATAATATTTTTTCTGATATGCGTTTGACACGCAAAGTACTACCTCTTTAGACATATCCGTATATTCCTCTCACTGATACTTCTCCGCTTGAAACCAGCTTGCGCGACTCCCATGTGTCCACGATCAGCTCGCCCTTAGGCGTGATGCCCATCGCTTTTCCGTCAAACGGCTCCTTCGGATCCAGTACCCTTACTGATTTGTTCCTGTTGACCAACAGCTCATCATACTCCCTGACGAGGGCTGAAAGATCCTGCGTCTTTAAAAATGTGTCATAATACTGCTCAAAGTATGACATGGTCTCTGCGATTATCTGCGCACGGTGAAATCTTTTGCCACCTGCTTCTATCATGAGTGAGCTCGCCATCTGACTGATTTCCTCCGGAAAGCTCTCATTGTGCACGTTGATACCGATACCTACAACAATATGGTTGATGTAGTCAAACTGCGCATTCATCTCTGTGAGTATGCCGCACACCTTTTTGCCGTTTACCACAATGTCGTTTGGCCACTTTATCAGGGCTTCCTCGCCTGTAACGCTTGTTATTGCCTTTGCGACAGCAAGAGCTGCCACAAGCGTGAGCATGGATGCATTGTTTGGATTGATATCAGGCTTTATCATAAGTGTCATGAAAATACCTGTGCCGGACGGCGATACCCAGCTGCGGCCGCGGCGCCCCTTGCCTGACTCCTGCTTGTCCGCTACGACTAAGGTGCCGCTTTGATAGCCTTTTTCGGCAAGCTCCTGAGCCTTGATGTTGGTGGAGTCTATTGTATCAAAATACAGCACTTCCTTTGCCACCCAGTCTGTGTGCATGAGGCTTTTTATCTCCGCCTCTGTCATCAGATCCGGCGCTGCCATGAGCCTGTAGCCCTTATTCTGTTGTGCCTCTATCTCATATCCGGCTTCCTTTAGCTGGTTTATGGCCTTCCACACGGCTGTGCGCGATACTCCAAACCGGTTGCATAGCTCCTGCCCTGAAATATAGCCGTCAGCGCTGCGTAGAAGTCTAAGTATTTCTTCCTTCATACTTTATTCCTTAGCTTTCCGTCAATCTTTTGTTGCGGTCATTGCTTGCCGTACTAGTCCGCAAGTGTTGCACGCATGATAGCCTTGATTGAGTGCATACGGTTCTCTGCCTCATCAAATACCACTGAACGCTCTGACTCAAATACCTCGTCTGTCACCTCAAGCTCGCTCAGTCCAAACTTCTCATAGACCTGCTTGCCGATAGTGGTCTTTAAATCATGGAATGCAGGCAGACAGTGCATAAAGATTGCGCTATCCTTTGCATTTTCAAATGCTTTTGCATTTACCTGATATGGCTTTAAGTCGTTAATTCGCTCTGCCCATACCTCTTCCGGCTCGCCCATTGATACCCACACATCTGTGTAGATGACATCTGCATCCTTTGTGCCCTCTGCCACATCCTCTGTGAGTGTGATTGATGCGCCGGTTGTTTCTGCAACGTCCTTACAGTATTTTACAAGCTCATCATTTGGGAAATATTTCTTGTTTGTGCATGCCACGAAGTCCATGCCAAGCTTTGCACATGTGACCATGAGTGAATTGCCCATGTTGTATCTTGCATCTCCCATGTATACAAATTTCACGCCCCCCAGTCTGCCGAGGTGCTCACGGATTGTAAGCATATCTGCTATCATCTGTGTCGGGTGGAACTCATTTGTCAGGCCGTTCCATACCGGTACGCCTGCGTATTTAGCCAGCTCCTCCACGATTTCCTGTCCGTATCCACGGTACTCGATTCCGTCAAACATTCTGCCGAGCACGCGCGCTGTATCGGCGATGCTCTCCTTTTTACCTATCTGTGAACCGCTCGGGTCAAGGTATGTGACATGCATTCCAAGGTCATGTGCCGCTACCTCAAAAGAGCAGCGAGTTCTGGTACTGGTCTTTTCAAAAATCAGCGCTATATTCTTGCCTGTGAGTTCATCATGTCTGATGCCTTTTTTCTTCTTTTCCTTCAGCTCCTGTGAGAGGTCAATCAGATAAGTAATCTCTTCCGGAGTGTAATCCATAAGTTTTAAAAAGTTTCGTCCCTTTAACTGCATTGCTCTTGCCTCCTGGGTTTTATTTGCATCGTTTATAGATGCAGGTTGCTATAATTTATATCTGTAGGTTGCTATAATGATGTCATTTTACTCTATTTTGTGGTATGTTGCAAGAGGTTTGAAGCATTGACGCTCTGACTGTAAAACCACGCCGTACAAATAATTAAAGAGGCTGCAAACCAACAAGCTTTGTTGATTTGCAGCCTCTTTGTTATTTCTTTGTATTGGCTGTATATTATCTGAACTTCATATTTCCGATTGATATTCCTGAGCCATGGTCATTGAAGGATGTACATCCTCCTGTGTTGTCCACTCCGGACATTGCCTCCTGTGCTGCACTGTAGCATGAAGAAGAAATGCGTCCGCTAAGCTTTCTTGCGAGCTTTCCTGATGATGCCGGTCCAAACTGGCCTTTCTGGTAAATAACACCTGAGATGCTGTTTGGATATGAGCCGCTCTTTACTCTGTTGATGACTGCCGCTCCTACTGCAAGCTGACATTCATAGCTCTCTCCGCCTGCCTCACACTCGATGATTGCTGCAAGCAGTGTCAGGTCATCTGCTCCTGCACTTACCGCCTCGCCCTGTGTGGTCTCTGTTTTCTTTGATTCCTTTGCTGCTTTTGCAGCTTCTTTTGCTGCCTTTTCTTCTGCGGCCTTTCTCTCAGCCTCTTTCTGTGCAGCTATCTGAGCCTGTTCCTCTTCAATTGTGATACCCACTCTTGTGTTGAGGGAACGTGTCGCATAATCTGCTGCGATATATCCTGTCTGTGAATCACAGACTACTGCGATCCAGCCATCCTGTGCCTGTGCTGCGCGGTCCACCTGATAGGTCTTGCCCTGGTCAGCTACCTCTAAGGCCTTGCTGTTTGTATCTGCTGCCTCTCTCACACGAAGTCCGTCTGTATTTACTGTAGCAATTTCTCCGCATCTGTCGTAAGCATAGCTTAGTGCGTCAGTTCCGGTCACACAGTAAGAAACATTAACGTATCCGTCTACATTTCCTGACTTGATGTGAGCCCATGTGCCATCGTTTTCTACGATGTCTGCCACACTTCCTTTATATAGTTTTCCAACAATATCTGACTGTTCATCGGCCTGTGCTCTTACGTTGAGTAATTCTTCAACTTTTGGCATAAGCTTTGTCTGCCATTCCTGCTGCTCCTGTGTGAGCTGTGGCTGTACCTCCTGCTGTGCATCCTGTGCTGCTGCCACCATCTCAACATTTTCTTTTTCTACTGTAACAGCATTCTCTGCTGTGAGACCCTTCTCATAATCAAAAAGAGTCGCTGCCACGCCAGCATAACTATTATAACCAGTATGCTCTAAACCAGTGTTTGCTAGCACCTTATCCTCTGCTTTGACCTCAGAGCGTCCGCTGTTAGTAACCGCGGTAACCGTCAGCATGGCGCACAGTCCACAGACCGTAATGCTATCGATTACTTTTTTGTTTAGCTTCATATAATCCTCCATATGGTGTAGTATATGTTGTTTTTGTTACGTTTATTACACCTATGTTGCATTTGTTACAACTTTGTTACAGTCGGTATAATATCACAGTAATAGCATTTTGTCAAATTTCATGGAAAAATCTCCTGCAGCACCGATGAAATCACCCCATTCTGATGTGCCTTATGCTCTATCTCAAGCTTGTCGCTTTCGCTTCTCGACAGCTCGTCTATGTAGTCACTCACCTGTTTTTCTATTTTATAAATTTCGTTGCTCAAAAGTCTTATCCTGTGTGAGAGTGCGAACAAGGTCACAATGACTGTCAGCATGAAAAGTGCAAGCATTATCGCAAGTATGCCTCCTGCCACGATGTCCATATTGTCCATTGATAATTCCATATTAATGTGTCCTCCCTACTATTCTTTTTCCGATACATCATTCAAAATTTAACTTAACCTATAACGCAGGATGATGTACTATTGATTATTATAACCAATTCACTTGAACTTAACAGTTCCTATCGGTCGCAAGTTTCGACATTTGTTTGGTATTGCAGGGCAAACTTTCACCGATAACTTGGTATTGACTTTTATTGTGTTGAGTATAATATAAATATGAGACAAACAGGAATGCAAGAAAGGATACATATATATGAAGAAAATAGTTATGACAGGCGGCGGTACTGCAGGTCATGTCACTCCAAATATAGCTCTTATGCCGGCACTTAAGGAGGCCGGATACGATATCGAATACATTGGCTCAGTAAACGGAATGGAGAAGGGACTGATCGAAGCCCAAAAGATTCCTTACCACGGCATTTCATCAGGAAAGCTGCGCCGATACTTTGACTGGAAGAACTTTACAGATCCGTTCCGCGTGTTAAAGGGCTACGGTCAGGCTGTAAGCCTCATGAAAAAACTCAAGCCTGATGTAGTATTTTCTAAGGGTGGCTTCGTTTCCGTACCTGTCGTGCTTGCCGCAAAGCACTGCCATGTGCCTGCCATCATCCACGAGTCGGATATCACCCCGGGACTTGCCAATAAAATCGCCATAAAGGGCGCCAAAAAGGTCTGCTGCAATTTCCCTGAGACCATGAAATATCTGCCTGCAGACAAGGCTGTGCTCACCGGATCACCTATCAGACGCGAGCTTTTTAGCGGCGTTGCGGAAAATGCCATAAAGCTTTGTAATTTTCCTGACCACAATAAGCCTGTCATCCTCATCATCGGAGGAAGCCTCGGCTCTAAAAAGGTTAATGAAGCTGTCCGTGAGATTCTTCCTGAACTACTAAAGGATTTCTATGTGATTCACCTCTGCGGAAAGGGCAATCTGGACAACAAGCTTGCCGGAATCACAGGCTATGCACAGTTTGAGTACGCCAATGCTGAGCTCACCGACATGTTTGCTCTGGCTGACATGGCTATCTCAAGAGCCGGAGCCAACTCCATCTGCGAGCTGCTTGCTCTGCACAAGCCAAACATCCTGATTCCTCTTTCTGCTGCTGCCAGCCGCGGAGACCAGGTATTAAATGCAAAATCCTTCAAAAAGCAGGGCTTTTCATATGTCATCGAGGAGGAGGAGCTCACAAAGGATTCTCTGCTTAGCGCAGTAAAAGAGGTGTACAGCAACAGGGATAAATATAAGGATGCCATGGCAAAAAGCGGTCAGATGGATTCCATCGCCACTATAATCGATTTGATTAACTCTCAGGTGAAAAAGTCGTCATAGGGTCAGAGTCTGTTTAAAGCGTCATTGTATATCATAAAAAAGAAAAAGCCCGGATATGAACTACATTTGCATATCCGGGCTTTTTCTTTTTTAATAATGTGTAACTATTAGCAGCTATTACATGCTCATCTCGTCACAGATTTTCTTCATCTCGTCATCAGTGAACTCCTTGTGATTCCACTCTATGACATTCTTGTTGTCATCTGACTCATATCTTGGAATCAGGTGCATATGGAAATGGAATACTGTCTGGCCTGCCACCTCGCCATTGTTCTGTACCAGGTTGTAGCCTTCACAGCCAAGCACATCTTTCTCGTGTGTCATAATCTTCTTTGCAAGCTTTGCTGCCTTGGCAAGTGTCTCATCCTCAATCTCAAAAATATTTGCATAATGCTGCTTTGGAAGGATAAGTGCATGTCCCTTGCTAGCAGGACTTGCATCGAGTATTACCTTGAAATCATCATCCTCGTAGATTGAATTGGTCGGGATATCCCCATTTGCCAGTTTACAGAAAATACAGTTGTCATCTTTCATCTTTGTCACCTCATATATATAATTATTTTGTAACTGTTCAGAATCAAAAAGCCCATTAAAACGGAAATATCTGATCAAGCATGCGAAGTGTCTTGAAATTGCCTTTTGCTGTCATTTCTCCGGTCATAAATGCTCTCTGGAAGGTCATGTGACCATCTATTATAGACTCCATGATACTCTTCGAAAATTTGGCGTAAACATCCACTATATCCTCTTCGCCATAGTGTATATCCAGCTTATCCTCATCCACCTTTATATATAATGGATTTTTAATGCCCTCTATATTAAATGAATAGCAGGCTTTGAATTCACGAAGCGGAATAAAATGTGCTTCAAGCTCCTTTATATATGGCATGTCATCTGTAGATGCCTGCTGCCCGAGCATGTCCTTGAACATGGTTGCAAGCTCCTCGATATCCTCCTTCTGCTGCTTTACATATGTATCATCAGACACATACTTCGACAGCTGCTCGCTCTCCTGTGGGGTGAGATTGAGCTGCTGTGTCCTGAGTACACTTTGCTTCACTGCCTGATTGCTTGTAGGCAGGCTCTTAATCTTCTGGGATATCGTGCGATACAGATTCTCCGCGCGTTTTTCTATTATGAGATTATACTCCTTATTGAGCTGAAACGTAGTAATATCCTCTACATATCCGCATAACCCTGAGCACGGCAGACCGCCAAGTATCTCCCATGCATTGCATAGTGTGGTTTCTGCCTCGCGCTCTCCATATGTGGTAGACATAACAATAGGCTGCATATATGTATTGCTTATCTTTTCCTTATCGCCGTAGAGCCAGCATGCATCAAGGAACTGCTGCATATATCCACCTATACCAAGCCACTCAACCGTCGTTGCGAGAATGATTCCATCTACATCTCTGAAGGTCTGTGGCAATGTAGCTATTTCATTCTTGTGCTCATAGATATTGTATCTCTCCACCTTTACGCGGAGCTCCTTTAGCACATTTTCTATCCTGCTTATCACATACAGTGTCGGGTCGTCCAGTAAACCTCTTCCACCATAATAAATATTTATCTTCATGTAGCTTCTCCTACCATTAATTTTTAGTTGATATTATATTTATTATATCTCTTTTTGCGATATAAAACAATTGAAATAACAAATCCGCCTGCAAGTCCGCCTCCATGAGCCCAATTGTCCACTCCCTGCGTTGAAACTCCGTAGTATATCATCAGTATAACCATAAATACAGCCTGCTTCCTGCTGACGCCCTCATAAAAGCCTCTGTTTGCTATAACTATCCACACAAGTGCTCCTACCAGACCAAATATCGCCCCGGAAGCACCTGCCGATACCGCATAATCATTATTATAAAGCATAACGATGTATGACAATACACTTCCACACATGCCTGACACAAGAAATGTGATCAGAAGCTTCACATGCCCCATGGCTTTCTCGACTATCTGACCGACAGCACCTAAAACCACCATATTGTTAAGTATATGCATCAATCCAAAATGCATAAACATCGAAGTGAACAGCCTCCAGTACTGGCCATCCTTTATATACTCAGGGTACATGGCTCCGTGGGCAGCCATATACTGTGCATCAAGTGTGCTGCCTGATATACTCATCAGCACAAAAACTATTATATTTACCACTATTATGCCAATTGTCATATATGGTTTATCATAAAATCTTTTTATATTCTGCAAATCTGTGGGGTCTCCTTAATTTTCCTGTTAAATACTTTTTTCTTATTATAAATTTTAAGGAGCTTATTTGCAACAATTATACAAACCGGTACTTAACATCGGCAAATCTGATGATATCATTTGACTTGAGCTGCTTCTTCTGCTTGTACGCAAGCACCTCATTATTGACAAAGGTTCCATTTGTGGAGTTTAAATCCTCCAGATAAAATTCCTGGTTTTCCCTGTTTATAACTGCATGAAAATGACTTATTGTATCCTTGCCTATTACTGCATCGGCCTCATCGCCCTGACCAATACGCGTACAATCTTTGTCTATTATTATATTACTGCGGTTTTCCATGCCCTCATACAAAAGCATGCCCTGTGGGTGCTCCCTGTAATCGCTCAGACATACTGTGGGGTGTATCTGACGCGGTACAGGCTCCGGTGCAGTCTCTGAGCTTGGGTGTATAAGCATGGTATCCTCTAACTTTTCACGATTTTCTTTTCGTTTTTCTTTTTTAAACCATTTTCTGTTTATGTCCGGTTTTTTAGGCTTTTCTATCACTGACGCCTGCTTCTTTCGCTCCGGCAGCCTGATATCCAGCTGCTCCAGCAGATACACCCGAAGCTTATCGTACAGTGTAGGCTTTATCTGCTCCTTAGGCTCCTCTACTCTGACCTGTGGCTGTGAAATTGGCGCCATCACCTCCTCCACCGGCTTTTCTGCCACCTTTTTCTGTCGCTCCTCGATTATGGCATTTCTAATATCAGCGATACTGTAATTGCCATTTATGGTTTTCTC
>ENA-OZGI01000634-OZGI01000634.1-human-gut-metagenome-genome-assembly--contig:-NODE-634-length-12375-cov-4.886120_pt1 | contig 12375 bp, 10 predicted proteins | sample MGYA00245114_ERZ653653 | MGnify/ENA primary metagenome ERZ653653 (study PRJEB26926, sample SAMN06165051) | human gut metagenome | biome: ENVO:00009003; feature: ENVO:2100002; material: ENVO:00002003...
AGCGTCAGATGTGTATAAGAGACAGGTGTTGAAAGATCAGGTCTTGCAAACTAATTTGCAAATAAGCTTATCAAAAGTCCTGCACTTCGGTGCGGGACTTTTTTTTGCGTGAAGCCTTTTTTATGTTCATATATTTAAGACTTATTAAATTTGTACATATATAAAGCAACGCAATTGTGCATATTGCTTTGAAATGTCAGGTTAATTTAGTACAATCGTGTATAGAAAAAACATCTTTTTTTTGATATAATTATTTTGGGTATTATTGCCCATGGTAAGTTGTTTATAAAAATATTCAGTTAGGAGTCTGAACATGAATATAAAAGTTGATTTAAAAAAGCTTTTTGCTGCCGCAGTATCAGCGATAATGTGCCTCTCCGCAGGGGGTTGCTATCTGCTTCCTGACGAGGAGGAAGTCCTCGATGCGCCGACCGTGAAGGCAAGCGATGTTACATATTCCACAGTGACGGCAAAGAAAAAAGACCTTGAAAAGAAGATAGTCGCAACAGGCACTGTCACAGCGGAAAATCAGTATACTCTTTCTTATGAAAAGCAGAGCGGCACAGTGTCAAAATTTTATGTAAAAGCAGGCGATAAGGTCAAAAAGGGTGATGTTATCTGTGACCTCGATACATATGACCTTGACTATCAGATAGAAGAAAAACAGCTTTATCTCGAAAAAGCAAAGCTTAATGTTGATATAATTTATGAGGGCGGCGGCACTCAGGCAGAGATAGACTCTGCTTATGTTGACGTACAGCTCCTTGAAAAAGAGCTTGAAAAATTGCAGGCTCAGAAGGAGGATTCAAGCCTGAAATCACCTATAGACGGCGTTGTTTCGTCACTCTCTGACGTAAGAGCAGGCGACAACGTAAATCCGGGTCAGACTATCGCAACTGTTATAGATACTTCGGCTCTTTATATCGCAATACAGCCTGACGACCTCACCCAGTATGATATCGACACAGAGGTGCAGATAAGGATAGGCGAGGATTATTATGACGGTGTTGTTTTTATGACTCCTAAAAAGCTTGCGGATTATCAGGAAGAGCAGAAAGAGGATCATAACAATGTTGACGATACAGGTATAGATTATCAGGCGGATACTATCTATGTTCGTTTCAAGGATACCGCCCCTGCGGAAACAGTGGGTCAGCTTGCAGATACGATACTTGTCCTTGACAGCGTAAAGGACGCTATCGTTATCTCAAATAATCTGATAAAAAAGGTTGACGGCACAAAGGTAGTTTATGTGCTGAAAAACGGTGAAAAAACTGCCGTTGAAGTGGAAACAGGACTTTCTACAGGCTCTCAGACCGAGATAAAATCGGGCCTTAAAGAGGGCGACGAAATTGTTATCAGATAGGTTTGAAAGGATAAGCTTATGTTCACCTTATTGTTCCGTAAAATGCGAAACACCAAATGGATGGTGCTTTGCCTGCTGATAGGCTTTGTTATGGCGTCTGCCATGATGAGCACTATCCCTATTTATATGAACGCTTCTCTGCAAAGAATGCTTGTAAAGGATCTTGAGTCGTTCCAGACAGAATATGATATCTACCCCGGTGCGTATAATACTAGCTATGGATTGAAAATGGATATCTCAGGCAGTGAGCAGCAGAAAGCTGTTGAAAATTATAATAACAAAGTGGAGGCTAAGTTCAAGGAGCTTGGTCTGCCTGAAAAGCTTGATAAGAAGTATATAAGTGACGAGTATCTCTATGTGCGTTCACTTGCCGTTTCAGATGGCAATTCGCAGGCAAGATTCACTCTCGGCGGTATGACGGATATTTCCGACCATATCAGCATAAAGCAGGGCAGAATGTTCACTGCAGGCAAGCGTTCAGACGGCGTTTACGAGTGCGTTGCCACAGAAAAAGCCATGAAAAGCACAGAGCTTGCTATAAACACAGTATATGAGATAGCCGACGTGTTTGATGATAACAAGTCAATAAAAATAGAGATCGTGGGCGTTTTTGACGTTAAGGACGAAAATGACGCATATTGGGCAGAGGGTCTTGATTCTCAGTATACAGCCGTTGTCTTTACAGATTATGACACAATGCTCGGGGATTGCGTTGATACTGGCGTTGTGAATATCACAAAGGCTGTCCATAACTATGCGGTGGATTATGCTTCCATGAATATGACTGACCTTGCAAGCACAAACGAGATGATAGCAAAGCAAAAGACCTATTTTGGTGAAAATTCCATAGGCTTTTCGATGCCTGCCTCAGATATCCTCAAGGACTATGAGAGCCGTTCATCACAGCTCCAGCTTGTTTTGTGGCTTTTGCAGATACCTGTCATACTTATGATAATATTCTATCTCTTTATGGTGTCGCAGCTCAACGTTGAGCAGGAGCGTAACGAGATAGCGGTGTTCAAAAGCCGTGGAGCAAGCCGCTTGCAGATAATGGGCATTTATGCTCTGGAATCTCTCGTACTGGGCGTTCTGACAGTTATAATAGGACCATTCGCAGGTCTTGGACTTTGCAAGGTACTTGGTGCGTCAAACGGATTCTTGGAGTTTGTCAACAGGCGTTCGCTCCCTGTTCATATGACAATAGAAGCTGTCGTCTATGCAGCAATAGCCGTGGCAGTGTTCTTTGTCACAACTATGATACCGATCGTTCCTGCCACAAAAACAACTATTGTTGAGCATAAGCAGTCAAAAGCCAAAAAGAAAAAGCACGCTCTGTGGGAAAAGGTCTGCCTTGATTTTATCCTTGTGGGCGGTTCAGTTGGCTGGCTTTATTATTACAACAAAACTCAGGAAAAGCTTGTTGCAGAGGGTGTAACAGATACCACCGCAACAGTAAACCCTATAATGTTCGTGGCTTCCACTGCCTTTATACTTGGCCTTGGTCTGTTTCTTATAAGGATATATCCTTATATAATAAGGCTTCTCGCAAGAATAGGCAGAAGAGTGTGGTCGCCTGCACAGTATGTTTCACTGACTAATATCGGTCGCTCCTCAACAGGCAGGGAAAGATTTTTGATGCTGTTCCTTGTTCTTACTGTATCATTGGGCGTGTTCTTTGCCAATACCGCAAGAGCCTTGAACAGAAATGCCGAGGAAAGCGTTGCCTATGGGGTTGGCTGCGACGCTGTTCTTACAGAGCAGTGGTATAGCAGTAAAATAGAATCTGCACAGCAGACCACTCCTCAAAGCGCATCTCAGGCAGCTCAATCAGGCACAAAGCAGACTTCCGAAGAAAGCGATGAAGAAGATACAGAAACTACCATACAGTATGTAGAGCCTGTTTTTGAGCGATTTGAAAAGCTCGCAGGAGTGGAAGATGTGACAAAGGTTTTCAGAAAAGACGACGTGACCATATCTTCAAACAAAATGAACGTTCCAAGACAGCAGACAAAGTCTGACGATGAGGAAAAGACCCGTGACGATTTCCTTGACCAAAGCGTTGACACAAGCTCAGGCAAAAGCTCAACAAGCAATGTCCAGCTTATGACCATAGTGCCAAGCGATTTCTCAAAGGTCTGCAATTTTGAGGACAGACTTTTGCCAGTTCAGTTAAATAACTACCTGAATGCCCTCGCAGAGTACACCCCGGGAGTTATCCTCTCTTCAAGCTTCAAGAGCTATGGTCTGGAGCTTGGTGATACTGTAGAGTGTAAGTGGGGCGGAAACGAGCCCTTTGAAGTGACCGTCCTTGCCTTCGTTGACTACTGGCCGGGACTAAGCCCTTACAAAGAGGCGAAAAACGGCGGTTATATGGACTTTGCCGTTATGAACTACGATTATGTGAACGTTCAGACAAGCATGGAGCCTTATGAGGTATGGTTCAAGCTCAAAGACGGAGCTTCCGTTCAGGAGTTTTATGACTCAATAGACAAAGCAGGCATTAAACCCCTCACCCTTGAATCTGCAAGCCAGCAGACCATAGAAAAGAAAAACGACCCTATGCTCCAGGGCATGAACGGCGCTCTCACTCTCGGCTTTATCATCATCATGGTGATGTGCATAATAGGTTTCCTTATCTATTGGATACTCTCCATAAAGAGCAGGACTTTGCAGTTTGGTATCCTAAGAGCAATGGGAATGAAGTTCAGAGAGATAATAATGATGATAGTCTATGAACAGCTTTTGGTGTCAGGCGTTGCAATATTCGCCGCTATCTTTATCGGCGGCGTAACAAGCGACCTTTTTGTACCGCTGTTCCAGAGCATCTTCGACGCAAGCCAGTCAGTGCCGCCGTTTGCAGTGATACCTGAACGCAGCGACTATCTGAAGCTTTATGCAGTTATAGGAGTAATGCTGCTCACAGCCTTTGTGGTGCTTGGCAGACTTATAAAGAAGATAAAGATAAGTCAGGCGTTGAAGCTTGGTGAGGATTGATAGGAGGAAATTTTATGACAGCTTATGAAAAGCTTACAAAATGTTATGAGTGCGTAAAAAGTAAAATAGACTTTGAGCCAAAGGTAGCCCTTGTGCTTGGCTCAGGTCTTGGCGATTATGCAAATTCCATAGACGTGAAATACACCCTCAGCTATAAGGATATAGAGGGCTTCCCTACATCAACGGTAGAGGGTCATAAGGGTCAGTTCGTTTTCGGATATGTTGGCGAAGTGCCTGTTGTTATAATGCAGGGCAGAGTGCATTATTATGAGGGCTATGCAATGGAGGACGTTGTGCTTCCTGCAAGACTTATGAGAATGTTGGGCGCACAGGTGCTCTTCCTTACAAACGCATCGGGCGGAGTGAACGCAGGCTTCAAGGCAGGCGACTTCATGCTTATAACAGACCATATCTCAAGCTTTGTACCTAACCCGCTTATAGGCAAAAATATCGACGAGCTTGGAACAAGATTTCCTGATATGAGCGAGATATATAACAAAAAGCTCAGGGATATCATCTCAGGTGCGGCAGAAGATCTTGACATAACCCTCCGCCATGGCGTTTATCTCCAGCTTACCGGACCGTCTTTTGAGTCCCCTGCGGAAATAAGAATGGCAAGAACTATCGGTGCTGACGCAGTGGGAATGTCAACAGCCTGTGAGGCTATCGCCGCAAATCATGCAGGCATGAAAGTCTGCGGAATATCCTGCGTTGCAAACCTTGCAGCAGGCATGACGGATAATCCTCTCACTCATGCTGAAGTTCAGGAATGTGCAGACAAGGCTGCTCCCCTTTTCAAAAAGCTTATCACTGAAAGCATCATAAGAATAGGTAAACAGCTTTAAGGTTTTGTAACAGCTTTTTCAAAATAATATGTAACAAATGTGCGAAAAGGGCTGATGATGTGTACTTTTTTGCTAAACTTTGTGAAAAACTATTGACAAATCAAACGCTTTAGTTTAATATATTATTATGAAGTAAATGTCTTCAAAAAAATTATAATGAATATGGAGAGAGAATTATATGGCAAAATTTTGTGGACAGTGCGGAGCTCAGCTTAACGACAATGCGACTTTCTGCACTCAGTGCGGTGCAACAATAGCACCTCAGCAGCCTGCACAGCAGACCGCTTCACCAATGGCAAATCTTCAGCAGGCAGCCAAGAATATTGACATGAACGCTATCAAGGACGCTGTTTCTGTTGAAAATATCAAAAATCTGAAAAACAAGCCTAATAAGCTCACTATCGCAGTTCTGGCAGTTTTGCTCGTGCTTGTTATTTTGGTAGTCGTTATCCTTTGTCTGATCTTCGGCGGTGGAAGCTGGAAAACTCCTATCAATAACGTTATGGACGTTCTCAATGACGGTGACGGTAAGGCTTATGAAGAGCTTATGCCTCCTTATTATAAAGATATGGCAGACGCTCTGGACGGTATCATTGAGATAAGCGACGAGGATTTTGACGAAGAAGCTGAAAAACAGAGAGATAGACTTACAAAGAAATACGGCGATGACGCTGAGATAAGCTATGAGGTAGTTAAAAAGACTGAGGTAGACTCAGACGATATCGACAGCTACAACGATATGTCAGATCTTGCCTCTGTGCTTAGTGTTAAAAAGGCTAAGAAGTATAAGCTCACAAAGGCTTACAAGGTAAAGATCAAGTACACTATCGAAGGCGAAGACGCTGACAAGACCGACAAGACAACTGTTATTGTTGGCAAGATGGACGGCACATGGGTACTTCTGGACGAGGGCGACCTTCCAATAAGCACAGGTTTCTAAGATATATAAACGATCAGTAACGGGCGGAGAATTTTCCGCCCGTTTTTGAAAAAATACGGTGTTTGCACAATGAAAAAAATATCAGTTCTATGTATGCTTTTGTGTGTGGCAATGCTCTTTTGCTCCTGCGGAAAGGAAGAAAGAGCGGTTCTGGGATATGAACAGCCCGTGGCGACACTTGTCACAGCAGCACAGTATAGCGATACACAGTCATATCTTTCCTGCTTTACCCCGGAAGCGGAGGCGGAGTATAAAAACAGCGACAGCTATAACGAAGCTCTTGCGGAAACTTTGCTCACAAGGGGCGAGGAAAAAACGGAGCTTTCTTATAAGCTCAGCAATAAAAAAGAGCTTGACAGCGACGGCTTGAAAGACCTTGAAAAGAGCTATAAGGAAAGCTATCACAAAAATGTGACTATAAAAAAAGCTGTTACGATGACAGCAAAGCTCACAGAGACCACCGACAGCGGCGAGCTGTCTGCCAGCCGTGAGATAACAGTGGTCAAAATAGAAAACAACTGGTATATTTTTGGGAAAGTTATTGAAAAATTTGATCTCAGCCAAAAGGGCTGAGGGGATCAATAATAATATGAAAAGAGGGTATTAATATGGAAAATTGTCCAAAATGCGGTCTGCCTGTTGCCGACGGCGCAAAGTTCTGTGCTGCCTGCGGAACAAGAATGCCGCAGAAGCTTATAAAGAGCAAGATTTGCTCAGTGTGCGGAAACACACTTAACGCAGGGGCTAAGTTCTGCAACGTCTGCGGAACAGCCGTGCCGCAGGACGAAACGCCTGCCGACGAGCCTGTAGTGGACGAGAGAAATCCTGAAATGGAGTCTATCGAAGTGCCTGAGCTGCATTTTGACGATACTCCTGTGCAAAATCAGACTATTCCGCCAACGACTCCTGATATGCCGACTATGGACAGCGTTTATCTGCCAGGGCAAGAGCCTGCAAAGCCTGTTCAGCCTGCACAGCCGACAGCCGAGGAAGTTGCAATGGCTTCAAGAACTGTGGAAATACCTCAGACGCCAACAGTTGCGGAAACACCGAACGTTGCACCACAGTCACAGCCTGAAAGAGTTCTTACACCAGAGGGCTATCAGCAGCCTGCTCAGCCTGTGAACAATACAATGCCACAGATGAATCAGGGTGGACAGCCTATCCAGCCAAATCAGATGAATCAAATGAACGGCGTTACACCTGGAAAGGGTGCAGGCGCACTTGTGCCGATAATACTTATCATTCTTATACTTGCTGTTATCTGCGTTGACGTTTTCTGGCTTTTCAGAGATCAGATATTCGGCAAAAAGGACGAAAGCTCAAATGGCTGTGCAGTGATAACACTGGCAGACGAGGCTGACGATACAGCTGACGAAGCATTTTTCTTTGAAGAATAGAATATAATGTAAAAAGGGACGTTTCAAAGCGTCCCTTTTTTGTGTGTCAATACTGTACTGCGTAAAAGATAAAGGCGACCCAAGGTCGCCCCTACTTTTAGTCTTTCATGCTCTCGATTATCTCGTTAGCTTTCTTGTAAATAACAGCAGGCTCTTCGCCTATCCTGAACTCGCCGTCCTCGTAAAGCACTTTACCAGCGCACATCGTGAGCTTTACATTCTGCTTTGAACCGCTGTAAACAAGGTTTTTGCCTATGTTGTTGAGAGGCTGCATATTAGGCTGAAAAAGGTCGATAACGATAAGGTCAGCCTGCTTGCCCTCTGCGATAATGTCGCAGTCAGAAAGCCCCATTGCCCTTGCAGAGCCTACAGTTGCCGCTTTCAGCACCGAGTCAGCAGGGCAGGCAGAAGCATCATCGCAAGCTATCTTCTGCAAGCCTGTCATAAGGAACATTTCTCTGAACATATCAAGACAGTTGTTGCTTGCAGGGCCGTCAGTACCTATAGCAATGTTTATGCCCATATCCTGCATTTTTACGATAGGCGCAATGCCGCTTGCAAGCTTTACGTTAGAGCCTGCACAGTGAACAGCCCATACGCCCTTGTTTTTGAATATCTCAAGATCCTTGTCGCTCATGTGAACGCAGTGGAAGCCTGCACCGCCAAAGTCGAAAATTCCGAAGCTGTCAAAAAGCTCAGTTGGCGTCATGCCATATTTCTCTATGCACTCTCTGACTTCTTTTGCAGTTTCCGAGTTGTGCATTGCAACAGGCGCTTTGTATTTTGCCGCAAGCTTGCCAACGCCCTCCATAAGTTCCTTTTCGCAGGTGTATTCTGCATGGAAGCCAAGCATAAAGCTTATAAGAGGGTCAACATTGTTGTATTTCAGATAGTTGTTTTCAAGCCTTTCAAGATTAGACTTGTCACCGCTCACCGCACCGCAAAGAACAGAGCGGAAGCCGCTTTCTATGCAGGCTTTTACATAATCGTCAAGCTCAAAGTACATATCAAATGCCGCCGTACAGCCTGTTGTGAGATATTCAAGTATAGCAAGCTTCGTGAGCCAGTAAACTTTCTCTCCGTCAAGCTTTGCTTCCATTGGAAAGATCTGCTTAAAAAGCCAGTCCTGCAAAGGCATATCGTCAGCATATGATCGCAGAAAAGTCATTGCCGAGTGAGTGTGCGCATTTTTGAATGACGGCATAAGGAGATTTCCCTTGAGGTCATATTCACGTTCAAAAACCTTTCCGTCAAGCTCCTCAGCCTTAGGCTTGCCAACGAAAACTATCTTTGAGCCTTCCGTCCAGACCTCTATATCCTGCGTTTCTATGCCGTTGGCAAGGGTCATTACCCTGCCGCCGAAAAATCTTATCATGGCTCTTTATCCTCCCTTACTCTATTTCAAGAACAGCCGTCTGCTTTCCGTGGCGTGAGATAACTCTCGGCACTCTTGCAGATATTCCGCAAACTATCTCGTAGCCTATAGTTCCTGTCATTTTGCCAATATCGTCGGCGGTTATCTTTTCATTTCCCTGTGCGCCTATGAGGACAGCCTCGTCCCCTGCCTTTACGTCATCTACATCAGTTACATCACACATGAACTGATCCATACATATCCTGCCTGTGATAGGGCATTTCTTTCCGTTGATAAGCACATATCCCTTGTTTGAAAGCGCCCTGGGATATCCGTCTGCATAGCCTGCCGTAACAGTTGCGAGCTTTACTTTTCCATTTGCAGTGTAAGTCCTGCCGTAGCTTACGTCAGTGCCATTGTCTATGTATTTTACCTGCGCAACAGCCGCCTTAAATTCCATAGCAGGCTTTGGCTCAAAAGGCAGAGCCTTTGCAGGGTCAGGATAAAGTCCGTAAAGTATTATTCCAAGCCTTGCAAGAGAGCTTCTCTCATTATAATAGTATACTCCACCGGCTGAGTTGAGAAAATGCACTTTTTCAAGGTGAAGCCCCTCTGCTTCGCACTTGTCAGCAACGGCAAGTATCTTCTCCGTCTGTGCCTTTGTGTATTCCTCGTCCTGCTCTCTCAGGCTGTCAGCAACCGCATAGTGGGTGAAAATGCCCTCCAGCGCAATGTTTTCAAGCTTTGATATCTCTTTAAGCTCACCGTATATCTTGTCGGTTTCCCCGTGAAGACCTATCCTCGTCATGCCCGTGTCGATAGCGGCGTGTATGCGTACCTTGCCGTCAGCGTTTTCTGAAAGTGCTTTAGCATATGAAAGCTCTGTGCAAGCCTGAATGATGTCAAGCCTTGTGAGCCACTTAGCATTCTCAGGAGGTGTGTAGCCCAAAATGAGTATCTCGCCCTTTATGCCCATATCTCTGAGCCTGTGGGCTTCGTGTATGTTCGATACCGCAAACCAGCGAATGTCCATCTCGTTTTCAAGAAACGGAACTACCCCGTTGTCAAAATGTCCGTAGCAGCTCGCCTTTACAACGCACATTATCTCTGTTTTTTCCCCTATGAGCCTGCGGTATTCTTTCAGATTGTATTCAATGCTGTCAAGATCTACCTCAGCCCATGCTCTCTTCAAAAAATCCATTTTATTTTTCTTCCCTTTCGGTTTTATAATTGTGCCTTTGCACAAAATATTTGTCATTTTCTATTGAAAAAGATAAATCAATGTGTTATAATGTTCTTATCATGGGCATTGTGTCGCCAAATTTTTCAGGAGGCTTTGATGTGAGTAATATCGTCCCCGCAGAAGAATTTTTCTGCAACCGAGATACCTCTTGCTGCTTTACAGGTCATAGGGACAGGGATCTGCCTTTCGGCGGCGATGTCCATAAGCAGGGTATGAAAAATCTCCTGAGTATGCTCGTCCTTATGATAAAGGAAGCATATAGCGAAGGCTGCCGTACTTTTATATCAGGTATGTCAAAAGGTATCGACCTGCGCTGTGCTGAGATAGTCCACAGCCTTTCGGCTCAGCCCGAATATAAGGATATGAAGCTCGTGTGCGTTCTGCCCTATGCAGGTCAGCGTACAGAGATGAAAACACCCTTGGACAGCTATACATATTCGCTTATTCTGAACTCTTGCAGTGCGGTCGTGATAACAAGCCCCAAGTATGAAAACGGCTGTTATAAAAAGCGAAACAGCTTTATGGTGGAACATTCCTCTCGTCTGATCGGGGTCATAAAAGAGAAAGCCAAAGGCTCAGGCACTTTGCAGACCATAAACATGGCAAAGCGTGCAGGCCTTACGCTGAACATCATATGCCTTGACGATAATCCTGTTTTTTATATCGACTCAGACTCAGACAGCCGTCCTATTTAGTTTACACCTAAATTGCAAATTGTTCAATAGTTTTCGAGAATTTTTCCGAAAAAGTTTATATATGAAAATATGGCGGACAGTATGCCTGCCTGTATATATTTGAAAGTAAGGAGATCAATAACATGGCTCAGACGAAAGCTCACAAGAAAAAAAGAAGATCTCAGGCTCCTATCGCTCTGGTCTACTTCATAACGATGATAATATTCCTCTTTGTTATCGGCATGCTTGCACTGTATGCCCTAAGAGAGTTTGGTGTTATCGGCAATGATGACAGCGACAGCGACGCAGGCATAAAAAGCCCGGTTTATAATACCCTTTTTGCAAGAGTGAACAGCAAGGGTGTTCTTGCAGACGCAACAGTCATAAGAGTTGCACCGGACGCAAAGAAGATAATCATAATGCCTGTTTCAGCGTTCACAGTGAGCGGAAGCCAGACAATGCGTGAGATACATGAAGAGGGCGGCATGGTGAAGCTTGAAGCAGCCGTTGCAGACACTTTCGGTATCACTATAGACAATTACGTTTCTCTCACAAATGACGCATTCGAGAATGCGGCGGATATTGTTGGCGGAATTACATATACTCCTGATGAGGAGCTTTACTATCTCTCTCAGGATAATGACGAGAACGATATCGCTATCCCAAGCGGCGATCTGACTAACCTCAGCGGTCATCAGATAAGACTTATCTGTCAGTATCCTGTTTTCAAAGAGGGCAGGAATGGTAATATGAAGTTTCTTGGAACTGCGGTGACAATGCTTATAAACAACGCTTTCCAGCAGACGAATATCACTAAGGATAATCTTGATAACTTCTATAATATATTCACCGCAAACAGCGATACCGATTGGACAAGTGCACAGTATAAGGAAGAAAAGTCGTATCTCAAGGATATGCTGGATCAGAACCTTACTCCTGCAGAAGCTCTTGTGCCGGAGGGCGAGTGGACGGACGATTCTCACTTTAAGGTGTCTGATAAGTTCAAGGAGAGCGTTCAGACAATGCTCAAAGATACTGCACCGTCAGCAGCTGAGAAGTAAAAACGTAAAGGCTGAAATTTTAACAGGGGGCGATATAACGTGAAACTTCTGGTCATAATCCTTAATAAAACAGACGTGCTTGACTATTTGCTGGAGGGACTTTCAGCAGCAGGCATAAAGGGTGCGACTATAATCGAGTCGTCAGGTATGGCAATGACCCTTTCAAGACTTGACAGCAGCTTTCTCAGCGCCTCTATCCGAGGACTTTTCAGCGGCGAAGAGGATAACAGAACTATCCTGTCGGTAATAAAGAATAATCAGCTGGATACCGCACGAAAGATAGTTTATAATACTGTGGGCGATCTATCTCAGCCCAATACGGGAATAATGTTCACCGTTCCGCTGGATTTCGTCGAGGGAACAGTGAAGAAACCCGTGGATAAAGAAAAAGCAAAACCTAAGGATATCCCTAAGGAGAATGAAAAGAACGTCAGTTGACGAAATGTTTACAGACTATTAACACTGTCTCTTATACACATCTGACGCTGCCGACGACTA
>ENA-OZGI01000641-OZGI01000641.1-human-gut-metagenome-genome-assembly--contig:-NODE-641-length-12263-cov-9.000983_pt1 | contig 12263 bp, 5 predicted proteins | sample MGYA00245114_ERZ653653 | MGnify/ENA primary metagenome ERZ653653 (study PRJEB26926, sample SAMN06165051) | human gut metagenome | biome: ENVO:00009003; feature: ENVO:2100002; material: ENVO:00002003...
CACTCGACTAGTCGTCGGCAGCGTCAGATGTGTATAAGAGACAGATATTATATAATAGTAAATAAAAGAATTTTGAAATACACATACGGAGGTAGAATAAGTGAAATTATATGAAAATGGTGCTTACCTTTTAAACGGTAAGGAAGTAATAATTGATGGACCGGATGCTCAGGCAGCTGTCAAAAGCAAGACCGGCATGGACATCGATAAACAGACAGCTAAGCAGGAGACAATTGCTTACGGTATTTTAAAGGAGCACAATACATCCGGCAATATGGACAAGCTTCAGATTAAGTTTGATAAGCTTACATCGCATGATATCACATTTGTAGGTATCATCCAGACAGCACGAGCTTCAGGACTTGAGAAATTCCCTATCCCGTATGTACTTACAAACTGTCACAACAGCCTTTGTGCAGTTGGTGGAACAATCAATGAGGATGACCACATGTTTGGTCTCACATGTGCAAAGAAGTACGGTGGAATCTATGTACCACCTCATCAGGCAGTTATCCATCAGTTTGCACGAGAGATGCTTGCCGGCGGCGGAAAAATGATACTTGGTTCTGATTCACATACACGTTATGGTGCACTTGGTACTATGGCAGTCGGCGAGGGTGGACCTGAGCTTGTTAAGCAGCTTCTTGAACAGACATATGATATTGATATGCCTGAGGTAGTAGGCATTTACCTGACAGGAGAGCCAATCAAGGGCGTTGGACCACAGGATGTCGCACTTGCAATTATCGGAGAGGTATTCGGAAACGGATTTGTAAAGAACAAAGTTATGGAGTTTGTAGGACCGGGTGTGTCTAATCTGAGCGTTGACTTCCGTATAGGTGTCGATGTTATGACAACAGAGACTACATGTCTTTCTTCTATCTGGAGAACAGATGACCAGGTTAAGGAATTCTTTGAGATTCACGGTAGGGCTGAGGACCACAAGGAGCTTAATCCGGGTGAGGTGGCTTACTACGACAGATTTATTGAGATTGATTTAAGCCAGATCCGCCCAATGATAGCTATGCCATTCCACCCAAGCAATACCTACACTATCGATGAGCTCAATGCAAACCTCATGGATATTCTCGATGACTGTGAGAAGAGAGCTGAGGTAAGCTTTGACGGCAAGGTGAAGCTTGATTTAAAGAGTAAGGTAAGAGACGGAAAACTGTATGTAGACCAGGGAATCATCGCAGGCTGTGCAGGCGGTGGATTTGAGAATATCTGCGATGCGGCTGACATATTAAACGGACATTCAATCGGAGCAGACGAGTTTACACTGAGTGTTTACCCGGCATCTACTCCAATATACATGGAGCTTGTGAAAAACGGAGCTGTAGCAAAGCTTCTTGAGACAGGTGCAATCGTAAAGACTGCTTTCTGCGGACCTTGCTTTGGTGCAGGAGATACACCTGCCAACAACGCATTCTCTATCCGTCATTCAACAAGAAACTTCCCTAACAGAGAGGGTTCTAAGGTACAGAACGGACAGATCAGCTCAGTGGCACTCATGGATGCACGTTCAATCGCTGCAACAGCAGCAAACAAGGGCTTCCTTACATCAGCAGCGGATATTGATGTCAACTTTACAAAGCCAAAATATTTCTTTGACAAGACTATATATGAGAACCGTGTATTTGACAGCCATGGAGTGGCAGATCCTTCAGTTGAAATCCAGTTCGGACCAAACATCAAGGACTGGCCGGCAATGAGCGCGCTTCCTGAGAATATGCTCCTTAAGGTGGTTTCAGAGATTCATGATCCTGTTACTACAACAGATGAGCTCATTCCTTCAGGAGAGACATCTTCATATCGTTCAAACCCTCTTGGACTTGCAGAGTTCGCACTTTCAAGAAAGGATCCTGAGTATGTAGGCAGAGCAAAGGAAATCCAGAAGGCCCAGAAGGCTATAGAGAGTGGTGAGTGCGCAGGAAAGGCTGTTCCTGAGGTTGCTGAAATCATGGGAGTAGTAAAGAAAAAATTCCCTGAGGCAAGCCATGAGAATATGGGCTTTGGAAGCACAATTTTTGCTGTTAAGCCGGGTGACGGCTCAGCAAGAGAGCAGGCTGCCAGCTGCCAGAAGGTACTCGGAGGCTGGGCAAATATCGCAAACGAGTATGCCACAAAGAGATACCGTTCAAACCTTATCAACTGGGGAATGCTTCCATTCATCATCGATGAGGGAGAGCTTCCGTTCCACAACCTCGACTATATCTTCCTTCCGGGAATCAAGAAGGAAATCGAGGATGCAAAGACGGAGTTTGAGGCATATGTTGTCAAGGATGGTGAATTAAAGCCATTTACACTGAAGATGGGTGAGCTCACAGATGATGAAAGAGAGATAATATTAAAGGGATGTCTCATCAACTATAATCGTAAATAAGGAGAGTCTAATCCGATGGAAGAAACCGGAAAAGCTGGTAAAAAATCAAACATTGAGATAAATGCAGATAAGGGTGCGAAGCAGAATTCGCACCCGGGGCGTGAGGAATGGCCACATCTGATCAGAATAGGTGTCATGGTATTTGTCACGTTTGCAGTCAGTATACTGTTTTTCTTTGCACTGTACAGATTTGAGGGCTTTGCAGGCATATGGAGCAAGCTGCTTGCGGCAGCAATGCCTATTATAATGGGACTTGTGCTTGCATACCTGATGAATCCTGTCATGCTGTGGCTGGAAAGATGCTTTAAAAATCTTCTTTCCAAAAAGATGAAAAGCGAAAGCAAGCTGCGAAAGGTTTCAAGAGCTCTTGCAATTACAGGCTCGGTTATTATTCTGGTAGCGATTATTTCGCTCCTCATTGCGGCTATTGTGCCTTCTGTCATAGCAAGTATATCGGGACTTATGAAGACACTGCCAAATGATGTTGCGGCATTCATTAACATGATAAAGAACGGCAATTTCGGGGACAGCAAAATTGCTGAGCTCGCGAGCACAGGTTTACAGAATGCAACCGACTACATTGAGAATTATGCCACAGAAAAGCTGATTCCTGAGGCACAGAAGTATGTTGCACAGATTACAACCGGTGTGATTTCGGTAGTCAGAGGCTTACTTAATTTTATTATCGGAATAATCGTGATGGTCTATGTGATGAGTATTCAGGAGACTCTTGCAGGACAGAGCAAAAAGATAATATATGCTGTCTGTAAGCCAAAGACAGGCAATATCATCATTGAGACGATCAGAAAGACAAATGAGATTTTTGGAGGATTCATAAGCGGTAAGATTATAGATTCACTGATTATAGGTGTTATTGCATATTTCGGATGTCTGATTTTAAGGATTCCATCATCGGTGCTCGTTGCAGTGATTATCGGCGTCACAAATGTGATTCCGGTATTCGGACCGTTTATCGGTGCAATTCCATCGTTACTCATAGTAGTAATTCAGAGTCCGTGGCATGCGCTTTATCTTCTGATATTTATTGTCGTGCTGCAGCAGGTGGATGGCAATATAATAGGGCCTAAGATACTTGGCTCATCTACCGGTCTTTCGACCTTCTGGGTTATGTTTGCCATACTAATCGGCGGAGGAATGTTTGGTTTTCTTGGAATGTTACTTGGTGTTCCAACCTTTGCTGTGATATACTATATTGTGAAAAGAGTTGTTAATTATGCTCTCAGGAAAAAGAAGCTTCCTGAGGACACAAGGGATTATACAAAGACAACAGGCGTAGATACCAAAAATAATAAGCTTAAATACGAGTAGGTGAAATAAGTGGATAAATACGAATACAATCTCAAGCTGGATCAGATAAAAGCCCTAAGCGCCGAGGAGGGCTATATGAGCGCAGCAGAGATTGCGGATAGCATAAATTGGAACAAAATTAAAAATGTAAATACACTCGTTAAAATCGGCGAAATCTACGAGAAGGCCGAAAGATACCAGGATGCAAGGGACATACTTTTAATGGCCTATGACCGTTCACCAATCGGCAGGATGATTATATACAGACTGGCTGAGGTCGCCATCAAGATGGGGGATTATGATGCTGCTACAGAGTATTATGATGAGTTTGTTGAGATAGCGCCTCATGATGATATGAAGTATGTATTAAGATATGCCATCAAAAAAGGGCAGGGAGCTTCATTTGATGAGCTTATCACTATTCTTGAAGAGTACAAGGATGAAGAATACACTGAGGAGTGGGCATATGAGCTTGCATATCTATACCACAAGGCCGGAAAAGCCGATAAGTGTATAGATGCCTGCGATGAGCTCATTCTGTGGTTCGGAGACGGACCATATGTGGAGCGTGCGCTGGAGCTTAAGATGCTTTATCAGCCACTTACCAAGGCTCAGGAGGAAAAGTACAGACGATTCAAGGCAGAGAAGGAAAAGCCGGCTAAGATAAAGGATGAGGCTGAGGTCACTGAGATAGGTGCCATGGAGATGGTAAAGGGCGGAGAGATAGTGCATGATGACGTAACTATTCCGCAGATTACTGTAAATCAGGAGAAGTTCAATACTGTAAATTTACAGCAGGAGATTGCCAAGGGTATGCAGCAGATCATGGAGGCCAAGGGCAAGAATGAAGTTGCTGATACGATGGATACCATCAAAAAGATAGTTGAGGATATTCCTTATCTCAAGCTCGAAAAGGAGCAGGAAGAGTATGTACAGCAGCCGGAAGAGACAGAGCATATCGCTACAGATGAAGAGATAGATGGTTCACTTAAGTTGAATTTCAAGGAGCTTTTGGGTGAAGACGCTGACGGACAGATGTCTATGGTCATGAGTGAAAAGACTCAGCTTGAGCATCAGATTACAGGACAGATGTCTATACAGGATGTGCTTGAAGAATGGGAAAAGACCAGACATGCGGCTGAAATTGCCCTTAAAGAGGCTGAGCAGCAGAAGCTTGAGTCAGCTAAGGCAAGAGCACTTCAGGAGGCAGGAGACATCATGGAGAGACTAAATGATGTCATTCCAAAGCTGGATGCAGGTGTCACTCCGAAGGAACTTCTTGAGGAGGAGTATTTGAAGGTCCCGGTTGATATTATAGAGCAGAAAGCTGCCGTGAAGGAGCCTGAAGAAGAGCAGAAACCGGATATGCAGGAGCTTTATGCAGAGGAGACTGTGGATGAAGTACAGGAGCCGCAGGAAGCACCGGAAGAGGCTATAGACGAAGTGCAGGAGTCACAGGAAGCACCGGAGGATACTATAGACGAAGTACAGGAGTCACAGGAAGCACCGGAAGAGGCTGCAGATGAAGCAAAGGAACCGGTTGGAGAGCCAGAGGATATAATTATGGCAGAGGAGTCTGAGAAAGACGAGATACTCATGCAGCCGACTACCATGATGCCTGAAATAACAGATGATATGTTAAATGTCGATGATGATACATCAGATGATGAGACTTCACAGGAGAAAGAAAACGTTTCTGAGAAGAGAGATTTTGATCATGTGACATCATTTATCGAGCAGGAAATAGCCAAGATGACAGCAAAGAATCCGGGACTGGAGAAGAAGCTGGATATGGCTAAGACAAGAAAAATGCCGGATATTTCATTGCCGGAGGATTTAGACAGCGAAGAAGATGACTCGAAATTGAAAGAAACAAAACATATAAAAGAGCTTACAAGCGAACAGAAAGCTATATTTTCATATTTCATACCGGTAAAGGGTATGGAGGATCAGATCTGCAAGGCATATAATGCAGTGCTTGATCATTTCAACAGGAAAGAAAATGCATCCACAGGCAACCTCATTATACAGGGAGAGCAGGGTTGCGGAAAGACAATGCTTGCTACAAGCTTTATAAAGGTATTACAAAAAGATGGTGAACAGCTTACAGGAAAGATGGGCAAGATTGATGCTGCCGCACTCAATAAAAAGGATGTGCAGCAGGTAGTCAGAAAGATAACAGGAGGCTGTCTCATCATAGAAAGAGCCGGTGATATCGACCGCAGCATAGCTGCCCAGCTATCATTTTTGATGGAGCATGATATTACAGGAACACTCTATATACTTGAGGATACATCAAAGGGTATAAAGAAGGCTCTCTCAATGGATGAGGGCTTTGCATCCAAGTTCACGGAAAAGATATCGGTCCCTATTTTTACAAATGATGAACTCGTATTGTTTGCCAAATCGTACTCTGCAGAGCTTGGGTACAAGATAGATGAGATGGCTATTCTGGCATTGCATAACAGAATCAGCAATATTGAGAGGATAGACCAGGCTACCACTCTGACAGAGGTCAAGGATATAATTGACGAGGCTATAGACAGGGAGGCTCACAGCGGACTTAAGAAGGCTATAAGTATTCTGACAGCCAGGCGATATACAGATGATGACCGAATTGTACTCAAAGAGGATCATTTCAGGGAAAAATAAATACTTATGGGGGGTATATATATGTGTAATTTTACAGCAATGGATTGTTACCTGTTTGGTCAGGCAACACACTATGATATCTACAAGAAGATGGGTGCTCACTTAGCTGAGCGTAAAGGAAAAAAAGGAGTGTGCTTTGACGTCTGGGCGCCACATGCGAGGGAAGTATACGTGTTTGGTGAGTTTAACGACTGGAATGAGACCAGTCATGAGATGAAGCGTGTAGAGCCGGAAACCATGGGAGTGTATGAGCTTTTTGTACCGGGAGCGCAAAAGGGTCAGATGTATAAGTTTATTATAGTCACTGAACAGGGTGATAAGCTGTACAAGGCGGATCCATATGCAAACTACGCAGAGCTTCGTCCGGGAACAGCGTCAATCATCACAGATATCGAGCACTTCACATGGACTGACAAAGAGTGGATGGATAAGAGAGCAGCAAAGTCAGATGCTGATGTATATTCTTCACCTATGGCTATATATGAGTGCCATCCGGGCTCATGGATGAGACATCCGGGCAGGGATGATGAGGGCTTTTATACATACAGGGAGCTTGCAAAATCACTCATATCCTATGTAAAAACTATGGGATATACACATATTGAGCTTATGGGTATTTCAGAGTATCCGTTTGATGGCTCATGGGGATATCAGGTGACAGGCTACTATGCACCTACGTCGAGGTATGGAAAGCCTGAGGATTTTGCATACTTTGTTGATCAGTGCCATAAAAATAATATCGGAGTAATCCTCGACTGGGTACCTGCACATTTCCCAAAGGATGCGCATGGACTTGCCAATTTCGACGGAACAGCCACATATGAGTATGCAGACCCAAGAAAGGGAGAGCATCCTGACTGGGGCACAAAGATATTTGACTACGGTAAGAATGAAGTAAAGAACTTCCTTATCGGAAGTGCATTGATGTGGATAGAAAATTACCACGTAGACGGACTCCGTGTGGATGCAGTTGCGTCAATGCTTTATCTTGACTATGGAAAGAACGACGGACAGTGGGTGCCAAACAAATTTGGAGGCAATAAGAACCTCGAGGCAGTAGAGTTTTTCAAGCATATCAATACACTCATACTTGGAAGAAATCACGGAACTGTAATGATAGCCGAAGAGTCTACCGCATGGCCAAAGGTAACAGGCAAGGTAGAGGAAGACGGACTGAACTTCAGCTACAAGTGGAACATGGGATGGATGCATGACTTCCTTGATTATATGAAGCTGGATCCATATTTCCGTAAAAATAACCACAACAAGATGACATTTGCGATGAGCTATAATGAGAGTGAGAAATATATTCTGGTACTGTCACATGATGAGGTGGTACATCTGAAGTGTTCTATGCTCAACAAAATGCCGGGCTTAGAAGGGGATAAATTCAAGAACCTCATGGCAGGATATGCATTTATGATGGGACACTGTGGAAAGAAGCTTCTTTTCATGGGACAGGAGTTTGCACAGAAGCAGGAGTGGAGTGAGGAAAGAGAACTCGACTGGTATCTGCTTGAGAATCCGGAGCATAAAAAGATCCAGAACTGGGTAAAGGAGCTGCTTCACCTCTATAGGAGAAACCGCTGTCTGTATGAGCTGGATTCAAGCTGGGAAGGCTTTGAATGGATAAATGCAAACGATGCAGACAGAAGCATCTTCAGCTTTATCAGAAAGAGTAAGGATGGCAAGAATAATATGCTCTTTGTCATCAATTTCACACCGGTAGAGAGACCTGATTACAGAGTCGGAGTGCCAAAGCACAAGACATATCAGCTTGTTTTAGATAGTGAGGATCCTAAGTTTACAGGCAAAACGGTACAAGAGCCTGTAAAGAAGGCTGCAAAGGGCAGAGGCAAGGCAGCAAAACAGTCATATAAGAAGCTGGACTATAAGGCAGTCAAATCAGAGTGTGACGGCAGACCATTTTCATTTGCTTATCCACTTGCGCCTTACGGAGTTGCTGTATTTAAATACTAATATACCGGTAAACAGCAGGGTAAAGGACCGCGCCAATTTAAGGCGCGGTCTTTATTTTTGCGTATTATATGTCGATATATAATAAAAAGATAACTATTCAGAACCACCCCCTCACATATGAGAAAAAAATATCCATAAATAAAGGCTGCAGAGATGGTATATATGCAGGGCACGGAGCAGGAAATATGCAGATAGAGAATTTGATTAATAAAAGCACAGATACGAAAAATACGGACACAAAAACCATAAATGACATGACAACGGGTATGCGTGTGTCAGACTACATAAAGACAGACAGCAGTGACAATATGTCAAAAAAGGCGGCTGTTGTCGGTTCGTCAAATTCTGTTGATATGTCGGATACGATATATGCAAGACCGCAGGCTAAAAACGAAGCCGGGAACAACAATGGCACAGATATGGCAGAAAATCTGCTAAATGATATGAATCAGACCTCAGAAAACAGGCGAAATGATATGATTGTCACTGCAAGCACCACCACGAGTGATGATTACAAAGCTGCAAAGGATGACGGCTACGATGTCATTGTCACTGAGACCGATAAGATAAAAGCAGTGCTGGCAAAGGCAGGTGTAGATATATCCATATATGGAGATGATCTGAGCATGGAGCAGCTTACAGACATCACGGGAAGCCAGACTGAAGCGGCCATGCTTGTCAATCAGATGAAAGCATATGATATTCCTGCTACAGATGACAATATAAAGGCAGGTACAGATGCCATAGACCGGGCAAAGAGCCTTACAAATATATCCAATGAGACAAAGGCATATTTGGTCAGAAATAACATGAATCCGACGGTTTCCAATGTATACAAGGCTACGTACAGCAGCAGTCAGGTACAAGATTACAGGCAGAAAACCAAAATGACGGAGATATCAGATGAGCTGTTTGATGAGCTTAAGCCACAGCTTAAACAGATATTAGAGGAAGCTCATATAGACAGTAGTGATGAGAATCTGAATCAGTGCAGATGGCTGATAGATGAAGATATAGCCGTTACACCTGACAATGTGCTGCTTGCGAATCAGATAGACGGCATTACCGCAGCAGGAGAAAATGTGAGCAGTGATTTTTATGCAAGGGCAGTGACAGAAGCACTGGCAATGGGAAAAAAGGCTACAGATGCCACTATGTCACAAGATGGTCTGACATTTGACATGGCAAAGAAAGCCTGTGATGTATTAGGTGAGGCGACTGCAGATGACATTGTCACATTAGAGTCAGATAACATACCTGTCACGATAGAGAATCTGTCAAAGCTTATAGCTGCAAGGGGCAAGGATAGTGCAGCATCGAAGGCCTTATCGGATAAAGCTACGGATAATCAGATTACAGACAGCCGGGAAGCAAGGCTTGTGACAGCTCAAAGAAAGCTTGAGGAAGCGAGACTTTCCATGACAGCAGAAGCCAACCTTTCACTCATAAAAAAAGGAGTTTCAATAGACACAGAGCCTATTGAACGTGTAGTGGAGCTGCTTAAGCAGCAGGAAAATAAATACTACGGAGCGCTGTTTGGTGAGAGCAGTGTAGAGGCATCTGATGATAGGGTACGTATGTACAATAATGTATGTGATATTTTCAATCAGCTGAAGCAGCAGCCGGCTTATGTACTGACCCTGGAATCCGCTGATGACACTGTGTATGAGCTGTATACAGCAGGCAAAGCAATGAAGCAGTCATTAGAAGCAGCAGCCTCAGGATATGAGACTCTTATGACATCACCGCGGGCAGATATGGGAGACAGTATATCAAAAGCATTTCAGAATGTGGATGATATACTTAAAGAGCTTCAGATAGATACATCTGAAAGCAATCGCAGGGCTGTGCGGATACTTGCGTACAACAGTACCGAGATCACAGAGGACAATATAAAGCAAATAAAGTCTGTAGATGAGCAGGTGCAGAGAGCATTCAGCGATATGACACCGGCGGTGACGATTGAGATGATAAAAAGAGGCATATCACCGCTTGATATGAGCATGAGTGACATAAGTGACACTGCCAGACGGATAAAATCAGAAAATCCTGACGAAAGGGATGAGAAATTCAGCGAGTTTCTCTGGAAGCTTGAAAAGAAAAATGAAATCTCAGAGGAGGAAAGAGACTCGTATATAGGCATATACAGGCTTATTTCACAGGTGGAGCAGTCAGATGGTGCTGTGATAGGCTCACTTGTTAATCAGGGAGCAGATATTACAATGAAAAATCTGCTTACAGCGGTCCGGGTACGAGGAAAGAGTGCCATGGACTATAAGGTGGACGATACCTTTGCCGGAGTGGACAGTGTAAGCAGGGGCATTAAAATTGACTCACAGATAGAAAGCGCATATCATACAAACTGCCTAAGGGATGTGCTTGATACACTTTCACCTGAGAAAATGGAGTTTGTGCAGTATGACAGCTGGCTTGATATGACTCCGGAGCAGTTAAGGCAGGCTGTATATGAGGCAGACGAGGATAACGCACTGTCAGAGCAATATGCCACAGAACAGCTAAGACAGTTCAATCAGGCAGTTTCGGTGCCTGAGAACGTATATGCTTTTCTAGAGAAATATGATGTAAAAACAACCGCGGTAAACCTCATGGCTGCGTCACGGCTAATGAAAAATCCGTCAGAGGCAGTAAGAAATCTCTGGAAGCGTGGAGACAGTGCTACGGCAAGGGCTCTTTTGGATGAGACTCTCAGACGGTTTTCGGAGTCGGTCAAAAATCCAAAGGAGCTTGCGCAGGCGCAGGAAACGCTGGCTGATACAGCAGAGCATGTTATGGATTCGATGATTATAGAGGATAGGCACACCGGTTCAATAGACCTCAGACAGATGAAGTTATTATGCAGTCAGCTAAGGATAGCTTCAAATATGTCGAGACAGGAAAACTATATTGTACCAATAGAGACTGCTGACGGGGTCACAGGGATGAAGCTTCGCATAGTAAGAGGTGAAGATAAAAAGGGACTGGTTGACATATTCCTTGAGGATAAAAAATGCGGCAGGGTAGCTGCATATTTTGAGGCAAAGGAAAACTCAGTATCTGCTATGATAGTCACAGACGATGAGCAGACTAAAAGGCTGTTTGAAGACAATATCACTATGTTTGAGGCAGGAATAAGTGATGGTGAACAGCGTGTGCGCATAGATGTGGCACTGGAGCATGATATATCTGCAAAAGAGTCTAAGATGTCAGATATGAAATCAAATACTGAGTCAGATAATGAAACTAAAAAGCAGCTTGATGGCAGTGAAAGTGTCCAGACAACCAGACTATATCACATCGCAGAGCAGTTTATTGTAAATGTCCAGAGGGTGATTGCACAAGATAGTCTGTAACACCGATATATATTGCATGTGCCAGGTCATCCTGATAGTTTTTGTCAGTAAGAAGAAGTGTCTCAGCAGGATTACTCAAGAATCCACATTCTACGATTACGGTCGGGGATGTGGATTTTTTAAGTATAAAGTATTCTTTATTGGGCTTAATGCTTCGTGGCTTTGCGACACAAAGAGAAGTGTTTAAAGCTCCAAGAACAGAGGATGCGAGCTCTTTTCCTGCATCAGAGGCTTCATAATAGAATACCTGTGGACCGCAGCTTGAACTGTCCTCAAAGCTGTTTTGATGGATACTGATGCTGACTGCCACATTGCTTTTAGACATCAGGGCAGTTCTCTTTGTGAGATCATCTGTCTTTGGATGCTTGGAATTATCCGGGGCGAGGTCGCAGTCGGTGGTTCTGGTCATGACAACAGTAAAGCCTCTGTTTTCAAACAGCTGTTTAAGAGCCATTGCAATACTGAGGTTGACATCCTTTTCCATGACGCCGGAGGTGGAAATCTTACCGGGATCACTTCCACCATGTGCTGGTTGTAGTTTACGCAAATTGTGATATGTATTCCCCAGTATATATGGGGAGTTAGAA
>ENA-OZGI01000659-OZGI01000659.1-human-gut-metagenome-genome-assembly--contig:-NODE-659-length-11959-cov-7.446909_pt1 | contig 11959 bp, 8 predicted proteins | sample MGYA00245114_ERZ653653 | MGnify/ENA primary metagenome ERZ653653 (study PRJEB26926, sample SAMN06165051) | human gut metagenome | biome: ENVO:00009003; feature: ENVO:2100002; material: ENVO:00002003...
CGAGATTAGCGAGTGTCTCGTGGGCTCGGAGATGTGTATAAGAGACAGATATTTGTGTCACTACGAATGAAGAAAAGCGGCAAAATTGAAAGTACCTTTGTGGCTGAGGATGAGATGAAAAAGATAAAGGATACGGCCGGATATATAGCTTATATTTATCCAAAGTCACTTGTATTCGGCATTGTGATTTTTGTTATCAGTATAGTTGCGATAGTTTCGGATTGCCTCAAAAAAATACCGTACTGGTCATATGTGGAGATGATTATATTCGTCGCAGTAATTATCTGGTTTTCAAATATGTTACGAAATGCCAGAGAAAAATTTGTTAAATTCTAACATGAATTTTGCATTGCAACATGAGACATAATAAAGTATAATGAATTTACAAAGATACCTGAGATGTTCGACAACCCTGTGTATTTAGAACCTACATTTACTTTAAACGGGATTCCTATATGAGCTGTTGGATGTCAGGCCGTCATTATGCAGCGGAAGGCAGAAGGCAGACTGCGGTTACCCACCTAGCAAGAGCGCTAGGAGTCTAAATTACAGGACCGGCATTTTGGGTTCTTACAAAAGAATAATAATGTACCAAAGAACTCCGGACGCACAAAAGATTTATGAGATACAAAAGATTTTTAAAGCACAAAGGATTCTTAAGTACAGATGATAAAGGGAGCTGTTTTTGCAGCTCCCATTTTTTGAGCAGTAACCACTATTTGGGTGTTAAGGAGAACAGAAATTTGGCAAATAGAAGACGAAGACGGCAAAAGCCGAATCAGATGGTCTGGATAATGCTTGCGATAACCATGGTATGCGTGGTTATTGTTTTTGCAATTGTTATGGCGCAAAAGGAAAAAGGGACACTTGTAAAACAGGCGAAGGCTGTGACGAAGGATATGGTGTATGAGAATGCATATATTGTGTCAAATGACGATGGAAGGCTGATTTTCATATGTGATGGAGATCTATACAGGGCAAAGGGTATCATGGAGGAGAACTTTACAGGTGTCTGTGATATTGAAATCAGTGGCTCGAAGGTGAAAAAGATACAGGTAAAGCCTGATGATATATCAGGTGTGATGCTGTCGTACGGAGACGGTACCATGCAGATTGCAGGGCAGGGTGACATTCCAATGCAGTCAAGCGAGCTGCCTGTGTATGATGAGACAGGAGCAGCGCCTAAGGAAATAGCGGTTTCTGACCTGATAATCGGAAGTGAAACACTTTCTTACATACTTGATTCCGGCAGGATATGTGCCATTGTCAGAAGACAGGTACCTGACCTTACATACATAAGAGTGCTTATAAAAAACGATGGAAAGGATGCATTTCCAACAATTGCGGCAGCTGCCGCAGCTAACCTTTATGTGGATGATGCTGACTGTGGAAGCAATGCTATTGACGATGTGGGTGCATATATGGCAAATGCACAAAAAAGCCGGATAAAGGTGAGCTCAGCAGACAATTATGTCAGCATAAACGGTAAGAGCTATCCGGGCTCATTTGAGTTTATCGGGACAGAAGAAGGTATTGTGGCGGTGAATACAGTCGATGTGGAGACATATGTGCGCTATGTGCTGCCGTCGGAGATGCCGTCTACATTTGATGCAGAGGCGCTTAAGGCTCAGGCTGTTTGCGCAAGAACCTTTGTATATTCACAGATGAAAAATACACAGTATGCGCTATATGGAGCAAATATTGATAATACCACGGCTTTTCAGGTATATAACGCTTCAGAAACAAAGCAGTCGACCGATGAGGCTGTAAAAGCTACGGCAGGACAGGTTGTCTCATGTGGAGGAAGCTTAATAACATGCTATTATTTTTCTACGTCTGCCGGAAAAACCGAGGATATGGAGGTATGGTCTTCGAGTACACCGGATTTCATACACAAGGTGGAGTCGGTGGATGACAATTCGCCATACTACAGATGGACCTCGGAGCTTGATTTATCGGCATACAATGATCCTCAGTACGGCACAGCAACAGGTATTTCTGTCGATAAGACGTCGGATGCTGGTTATGTACTTTCGCTCACAATAAATTATGGAAACAAATCGCAGACCTTTACGGCGGAGAATGATATAAGAAAGGCGTTAGGGCATTATCAGAAAAAAGTTACATTAAACGATGGCTCTGTGAGGGAGAATATGTCGATGATACCAAGCGCCTGCTTTAGTGTGAGTGCCGGTGCAAATGGTCACTATACACTGTCCGGAGGAGGCTTCGGCCATGGAATAGGCTTCAGCCAGTATGGGGCAGACAAGCTGGCAAAGGCAGGAAGCGGCTATAAGGATATAATCGGATATTATTATAAGGATGTGACAGTGGTGGATATAAGCAGTGTACGTAGTGAGCAGTGATATGTCTACAAAAAATTGATAGCATGGATAGTAGAAATGTGGTAATATCGAAGTGCTTAGATACATGACTATGTGTGTGATAGTAAGATACATTGTAATTATTTCGTAAGAAAACAAGAGGATTTGACAATGAATTTACCGATAGAGTTTGAAAAAAAGATGAAGGCCTTTCTGGGTGATGAGTGGGATGATTTCTTATACAGCTATGACAATAACAGATTTCAGGCCCTCAGATTTAATACATTAAAAGTACAAAGTCCGGAAGAAAGAATGCGGATATTGAAAACACTTAAAATATCCTCAGATAAAAAGGTTTCGTGGGCAAATGAGGCATATTACTTTGATGAGAATGTGCGTCCGGGAAAGCATCCGTATCATGAGATGGGGCTTTACTACATACAGGAGCCAAGTGCCATGTCGGCGGCTGCACTTTTAGCTCCAAAGCCGGGTATGAGAGTGCTTGACCTGTGTGCGGCACCCGGTGGAAAGAGCACACAGCTTGCCACATATTTAGGAGACAGCGGACTTTTGGTATCAAATGAGATTAACACACAAAGAAGCCGGATTTTGTCGCAGAATATAGAGCGTATGGGAATCAAAAATGCGATTGTGACAAATGAGGACAGCTTTGTGCTTGCTTCACATTTCCCAGGCTTTTTTAATGCTATACAGGTGGATGCACCTTGCTCAGGAGAGGGAATGTTTCGAAAGCTGCCTGAGGCAATAGAGCAGTGGAGCATGGAAAATGTGGCAATCTGTGCGGAAAGGCAGAAGGAAATACTGGATAATGCTGCGGTGATGCTTAAGCCGGGAGGTACGATAGTGTACAGCACATGCACCTTCTCGAAGGAAGAAAATGAGGATGTAATTGAGTATTTTTTGGAGAGACATCCTGATTTTACACTTGAAGAAATGGAGCGCTTCTGGCCGCATAAGGTGGACGGAGAGGGACATTTTGTGGCAAAGCTTGTGAGAAGAGGCAGTGTGGACACAGACCTTAAAGCTGACAGGAAAACCAAAAAGAACAAAAATAGTAAGAACAGGAAAAATGAAACGAAGCCGGCTCTCACAAAAGAAAATATGAAGCTTCTCTCAGAGTTTCTTGATGAGACCATATCAGAGGATGTGGCAGCATGGATAAAAAACTCAAGGCTTGTCATGTTTGGGGAGCAGCTCTACAGGCTGCCTGATATGGAAGTTGATATTAAAGGGCTTAAGGTGCAGCGAGCAGGGCTACATATAGGAGAGTTTAAAAAACAGCGCTTTGAGCCGTCACATTCGCTGGCACTTGCACTTAAGCTAAGTGAGGCTAAAAACGTAGTAAAGCTTACCTGGGATGATCCGCAGACAACAGGCTTTTTCAATGGTCAGTCAGTTATGTTATCTGATGAGCAGGCGGCTGAATGCAAAAAGGGCTGGGCACTTGTATGTGTGGACGGATACACGGCCGGCTGGGGCAAGGTGAATGGCGCACAGGTTAAAAACCATTATCCTAAGGGGCTTAGAAATAAAATATAAATCAAATATAAAATTTTCTACTTGCAAAATATAGAGATTGTGCTAAAATGACTTATGTGTTATTAAGACATAAGTATTTGCGATATATATGTCGCAGCTATATATAATAAAAGCAATGAAGGTGCATAGTAGATTATAGTACTTTGACCAGAGAGAGATTGTCATCGGCTGAAAGCAGTCTTACAAAAAGGCTATTGATTGAAGTTCACACTGAAGCTGCATGGATGAAGCACAGTAGTTCATGACGTGTTATGTACGTTACACATATCAATGAGAGTCCATTGGATATTTCTTCAATGGAAATCAGGGTGGTATCGCGGAATTTTCGTCCCTGCATGGTTTAATAGCCATGCAGGGGCGTTTTTTATCGCATAAACGGCGAATTCAAGCTTGGATTTACGAGTTTATGCAAATTAAGAAAAATATTATGAGGTGAAATTCGATGAGAGACAAAATTCAACAGATCAGAGAAAAAGCACTTGCTGAAATTGATAAGGCTGACGGTCTTGAAAAATTAAATGATGTGCGTGCTGCAATTCTTGGAAAGAAGGGTGAGCTCACAGCAGTCTTAAAGGGCATGAAGGATGTTGCTCCTGATGAGAGACCAAAGGTAGGCCAGTGGGTCAATGAGACACGTGAGGCAGTTGAGAAGCTTCTTGATGAGAAGGTTAAGAAATTTGAGGCAGAGGCACTTAAGCGCAAGTATGAGAGCGAGAAAATAGATGTCACTATGCCTGCAAAGAGAAGCAAAAAGGGTAATCTTCATCCTGTAACACAGGTAAAGGACCAGCTCTCGGAGATTTTCACATCTATGGGCTTTGAGGTTTACGAGGGAACTGAAATCGAGAATGATTACTATAATTTTACAGCTTTAAATACTCCAAAGGATCATCCGGCGCGTGATATGCAGGATACATTCTACTTATCACCTGAGTTCTTACTTCGTACACAGACCTCAGCAGGACAGATTCACGTTATGGAAGCAAAGAAGCCGCCTATCAAGGTTGTTTCACCGGGTAAGGTTTTCCGTTCAGATGATGATGCGACACATTCTCCTATGTTCACACAGATGGAGGGTCTTGTGGTAGATAAGGGAATCACACTGTGCGATTTAAAGGGTATGCTTGACCAGCTTGTAAAGAAGATGTTCGGAAAGAATGTCACAACACGTCTTCGTCCTTCATACTTCCCATTTACAGAGCCGTCTGTAGAGGTTGATGTAAGCTGTTTCCAGTGCCACGGCAAGGGCTGCTCTTTATGCAAGGGCACAGGCTGGATTGAGGTGCTTGGTGCAGGCGTAGTAAATAAAAAGGTGCTTGAGGGCTGTGGCATAGACACAAACGAGTACAGTGGTTTTGCATTTGGTATCGGTCTTGAGCGTATTGCAATGCTCAAATACGGAATTAACAACATCAAGCTTTTATTCGAGTCAGACCTTAGGGTATTAGACCAGATTGATGACAACTAGATTCATTTTTCTTGAATATATAACAGGAGGCAAAAATTATGTTAACACCACTTAGCTGGTTAAAAGATTATGTAGATATAGATGTAACACCAAAGGAGTTAGAGGAAAAATTATTCTCATGTGGTTTCGAGGTTGAGGAATCATATGAGGTGGGAAAGGATATCTCAAACGTAGTAGTCGGCCTTGTAGAAAAATGTGAGCCGATTCCTGAGACACACCTGAGTCTGTGTCAGGTAAATGCCGGAGCACATGGCACATTCCAGATCTGCTGTGGAGCGGACAATGTAAAGGCAGGGGGCAAATATCCTCTCGCACTTATCGGTGCCACAGTATATGCCACAGCAAAGGATCACGTTACAATAGAGGGCGTGATGGAGATAAAGCAGGGCAAGCTGCGTGGATATGATTCATATGGAATGTTATGCTCAGGCGTAGAGCTTGGCTTAAATGAAGACCTCTATCCGGGTGCAGGCTACAACGGACTTTTGGTTTTACCTGAGGATGCTAAGGCGGGAGATGATGTAAAACCTATCCTCGGCCTTGATGACTGGATTTTTGATATTGCAATCACAGCAAACAGACCTGACTGCCAGTGTATATATGGCATGGCAAGAGAGGTTGCTGCTGTTTTGGGAAAAGAGCTTAAGGAGCCTGCACTTGACTATACTGCAGATGATGTGAAGAAGGAAAATTTCAAGGTATCTGTCTTGGCACAGGACATCTGCCCTCGCTACACAGCTCACTATGTGCATGATGTAAAAATCTCCGAGTCACCGGCATGGATGAGAAAACGTCTTGCACTTGTCGGAATAGGCTCTATCTCAAATGTAGTAGACATCACTAACTTTGTTTTAAAAGAGCTCGGACAGCCAATGCATGCTTTTGATTATTCATACCTTGAGGGAGATGAGATTGTAGTAAGACGTGCAAACGATGGAGAGAAAATTGTCACACTCGATGAGAAGGAATTTGAGTTAAACAGCAATAACCTGGTTATTTGTGACGGAAAGAAGGCAGTTGCGCTCGCCGGTATCATGGGCGGCTTAAACTCTGAGATTAACGACGGAACCACAGAGGTGATGTTTGAGTCTGCAAAATTTGCAAGAGACAATATCAGAAAGAGCTCACGTGCGTTGGGACAGTCATCTGATTCGAGTGCACTTTACTCAAAGGGTGTAAACGAGTACACAACAGCCATGGCTATGAAGAGAGCACTTCACCTGATGGAGGAGCTTGGCTGTGGTAAGGTTTCTTCAACTCACGTTGAGGTGACTACTGGAAATTCGCTTGAGCCAAAAGAGATGAAGGTTTCTATTGCAAAGGTTAATGGTGTGCTTGGAATAGAGGTACCTACAGAGGATATCGTGAGAATACTCACAAATTTAGGCTTTGCACCGGTTGTAAGCGGTGATGAGCTGACACTCATGATCCCTGCATATCGTGAGGATATGGAGGATTATCCGGATGTGGCCGAGGAGGTTATCCGTATGTATGGCTATGATCATGTCATTCCTGCATTCATGCCTACGGCACAGGTTACACTCGGAGGACTCAACCTTAGACAGCAGACAGAGCGCAAGATAAAAGAGGTGCTCTGTGCAGCAGGCGCGTATGAGGGAATACATTACTCATTCTTCTCACCAGCTGATCTTGATTTGCTCAGATTCCCGGAGGATGCACCTGAAAGGCATGCTATCAGGCTTATAAACCCAATCAATGTTGACCTCTCGCTTATGAGAACAACACTTGCTTCTGAGATGCTTTATGCCATAGCAAGAAACCAGAAGAAGGGTATATTGGAGGGAAGAATCTTTGAGCTTGGAAATATCTTTATCGCAAAGGAGCTTCCGCTTACAGAGTATCCGGATGAGAGAGAGACACTTTGCGCAGGTGTATTCGGTGAGGATGAATCGTTCTTTACTATAAAGGGACTGGCTGAGACTGTAGCAGATGCGCTTGATGTGAAGTTTACATACAAGCCGGCTCAAAAGCCATTCCTTCATCCATATCAGACCGCAGAGGTATTCTGTGACGGACAAAAAATCGGATATCTCGGTCAGGTAAGATATGAGATATGCGATGAGCTTGACATGAGAGTACCGGCATATGTGATGGAGCTTGACTTAAGAGTTCTTTCACAGTGGTATGGAAAGGACAGAGTATTTACTCCAATCTCAAAATTTGATGATGAGAAGAGAGATTTTGCTTTTGTTGTGGACAAGGATATCACATGTGAGCAGATTGAAAACGGTATCAGGGAAGCCTGTGATTATGTCTCAGATGTTACACTGTTTGATGTTTACGAGGGTGTACAGCTTCCTCCGAATAAGAAGAGCATGGCGTACAGTGTAGTATTTACACCAAAGGATGAGGAGCTTAAGACTAAGAAGGTCGAGGACTTTGTAAAGGATATACTTGCTCATCTTAAAGAGACTGCAGGTATCACACTTCGTGGTTAGACGTTAGTATAGTGTTAGGAATAGGAAAATTATGGACGTAAAAGATTTTGATTATGATCTTCCGGAGGAGCTGATAGCACAGGATCCTCTGGAGGACCGCTCCAGCTCAAGACTCATGGTGCTTGACAAGAAGACAGGAGAAGTCAGCCATCATGTGTTCAAGGAGATTGTTAAATATTTAAGACCGGGCGACTGCCTTGTGCTCAACAATACAAAGGTAATTCCTGCGCGTCTGTTTGGCGTGAAGGAAGGCACTATGGCAAAGATAGAGATACTTCTTCTAAAGCGCAGACAAAATGACGTATGGGAGACTCTTGTAAAGCCGGGTAAAAAGGCAAAGCCGGGCACAAAGATTATATTTGGTGACGGACTTTTAACAGGTGAAGTAATAGATGTGGTTGATGATGGAAACAGGCTGATTCAGTTTAGCTATGAGGGTATTTTTGAGGAGATACTTGATAAGCTCGGACAGATGCCATTGCCGCCATACATCACACATCAGCTAAAGGACAAGAACCGCTACCAGACAGTATATGCAAAGTATGACGGCTCAGCCGCTGCGCCTACGGCAGGACTGCATTTCACAAAGGAGCTTTTACAGCAGGTAAAGGATAAGGGAGTGGATATAGCAGAGGTTACTTTACATGTGGGGCTTGGTACGTTTAGACCGGTAAAGGTGGATAATGTGCTTGATCACCATATGCATTCTGAGTTTTACATGGTGTCACAGGAGGCTGCAGACAAGATTAATAATGCAAAGAAAAATGGCGGCAGAATAATATCTGTCGGCACTACAAGCACTCGTACCTTAGAGGCAGCATCCGATGAAAACGGCATGCTAAAAGAGTGCAGCGGATGGACGGATATCTTTATTTATCCGGGATACAGCTTTAAGGTGATTGACTGTCTGATTACCAATTTCCATCTGCCGCAGTCTACACTTGTCATGCTTGTGTCAGCATTAGCAGGCAGAGAGCATGTCCTCAATGCATACAAAGAGGCTGTAGAGGAAAGATACAGGTTTTTCAGCTTTGGTGATGCGATGTTTATAACGAACGATATGCATATGGACGATGAGGCAGCTGAATAAATTTTACTTGTAAAAATCAGTCATATATACTAATATGTTGTTTGAGGGTAATTTGTTCCCTTAGTCAATAATATAATAGATGGGGTAAAGTGAATGGAAGAAAAGAGAAGACATAAAAGACTTGACATTGATGTATCGGTACAGTTAGAGCGGCTGGATGAGGACGGAGTGACAACACTTAAGTATTGTCATGTGGATGTCACAGATATTTCCAGAAGCGGTATAGGATTTAATGCAAAGGTACCTCTTGATATACATACATATTATGACACCAAGATCCAAATTTGGACCAAGGAGGTTGTGGATGCGGTTGTCGAGATTGTACGAAGAACAGACAGTGAAGAAGGAGTATATCACTATGGTGCTGTGTTTATCGGTATGACAGACACTGATGCACTCAAGATTGATATTTATCAGATTTTCAATGATTTATAAAGTAAAAAAAGTAAATCATCCACATGATATAGTAACCAGTGTACCTGGCTCAAAGAGTATCACAAACAGGGCCCTTTTAATCGCTGCACTCGCAAGCGGGCGCAGCGTTTTAAAAGGGTGTCTTTTTAGTGATGATTCGAGACATTTTATAGATGCACTGATTCGTCTTGGATTTCCGGTTTTGGTGGATGAGGATAAAAGAGAAATAACAATAACAGGCTTTGGAGGCAGGATACCAAAGAATGAAGCTGAGATAGATGTGGGAAGTGCAGGTACCGCTGCACGTTTTCTTACAGCTCTTCTTGGACTGTCAAAGGGCAGATACCATATAGTGTCCTCTGAGCAGATGAAGAAACGTCCTATGAAGGATCTGCTTGTATCGCTTGAAAAGCTGGGTGCCCATATTGAGTATGATGAGAACGAATATCATTTTCCTTTTACCATCGGAAATACAGGGGAGTATGCTGATACTGTTGATATAAACGTAGACAAGAGCAGCCAGTTTTTGAGTGCCCTTCTTATCTCGGCTATAGTGATGGAAAAGAACTTTACTATTAATGTCACAGGAACGCATGGTATGGCATATGTTGAGATGACGCGTCTTATGATGAAGCAGTTTGGGCTCGATGTGATGCAGGACAAAAAGAATAACAGCTTTATTATCCCTAAGAAAGCGGCGTATGAAAGCTTAGACTATGATATAGAGCCGGATGTGTCGGCTGCATGCTATTTTTATGCAATGAGCCCGCTTTTACATGTTAAGTCAAAGGTGATGGGGGTGCACCAAAACAGCTTGCAGGGAGATGTGGCATTTCTTGATGTGCTTGCGGATATGGGCTGCACAATTTCCGACGAGGCAGACGGCATAGTGTGTATGCCACCAAAGAATGCTCATATACATGGCGGAAGCTGGGATTTGTCAACATTCTCAGATCAGGCGCTGACTCTTGCTGCGATTGCACCGTTTGCAAAGGAGCCTGTAGGGATAGAAGGCATTTCGCATATCCGTCTGCAGGAGTGTGACAGGATAAACGCCATCGAGGAAAACCTGACGGAATTAGGTGTGAGGGTTGAAGAAATTGAAAATGGCTTAAAGATTTATCCGGCAGAGCGTATTAAGCCTTGTAAAATTAAAACGTATGACGATCATCGCGTAGCCATGTCTTTTACTTTGCCGGGGCTTAAGGCAGAGGGTGTTGAGATAATAGACCCTTATTGCTGCCGCAAGACCTTTGAGAATTTCTATGAGGTACTTGAGGAGAGCGTATATTAATAAAGTGTTATTGGTTTTTTGCTTATTTGTAAACAGTGCTGCATTGGACGGTATAAAAAGAGCCGTAAAACGAATCAAATTCGTTTTACGGCTCTTTGTTTTTGGGATTAAAACCATATAACAGGATAAATCATCTGCGGTGAATAGTATAGTTTCTTTCTTTAAGTACGCTGATAGCCGATTCAAGAGCATCTTCGTCATAGAACTCTATGCGCAGTACACCCTCCTCAAACTCACGGTTGTTTATGATGCCGATATTCTTGATGTTGATGCCGTTGAAGGCTAAAAGGCTTGCAAGCACTGCAATACCGCCTGCCTCATCGGCAATATCGACAAATATCTCGTGGAAATCCTTGCGGATTTTGGCACCGGGCAGTGTGAGTGAATCCCTGTAATTCTTTGAATCCTGGAAATAATCAATCATCTTTTGAGAACTGCCCTCTGCAATTATTTCGCGAAGCTTATGGAAATTGGCTTCATACTGGTCCATGAGTGAGAGCAGCTGTGTTTTGTTGGACTCACATATGTTTTCCCACATGACAGGGGAGCTTGCGGCGATACGTGTCACATCGCGGAAGCCACCGGCAGCAATTGTTTTCATGGTCTCTTTTTCGGAATCAATATGCTCAATCAGATTGACAAGAGAGTATGCAATCATATGTGGCAGGTGGCTGATGGCTGCGGTAGCATGATCGTGGTCCCTGTAGTCTAAAATGAGAGCTATCGAGCCGAGCGAAAGTACAAATTGTCTGAAATTATTCAGATTTTCTTCAGTAGTTGCTGCAGTAGGAGTGATAATATAGTAGGCGTTCTCCAAAAGCTGCTTGTCTGAATTGAGTATGCCTGTTTTTTCAGAGCCGGTCATAGGATGCCCGCCGATAAAATTGTGCTCAAGGCCAAGCTCTATAACCTTTTCGTGAATCTGGGTTTTGGTGCTGCCTACATCTGTGATGATACAGTCATCCTTTATGATATCCTTAAGCTGTGTGAGGTATTCGATATTTTTGTTTACCGGTGCACACAGAAAGATTACGTCGCAGTCTTTAAAAGAGTTAAGCTCTAAAAGCTCATTATTATCTATCAGGCCAAGCTCAAAGGCATCCTCTGTGGTCTTTTGATGCCCTGCTGTTGCGATAATTGAGACCTTTGGATTATTTTCTTTCATTTTTCTGGCTATAGAGCCGCCAATCAGACCGAGCCCTATAAAGCCAACTTTATCAAAATGCATTTATGTGTATCTCCTAATTCTTTATTGTAACTATTCAGAATCACCACACGCACATTCTCAAAATCGCACTATAGTGGTTCTGTCTCTTATACACATCTCCGAGCCCACGAGACACTCGCTAA
>ENA-OZGI01000671-OZGI01000671.1-human-gut-metagenome-genome-assembly--contig:-NODE-671-length-11783-cov-4.512023_pt1 | contig 11783 bp, 14 predicted proteins | sample MGYA00245114_ERZ653653 | MGnify/ENA primary metagenome ERZ653653 (study PRJEB26926, sample SAMN06165051) | human gut metagenome | biome: ENVO:00009003; feature: ENVO:2100002; material: ENVO:00002003...
TCGACTAGTCGTCGGCAGCGTCAGATGTGTATAAGAGACAGGCCTTCAACGCCATCGTGGGTAAGCGTCTCGCCGAAGCTCTGGCTGCTTTCGCTGGGCTGGGATGCTCCGAAAGCACCATCACCTGCTGCCGTGTTGGGGATATCTGCTCCAGCACCATGGAAGGTGGGTACATCGTAAAAGGCACCGCGACCCTCGCCGCTGGCCATCTGATACCACTGACTTCCATCCGCTGCAGTAACCACGCTGTGGGGAACTTCTGGCTTTTCAAACTGAGAAGCGTTGAACATATCCACAGAAGCCGATTTGCCATCCGCGGAAACTGCGGTCGTACCGATATGGCCGCCTGTAATTTGCGTTCCCTGAAGCTGGAATCCCTGCATCTGGGGAATATAGTTGCCAAGGCTCCTGTCCGCTATATCACCGGCAACCGTACCGGAAGTGCCGGGTGCTCTGGCCGCTACAGAGGAAATGGAGTTCCCATTCAGGGTAGCGCCATTCCGGGCAGCGATGCCGCCGAAGGCACGGCCAACAAATCCGGCGCCGCCATTGAAGCCCATGCGGGAGCCGCCTTCCACAACGGCATCACGGACATAAGAGTTGGGGCTGAATCTGGAAGCGAAACCGGAGGCAAAGCCATTTGCAGCAGCACCGGTTCCGGTAGCAGCTGCATTTCCGCCCCGGCCAAAGACACTGCCCGCGCTGCGAACACTGCTGCCTGCCCCGGAGATGACTCTTGCGGCCATCATCAGTTCCATGCCCATGCTGGATCCGGTCTGCGCCACATTCAGGCCGATGGAGGCCAGATAGCTGTCGAACCGCTGGGCGCACTTCAGATAAGCCAGTGCGCAGAACATCCACAGAAAGATGCTTCCTTTACCGGTGGTCAGCGCGCCGCCGTTTGCGATGAACTGTCCCATGGACGAGGCAAAACCGCGAAGGAACCAGACGTTCATGACAAGGAGCAGCAGTTGGGAACCAACCATTCTGCACCAGGATTTGAACACGGTATTCGTGGTTTTGGAGCCGCCCATAGAAAAGGCGAGAGGTGAGGTATAGCACAGAACACCAACAACGATATACCGTTCTACAGTTTCCAGCAGGAGCTTGAAGTAGTTCCAGCCCAGAGAAATCTCCAGAATGAGGATCAGGATCAGACCTACGACGGTTGCAGCTGACACAATCGTCAGCAAGCCATTGGTGAGGGTTTGCTCCACGCCCGCAAAGGTGAAATCCTCTGCGGCCATGGCTAATTCCATGAGGGTTGTATAGGGCGCCCGCGCAATGTTCAGGCACAGGGAGAAAATGGGCTTGGCATAGCCGATCAGGAGGCCGTAGACAGAACTCCGGACCAGCAGATGCCAAGGGTTCTCGGCTTCTGTAATAGGGCCTCCGAATGCTCGAAACAGCTGCCATATGGTGATCAGAATTAAGATCGCCCAGGCTGTTACCTGCATGACATCGTAGGCCTTGGTGACGAAGGGGAAGTATTCTTCCATCGCTGTCATATCGGTACCGAGCGCTTCAAGGAACAGCCCGGATACCGCGTCAAACAGCTGGGAAACGATACTTGCCACCCAATTGACGATACCCTCGAATATCCAGTCTAGTATGGGTATCACCTCCTCGGTAAGTCTGGATATTCCCTATGCCTCGCCTAGCCGGAGTAACTGCCGCCCTGAATCAAGGGCTGCAGGTAGGCGACAACGAAGCCCAGAGAGTTCAGGATGATCCAAGTCACGACGATGCGCTTCAGCCAGCCGGTAGCTTCTTCAACGGCTCGCTGATTGCGGGAAATCATGCGGATCAGCAGTGCAATGGCTGCGACTGTGACGGCAACGATGGTGCTGATGGCAACGACCTGACCGTAAACATCCTTCAGGATCGTAGAGAAACGATCCCAGATGGTGTCTGCGAAAACGGGCTGGACTGCCAGCATGGTGGCCGCAGCCATACCAACTGCGGACCAGTAGGTATTTCTGGCGATGTCTTTGCCCCTGGTAATCTGTTTAACCATGTGCTACTTCCTCCTTTCTTAGTGATGAAACGACAAAAGGCACCATTCTGAGGAGCCAAAATCAGCTCTCAAAACAGTGCCTGAGCGTTTCGTCCACTTTGGACGATAAGATTATATCACATCGCCATTCTCTAGTCATCAGCAAAGACCTGCCAAAATGTTTTCGTATGTTTCATCCCGTTCGTCATCCCATCTTTTACATCTCTTCGAGGATGGTGAGGACTTCAAGCCACGAGGCAGTTTCCCCGGAGGGGGCAGACCACAGCCGGATGGACATGATCGTGATGGCTTCTTTTCGTAAGCGGTAATAGGTTCTTGACGTCATGCGGAGTTCTCTGAGAATTTCTTCATGCTTTCTCTCAACAGGGTCAAGATATGTCGTATAGAGGACGGAGTACAGATCTTCTCCGTTGCCGGGTTTCTTCCGGATAACCGCAAGAGCTTCATGGATGCGATCTACCAGATATCGGGTTTTCATCATAGCATTTACCCGGCTTTCGATCCGCGCATTTTCAAGGGAGGTCTGGATATCGATTTTCTCTGCCAGAGCGTCGATGTCATGTACAGGAACTTCCAGCTCATCGGACAGTTCTCCGGGGATGCATTCCAATACCCAGATAATCAGACGATACTGGCTCAGCAAGACCTCGGTATTGTGATATGCTCTCTGTGCAGTATCCTTTTTGGCTTTCCGGACACGCTCGTTGTCGATGTTATGATCTTCAAGGACACCTTTCCGTGTCAGGAAATCTACAAAAGAGGCGGATTGCAGCTGAATCTGCTCCTCCTGTGCATCGTATAATGACGGCTTTTTACTTTTCATGGCAATATCTCCTTGTTGTGTTGTATTCGTGATTTTCAACCCGTGTACACGGTCCTCTGATTTCGTACCCAGAACGGAAAAAGCAGGGAGTTCCCTCTAACATACCCGGGCAGGCATAATGGTAGTTCCTACAATGCTTACAGTTCCAACCATGAGAAAGATACGCGCGCGTTATGGGGTCAGAAAGCGCAACGCGGCATTCTGAAATCTCAGGGGCAGATTGCATCTGCTGAGACAAAATGACCGCTCTGCTATACCATGCAACCATGTGATTTACGCGTAAGTTCTCACTGCCATCCTTCCCTGCCTTGTGGACGCCTCTTTTCCATCGGCGGCAAGCGACGCCATTTGCTCAATATGATACTGCTGCCGAAGGTATTCATCAAAGATAGTACGGCGGATTAGTACCTTCTTGCCTATCTTGTAGACAGCGCCTGCTTCGTGAGCCAATCTGGTGAACATCTTCAAGCCCAAACCGTAATAATCTGCGCCTTGATAGTAGGTGATAAACTCATGCTTCATGATCTCAATATCCTCATCATCCAGCTTATCAGAAAACATCCACAGGTTCCCGCTCATTGTTTTTCCTCCGCTTGCGTAAGGGTACTGGGCTCGTGAAACTGCTCCAGATACTGATCGAAGATATCCCGGTTAATCAGCACAGTGCCATCGATACGATAAATAGCGCCTGCTTTGTTGGCCATCTCCAGAAGCTTCTTATGGTGGATGCTGTAAACAATCTCCGCGTCTTTATACCTTAGAAATTGCCGGCGCAGCCTCTTTGCATGCTCACGAACATCGTTTCGCTTTCCAAGTTCAAAGTATTCTTTTGTCTGTTCACTGATCATTCGTTCAAAATCCTTTCAAATTGGAATTTGTCAAGACAGATGCTGCAACCTGCAAAAAGAAAAGGACACTTTCTGGAAATTCGTACAGAAAGTGTCCTCAAATGATACATGCTGTTTTGCGCTGGGGTCTAACAAAACTTCATCCTGCGTCACATCACTTCGTATTGATATACGAAATTGTTGTCAATTTGTTGTCAACTGAAGAATATGAGGGCAAAAGTTATTGCAGCGCAATGACTTTTTAGTCTTGGGGCTTCATAGTGGGGAACAGGATAACCTCCCGAATCGTATCGGCGCCGGTGAAGAGCATGACGGCGCGGTCGATGCCCATGCCCATGCCGCCCGTGGGGGGCATGCCGTATTCCAGCGCGGTGAGGAAATCCTCATCCAGCATCTCTGTCTCGTCGTCGCCCCGCTCACGCTGCTCGACCTGCTTCATGAAGCGCTCCCGCTGGTCAATGGGGTCGTTCAGCTCGGAATAGGCGTTGCCCATTTCGCTGCGGTTGATGAAGAACTCGAAACGCTCCGTCAGACGGGGATCTTCCGGGGACTTCTTGGTCAGAGGGGAGACCTCCACCGGGTACATGGTGATGAAGGTGGGCTGCACCAGATGCTCCTCGACCTTCTGGTCGAAACAGGCATACAGAGCATTGCCCCATGTCTTCTCGGCGGCGTCGGCCAGCTCAACGCCAACGGCCTTGGCGGCGGCTACGGCCTCCGCGTCGTCGGTGATGGCACCGAAGTCAACGCCTACGTACTTCTTGACGGCTTCGACCATGGTCAGCCGGGGCCAGCCGGGGGTCAGGTCGATCTTCTCGCCCATCCATTCCAGCTCGTAGCTGCCCATAACCTCCTTGGCGAAGGTGGTGTAGACGCCCTCGGCAATGTCCATCATGTCGTGGAAATCGGCGTAAGCCTGATACAGCTCCACGGTGGTGAACTCCGGGTTGTGCTTGGGGTCCATGCCTTCGTTGCGGAAAATGCGGCCGACCTCGTACACCCGATCCATGCCGCCGACGATCAGCCGCTTCAGGGGCAGCTCCGTGGCGATGCGCATGTACATATCGATATCCAGCGTGTTGTGGTGAGTGACGAAGGGACGGGCGGCAGCACCGCCGGCGATGGTGTTCAGCACGGGGGTCTCCACTTCAATGTAGCCCATGCTGTCCAGATAGTTGCGCAGGTGCTTGATGAACTTGGAGCGGATGACAAAATTCCGCTTGACCTCGGGGTTCACCATCAGGTCAACATAGCGCTGACGGAAACGGGCTTCCTTATCGGTCAGGCCGTGGAACTTGTTGGGCAGGGGCAGCAGAGACTTGCTCAGCAGGGTGACGACCTTGGCGCGGATGGAAATTTCCTCGGTCTTCGTCTTGAAGACCTCGCCCTCCACGCCGACGATGTCGCCAATGTCATACTTCTTGAAGCGGTTGTATTCTTCCTCGCCCAGCTCGTCGATCTTCACGAAGATCTGGATGCGGCCGGCGCGGTCCTGCAGATCGCAGAACATGACCTTGCCCTGACCGCGCTTGCTCATCAGACGTCCCGCAACCTTGACGGTCTTGCCCTCGAAGGCTTCGTAGTCGGCCTTGATGGCAGCGGAATCGGCATTGAAATCGAATTTCGTCTGGACGAAGGGGTCGCGCCCCTCGGCCTGAAGCGCCGCCAGCTTTTCCCGCCGGATCTGCATCTGGTCATTCAGAGACAGCTCCGGCTGCGGTACAAACTTTGCCATGGCTCAGCCCTCGCGGGAAACGCTGACCACCTTCATGGTGAAGGAGCCGGCAGGGGCGTTGACGGTGAAGGTCTCGCCCGCGGCTTTGCCGACGACGGCGCGGCCGAAGGGGGAGTCGTCGGAGAGCTTGAACTCCATGGGGTTGGCTTCCTGAGAACCGGTGATGCGGTACTCGGTCTGCTTGCCGTTCTCGTCCTCGACTACCACGGTGCAGCCAAGGCCGACCCGGCCGCTGGCCTCGTTTTCGTCCTCGATGATGACGGCGTGGGACAGGACGTCCTCAATCTCGGCGATACGGCCGTAGAGCTTGGCCTGCTCGTTCTTGGCGGCATCATACTCGGAGTTTTCGGACAAGTCGCCGTAGGAGCGGGCTTCGGCGATCATGGCGGCGACTTCGCGCTCACGGGTGGTTTTCAGGTAATTCAGTTCCTTTTCCAGATCGGCAAGACGCAGACTGGTGATCTTAAATTCTTTTGCCATATTCAAAATCCTTTCTCAGATAAAAATATCGATAGCTCCAGATATTATAGAAGAATTATGCCCCATAGTCAAGTTTTATTTGCGGTTTTCGGGGAAAGAATGTCCGCCCGCGGGAGAGTCACGGGCGGACGATGATATGGAGGAAAGCTAGCCGCTGACGGCGTTTCCCGATTCCGCCCGGTACTGCCGGACGGTGAAGATCGCGGTCACGATGACGATTGCCGCCAGAATGGCTTCCAAAACGGGAACGGGGACGGCGTCCTTGAGCAGCGCGCCCAGTGCGTCCACGGCGAAGTGGATGCCCATGGCAGCGAGGAAGAAGCCCCGGCGGTGATACCGGACGGCGCGGTACACCAGATACGACAGGCAGATTTGCAGAGCAAACGCAATGAGCCGCTCCACGCCGACCATGTAAAAGAGGTAAGGGGGAAGCGTCCACAGCTGGGAGACCGTCGCCATGGAGGTCGCCCGGGCGGCTTCGTCCAGCCCGGCGAGAGCGCTTTCCAGCTTGCCGCCGTTGACCATGGAAACGGTGGCGAGGTTGGAAACGCAGGTCAATCCGCCGACGAACAGCGCTTCAACGCCGCCGTGACCCACGCCGTACATCAGGGCGTTTTCCTTTTCCAGCTGGCTGCCCAGAAAATACTTCATGGCGACCAGCCGCCCGAATTCCTCAAAAACCGCAGCCGCCGCGCCGCCGTACAGGGCGGACAGCCACAGGTTGCCCGTCAGTTTCTCCCCAAAGACGGCGCTCATGGCCAGGTGGAGCATCTGCTCTAAGAACATGGCGAAGATGACGAAGGTCACCGCGCCCAGGAGCATGTCGGAAAGCTTTGCGCCGGTTTTGCGCTTCAGCAGGACGCACAGCGCCACGGGCGCTGCTACGCAGAGAATCAGACTGACGACCATGCCGGTAATGCTTGCGGAAGATACTGTGTTCATATCGTTTTCTCCTTTCCGTTATAGGCCGGTTTTTTTGACTAGAGTGTCATAGAGACTTCGCGTGCTTTCCGCGCTGCTGCCGCTGAGGACCAGCGTTTTCCCGCTCACTGACAGAATGACGCAGGCTTCCGGGCGGTAGTAGGTGTAGCGGGTGTAGGTGCCGAATTCTTCATTTTCAAACGTCCCCATCAGCAGCCGGAAACTGCCCACGCCGAAGGTTCGGGTGCCGTCCACGTTGCCCTCCCGGTATTCGATGCCGTCGATGGCGTCGTATTTTACGGTGAGGTCGTCGAAATAAGAGGCTTCCACGGTAAAGCTGTCGCTGTCGAACCGGTAATGGAGATTGCCGGTGAACAGCATGACCGCGACGAACACCACAATCACTGCCGTGAAGATCAGCATGCCAACGGAGATTTTCTTGGACAGCGGGTCGGGTTCGCTTTTCGTTCCGTGGATCCGATGGTAGCGGTAAGAATAGGCAATGGGCAGGATGGACAGAGCGGCCGCGGCGAGAATGGTGACGATGATCCCCGGCACCTCCGGAAGCAGAGCGGCAAGAACCATTGCAAAGCCGCCGATGACCCACACCTTACCGGCAAAGCGGTGGGTGGCATTCCAGTTTTCCTCGCTGCCCAGCGTCCAGATTATCCGGATGCCCACGGTGCGGTTGGGGTGGCATTTGGGGAAATAGTTGCCTATGGCGGCGAACATCAGTCCCAGCCCCACATAAAGAAGGCCGGCAAGCCGGAATTTCCAGCCCAGCGCCACCGCGTAGGTGATGCCGCTGACGAGGATGGAGACGGCGGGAATCATCCAGAACAGCAGACCCACCACCTTTTTGCTCTGATTCCGGTTTTTAGCGTCCCGAAAAACGAAAAACAGCACCAGATAATGGGCGGCCAGCAGCAAAAGGGGCTGGAGAAATACGGCGGCGGCCTTGCCGCTCCATCTGTCCGCGCCGTGCATGCCCCAATGGGTGGCAAGCTGGCCGGGAAGCCGGTTCCACAGAAGCAGCCCTGCGGCGATGGGGAGAAGGGCAAGCAGCGTGGAGACAATCAGTTCTTTTTTGTACTGCTTTATCATGGGGCAGCGCCTCCTTTCAAATCCGTGAGCCAGAGCATGATTTCCTCTAAGACCGAGGTGTTCAGCTCATGAAAGATGAATTTTCCCTCCCGGGTGTCCCAGATCAGGTCGGCGTCTTTCAGAACGGACAGGTGCCGGGACACGGCGGCGGGGGTGATGCTAAAATGGTCGGCAATTTCCCCGGCGGACAGCCTGCCGGACTTGAGCAGATTCAGAATTTCCCGCCGGGTCGGGTCGGACAGGGCTTTTAGGGTTTGCTGTAGCGCCAAGGAATTCACCTCCCTGAATGTCATTTAACAATTAACTAAATTGTTAAATGTAAGATACCACAGATGACAATCTTTGTCAAGCAGAAAAAGGGCGGCCATTACGGCCGCCCCTGTAGGTCAAAAAGATTCAAAGATCAGTTCGTCATACCCGGTTTCCCCGTCCTGCTCCACGCCGAAGCGGACGCCGGGAAGCTCTGCGATCACCAGCTCACAGGTGGTGTTGACGATACAGCCGGGGCAGAGATGACCGCCCAATGTGGAAAGGTCTTCTCTGGACAGGGCGATGTGCAGATGACACCGCTGCTCGCTGACGGTGCCGTTCAGACTGACGATTTCGCAGTGTTCCCCGATGGAGCGGATGTTCACGCCGCTGGCGTCCCGCACCTTCGCTTCCGTGACGCAGCCCACGGCGGAAAGCACCACTCCCGCCGCAATGTGCTTTTCCTGAGCGAGTTCCCGGATGGAGAGAAGCAGATCGTCCCCCCGGTGGAGACGGACGCAGTGGCAGACAAAAGCGCCGGATGTGGTCAGAATGGGATGGTTCATCGGTAATCCACCAGCTCTCCCATGTCCCGGCGCTTTTTCTCACGGAGGGGGTCGCCCTCTTTTGCGTAACCGAGAGCGATCACCAGCCGCACCGGCTGGTCAAGTCCGCAGGCTGCCCGAAGCTTGGCGTCGTCCAGCCAGCCGATGATACAGGTGGAAAGCCCCTGAGCGGTGGCCTCGGCGGTGAGATAGGCGGCGGCAATGCCGATGTCGATGGAGCGGTAGTCCACCTTCGTCACCTTGGAACCCAGAGCGGCGCTCTTGGAGTAGGGGCGCTCAGAGATTACGATCAGCACCGGCGCCTGAGCGGCGAATTTGTTCATGCCCATACCGGTCACACCGGCGACCACGGCCTTGGCGGCCTGCCCCCGGCAGACGGTGAAGTGGTAGGGTTGGGCGTTGCAGGCGGAGGGGGCTAAGCGGGCGGCTTCCAGCACGGCGTCCAGCTTTTCCTGTTCTACAGGCCGCTCTTTGTCATAGCTGCGGCAGGATTGCCGGGCGCGGGCAATTTCCAGAAAGTCCATCATTTTTCTCCTTTGTCAGATTTTCCAAATGCGGTTGGCTGCCCGCTCCTTGGGGGCGGGAGCCTCGTCGGCGTAACCAAGAATGCAGCAGCCGATGCCCCGGTAGTGCTCCGGAATGCCCCACTGGCGCAGAAGCGCCTTGCCCTCCTGGGTGTCGAACATCTCCCGGGCGCGGTTGATCCAGCAGCTGCCCAGCTCCACGGCATGGGCGGCGTTGAGCAGATTCCCCAGCACCAGAGAACCGTCTTCCACCCATGTGGGATAGGTGGGGTCAGCCAGCACGACGATGACGCAGGGCGCACCGTAGAAGGGGTCCCTGTCCGTCCCCATCACGGCGGCGTTCATGGCTGAAAGCTGATCCCGGGTGGCCTTGTCCCGGACGGCGACCATGACGGGCTTCTGGTTGTTCATGGCGGAGGGGGCGTAAAGTCCGGCCTCCAGCACGGCGTCCAGCAATTCGTCCGGTACCTGCTCGGGGCGGTACTTGCGGACGCTGCGGCGGGTTTTCAGAAGTTCACACATAAAAATTACCTCCTGTTTGTTATCATTCTGATGACGGCACTGTCCAGTGTGCCGTCAGAATATTCTGTTTCTTTGCAAAGCCCATGGACGCATACAGGCGGATGGCGGGGACATTGTCCGCGTCCACGAGGACGGACATGGCGTTGGGCGCGTTCGCTTCCAGCGCCTTCGCCAGCAGCTTCCGGCCGTATCCCATGCGGCGGTACTCTTCCAGAACCAGCAGATCAAATGGTTCGTTCTCCTTGAACGTACAGGTCACATCTATGTAACCGACGACCCTGCCGTCGCGGATTGCGAGGAAGGTGTGGAAACGATCCTGTGCCTGCATGACCTTTTCGCCTGTCCAGTACATATCTTTATTGTGGATGGCGCAGTACTGTTCTGCGTACTGGTCGGAAAGGGGCACGATGCCAGTGGTGCCCATATCCGGCGCGGGGGCTTCCAGCACCATCTTCTGCTGCTCCGGCTCAAAATCGGCTTTTCGCGTATTCAGCTGTTCCCGAAGCAGGCAGTTGCCGGGATTGAAGACGAAATCGATGCCATAACCGGGGAAGTGCTGCTTCAGATATTGGAGCGCTTCCAGATAGGCGCTTTTCTCATGGGACAAGCCTGCCAGCATTTCGGCGTATTGTTCATCCCGGATAACGCGGAATGCGAACAGCCCAATCAGCGCCTCTTCATGGTAGACGCCAAAGACGCAGTATCGGTCGGGATTTCCAATCGGTCTGATCAGATTGCTTTGAAGCTGTTCTTCGCTGCTCAGCATGGGGTCTGAAAAGTTGGGGTCACCTTGAAAGCCTGCGGCAAACGCCCGGCATTCTTCATAGGTTTTTATCATTTGGATCATGGCTTTTCTCCCCATTGCCGGAACGTTTTATTTTTTATACTATACCACAATTCCCCAGAAAAGGCAAGGAAAAAACTGCCGGTAAAAGCCCCGGCAGTTTTCGTATGCTTATTGATGCAGCCCGAACAGAGGCCTTGCCACCCGCTTGTACAGCAGCATCGTCAGCACGGAGACGACGGCGCCTTTCAGCAGGTTCAGGGGCGCGACGCACAGCAGAACAAAGGTGGAGACATTGCTGACCCCGCCCCGGATGGCCGTTCCCATGGCGATGATGGTGTCCAGGGGAATGCCGTACAGCTGGGCAAACTTGGGCAGAAGATAAACGGCGTTGAAGGCGCTGCCGAACACGGTCATGACCAGCGTGCCGATGGCAAGGCCGATGATGGCGCTGTGCTTGCTCTTGTGGGCGTGGTAGAAAACGGTGGCGGGAAGAACCAGAGAGCATCCTACCACGAAATTGGCAAGATCGCCCACAAAGGCGGTGGAGGTGCCTTTCAAAAGCAGCTTCAGCAGGATTTTCACGCCCTCGCACACCACCGTCGCGCTGGGGCCTAAGTAAAATCCGCACAGCAGCACGGGCAGCTCGGAAAAGTCCAGCTTATAGAATTCCGGCGCGAGAATCACCAGCGGGAAGTCCAGCACATGAAGCACGGCGGCGATGGCGGCGCTGATGCCGATGATGCTGACCCGCCGGGCGGGGCTGACCTTCCGCTTTTCCGGGAGAAAATGCTCCGCCAGCCGGGCAAGCAGGGCAAGCCCCACCACGATGGCAAGGCTCACGCCCACGAATGCCAGATTGTCTAAGATTTGTTTCCAAAGATCGGTCATTGGTATCACCTCAAAACAAAAATGCGCCCTGGGTATATTCCCAGGGCGTGAAAAAAACGCAAATATCCTTTGCGTATCTTCTTCCATCCAGACTGTACTGTCGGTATCGGAGTTTCACCGATTCAACGCTGACGCGCTCGCGGACTTGGGAAGTCTTGAATCAAAGCTTCCTTTACCGCCGGTGGGGAATTTCGCCCCGCCCTGAAGATACTGTTCAGTTCGGGTACACAGTAGCACAGAGCGGGGCGCTTGTCAAGAGCGGAATTGTGTGATACCTGTCTCTTATACACATCTGACGCTGCCGACGCCTAGTCGAGTG
>ENA-OZGI01000682-OZGI01000682.1-human-gut-metagenome-genome-assembly--contig:-NODE-682-length-11650-cov-5.609659_pt1 | contig 11650 bp, 9 predicted proteins | sample MGYA00245114_ERZ653653 | MGnify/ENA primary metagenome ERZ653653 (study PRJEB26926, sample SAMN06165051) | human gut metagenome | biome: ENVO:00009003; feature: ENVO:2100002; material: ENVO:00002003...
GGGCTCGGAGATGTGTATAAGAGACAGGAAGGCCATCCCGGTATGGTGACTTACCCCGGCGCAGCAGACGGAATTGGTGCTGCGGATACCCCAGCACCGGAGAGTACCCTGCTTACAGGAGTTGCCGCATCCCCTGTGGGCGGAGAAGATCAACCGCCCATTGGATATGGAAACGGTGTTCCCTCCATGGATACCGTTTACGACAACGCCCCCGAAGCACAGCACGTTGGTGCTGCATATGCGGGTGGCTTTGGCGAGTCTCCCCAGAACGGCGCTCAAGTTGCAGATCATGGAGAAAACGTTGGTCAGGGATTCTATTCCGAGATGCCCCTTGTGGCAGCAACCTTCCCCAGCGCACCGGAGGGTACTTCGCTGCGCACCGTGGGCGATGGTGTTATCGAAGCCAGTTCCCCGGATGGAGGCAACACGCTCTGGTACAACAGCGCCTATTATCAGGAACCCGATGCGCCCCACAGTGTCATGCAGTCTTCCAACGGTGTGGATTGGTATGCCATGCAGCAGCAGGGCAACATTCCCCAGTTTGAAGTTGGCGAGGCCGCAGCTGCTTATAATCAGGCGGCATTCCAGAACTTTATGCCCGGTTATGATCTTCCTGTTTCTCAGGTTGATGGCACACACCGTCAGGACGGCTACTTTGAAGTCCGGCACGAGGATGGCTCTGGCACGAAGTTCTATGATATCGCCAGATATGCCGCACCTCGTGGTGACTATCAGGTCTTCGAGGATTCCCGCGGCAGTCAGTGGTACGCAATTCAGGGCGATGCCGCTGTCGACCGCAAACCCGTCTACGAGAACGGTAAGCCTGTCTATGACAACGGAAAACTCCGCACGACCAATGTGGAAACCATTCGTTACAAGCAGACGCCCACCCGATTCGCTGAGCCTGAAAAGCGCGGAGATATCGAACGAAAGCCCCCAAAAAGAAAAATGTAACCAGATGGCCATGGTTGTGAATCTCACGATCATGGCCTTTTTTCATTCCAAAACGGAGGTGATTCCATGGCCGAGCCGGAAAAAGATCAGATCGGCGATGGTCAAGACAATTTTGGTCAAGCTGCCGGGAAAGCAATTCAGGCAGCGAAGCAAATCTCTCATGATGCTGCCGCAGAGGCAGCCGTAAAAGGTGCGGAAGCAACAGCAAATGCGGCCGCTGCAGTGGTTCAAGCCGGTGCGGAAAGCGGCAAAGCCGTTGCTGAAATCGCCGCAGGTACTGCCGCCGGAGGCCCGTGGGGCGCAATTCTTTCCGCCGCGTGGGCAATGCGCCACAGCTTGTTCAAGGTTCTGGTCTGCATCTGCCTGTTCCTCCTGATTATCGTCATCCTTATCTGCTCCATCCCGAGTATCGTTCTGGACAGTGTGTTTGGCCTGAACGGGGTTCCTCCCGCAGAAGAAGTCACGCTGGAATCGTCCTACTCTGAAATGTCCAATGCGGTATCGGCAGTGATCGACGCAGGGTATGACCAGTCCCTTGCCAGAGTCGAGGAAATTATTCTGGATGGCGGTTATGACTATGACCTTTCCATGGATGCCCTTATCAACCATGCGCAATCGTCTGCCGGTTATGATGTTTGTTACATTCTGGCCGCCTATTCCGCTTCCTTACAGCAGAAAGGCATATCCGTGGAGGATATGGTGGCGAAGCTGGCCAGAATCTCCGATCAGATGTTTCCGGTATCCTACGTAGAACGGCAGCAGGAAAGGCTCGTACCTGTAAGTTATTCCACTTACAAGCCCGTGACAGTAACCGTTGTGACACACATTGAATCGGCAGGCATTGTCAATAACGTTCCCCGCTATAACTACACCACTGAACGGCGGCACTACTATCTTCCGGACGAGGCAATTCAGAATATGGCAAATGCCTTAAAGATGACCCTGTACGGCACTTTGGGAAGCGGCACGTCCGTTCCCCTCACAGATGCTGAGCTGATCGCATTTGTCAACAGCCTCAGCTGTAATGACACCAGAAAGCATATCGTCACAACCGCTCTGTCGCTGGTAGGAAAGGTTCCTTATTTCTGGGGCGGCAAAAGCGAAGCCGGATGGAATGACGAATGGAACACTCCCAAGCTGGTTACCGCTGCCGGATCAAGTTCCACGGGAACGATTCGTCCGTATGGGCTGGATTGCTCCGGGTTTACCGACTGGGTGTACAAAACCGCCCTTGGCATCAGCATTCAGGCCGGCTCTTGGGCGCAGTACACAAGCTCTACTCCCATTTCCGAAGCGGAGCTTCTTCCCGGTGATCTGGGTTTCCTCCTGAATGACGGCGGCACTACAGACCATGTTCTTATTTTCGCCGGTTACGATGAGGGCGGCAACCGGAAATGGGTGCATTCGGAGGGTGGCATTGGCGTCCATATCAACACCCCCGGCTATGACTCCAAACTGGTTCTGCGAAGACCTTCCGGGGTTAATTTCGAGCAGGATGTCAGCAGTCCAGCCTATGGCGAACCGCTTTACTCCCTTGAAGTCAATGTGACCCATTACTGTGCCTGCACCAAGTGCTGCGGCCCCAATGCCAAGGGCATTACTGCCAGCGGCAAAAGAGTCGCGGTCGGTATGGTTGCCATGTCCAGCTACTACCCATTCGGTACCCAAATTATGATCAACGGCATCATGTACACAGTTGAGGACCGGGGTGGCTCCGGTATCGAGAACAACATTGCCCGCGTCGATATCTTTGTCCCGGATCACAACGAAGCACTGCGGTTGGGACGCTTTAACACCACCGCTTACATTTACAGAATTGGAAGGTGAAGAAATGTATTTGCAGGAATTCAAAATCTATCTGATTGGCGGCCATGTGCTCAAGGCCGCCGAGGAAGTGACCATCCCCGCCGAGCATCGGCTCCTCAACCGGTTCAAGAAAGCCAAACCTGATGATATCCTTTCTGTCGGCAGTGAGGAAACCAGTCAGGCTTGCACCACATTGGTGTCCGGCCCCCATACAACGGATTCCAAGGGTGCCATCTCCGTTACCGGTCTGGAAATCGGCACCTACTATGTCAAGGAGCTTGGACACCGTGACGATGATATTGAGGCAATGTACAGCTGTGCAAGCGACAACCCCCAAAAGGTGACGATTACCTACGGTACCACCGCCTCTGTCAGCTTCCATAACTCTCTGGAACCCGGTTCCGTCAGACTGATCAAGCAGACCAATACAGGAAAGAACCTCTCCGGCTGGCAGATTGGGATCTATACGGATGTCGCCTGCACGCAACCAATCGAAGGTTCCCCCTTTACAACAGGCAAAGACGGCACCATTGTGATAGATGGCTTGTCTCCCCAGAAGCTGTATGCAAAGGAAATTGCGGTGGATGATCCCTACTGGGTCTGTGATTCTTCTGTCAAGGCCATCACCGTCAAAGCGAATGCGACGGTATCTGTGACCTTCAGCAATACCCACAATGGCGATCTTCGCGTAAAAAAGAATGCCGTTGACGGAAGCCCCGAAGGATGGAATTTCCAGATTTTGGATGCAGACCGGGAGCTGGTAGAAACCATTACAACCGGTGAGGACGGCTATGCAGCATCCAGTAAGCTCGAACCCGGCACGTATTACGTCGTTGAGATTCACGACAGAGATGAAACATACTGGACTTACGATGCTGTTGTCGAAAAGCAGGTTACGATTACTGCCGGTACACAGTCCGAAGTCGAATACACCAACGAACAATTTGGCATTCTGGTTTTCTGTAAGACGACGAACACTGGCAATCAGCTCGGCGGCTGGACGTTCCGCGTTCAGGATTCGGACGGGAATGTCGTGGGCGACTATACCACCGACGAAACGGGGTATGCCAGCACCGGCAAACTCAAGCCCGGCAGCTATACCGTTCTGGAGCTTTCCAACGGTGACGACTACTGGAACTGCGAGCTGGGATACCACTCCGTCACGATCATTGCAGGCAAGGCCACAGAAGATGCATGGCATAACCGTGAGCAGGGATTGGGCTGGTTCCATAAGTCTACCAACACCGGCGAGTCCCTTGAAGGCTGGGAGATCACCATTTACTCCGATAAAGAATGTACCCAAAAGGTGACTACCGTTACCACAAATGCCGACGGCAAGGTCGGTATATATCTTGACCCCGGCATCTATTATGCCAGAGAATCCGGAGACACCGAAGGCCGCTTTGAAAATGAGTACTGGCTTGTGGATGAGTCCATTAAAGAGTTTGAAATTCTGCCCCACAAAGATGTGGATATCACCTTTGTCAACACCCAGTACGGCAAAATCAAAGTCATAAAGTCCATGCCCTCCAGCGGCTCTCTTGAGGGATGGACCTTCATCGTCAGAGACATCAACGGTGACGAAATAAAAGGCTCGCCCTTCATCACAGACGCATCCGGTCTCATTGTCAGTGAGAACCTCTATCCTGGTACTTATGCCGTTGAAGAGGTAATCCCCGATGACAGTCCTTACATCTGCGTTTCGGAAAATCCCCAATCCGTCACTGTCGTCCAAGGGAGGACTGCTGAGGTACGCTTCACAAATTCTCTCCGCTCCGGCAAGATTGCAATTCGGAAGGTCGATACCACAGGTGAGCCTCTGGCTGGCGCTGAGTTCCTGCTGGAATGGTCCGTGGACGGTACCTCTTGGCTACCCGTTGTTTATTCCAACTCCGGTTATGCGAAAGAAGGCACCTGCTCCAGCGAGGGCCTCACAGATGGCCGCCTCATCTCGGATAAAACCGGTCTGGTAGAATTCACCGGTCTGCATCCGGAACGCCTTTACCGTCTGACCGAAACTGCCGCACCCGATGGTTTCCAGCTGCTTGCGGATACCGCCTATGAAGGCGGGCTGCCCGACGATAAGGAGTACACCGTTGATTTGACCGTCGTAAATGTACGTACCTATGAGCTTCCCGAAACCGGCTCCAAGTCTCTGGTACTCATGCCCATCGCATTGATTCTGGCCTGCAGCCTGTGCGGTGCGATTCTGTTCGTAACCAAGCGTAAGAAGCAGTAACGGGAGAAAATGAATATGCGTTTTTTCTACTGGCGCCGAGGTCCCCCCGGCGCCTTTTCTTTTTCCAAAATGGATGCCAACCAACAAACTACTTTTTCAACACTGAAAGGATGTATTAACCATTATGAAGTCTGTCAAAAAGATTCTGGCCATGTGCCTTGCGATCATGATGATCGTTTCCTGTATCCCCGCCGCCCATGCTGCTGATGTCCCCAACACAGCCATTGACCTCGATGCCAAGGGCAGCCTTACTCTGTATAAATACGACCTTACAAACGCGGAAAAGGATGGTGTGTGGGATTCCTCCTACGTCTCCACCGGCGTATACGACGAGAACGTCAACAAAACTCTGGGCGAGTCCAAACGTGCCAGCGATAATGATAACAGCGCTGATCTTGGCAATGGCGAGGTTAGCTACGGTTATGCCGTGAAGGGCGTCGAGTTCACATACCTGCGCGTCGGTGACATTGTTCAGTACACCGAGTCCGCCAACGATGGTGATGCCGATAACCATATTGAAATTCTGTATGGCATCGACAAGGCTGTCGGTGCAGACCTGCTGACTGTTTTGGGGCTGGAAAATGGCGCTGATCGTTATACCAATGCTGACCATCTGGATAACGCGAAATACTACTATCAGAGCGACGTTCTGATTGACGCTCTGGCACAGGCTCTGCAGAACAATTCCACCACCGTTAAGAATGCACTGGAAACCTACGTTGCCAACAATGGCGGTACCGCAATGCCCCTGACCGGTGCCTACGGTAAGTCTCAGGCCAACAATCTGGATCTTGGCCTTTATATCATTGCCGAGACCAAGTGTCCTGAAATGGTCACTTCCACCTGCGCCCCCTTCTTCCTCAGCATCCCAATGAGTCCCGTTTCCGGTAGCAATGCCACCGATGGCAATACCCGTTGGCTCTACGATGTGACCATTTATCCGAAAAACCTGACCGGCATTCCTACCCTCACCAAAAGCCTGCGGGAAAATGTGAACGACACCGGCAAACACAAGGGCGCCACCAATGACGTCACCGATGGCTATGCCAACACCGGAACCGCTTCTGACGGCGACGTCATCGACTACCAGATCCTCTCCACGCTCGCCTCCATTACCAGCAAAAGTACCTACTACAGCGAGCTGGCGTTTATTGATACATTGTCTCCCGGTCTGAGCTATAACAAGAACGATATTCTCATTGAGTTCTTCTCCGATGCCGCCTGCACCAATTTGCTGGATAGCTGGGATGAGTCTAAGGGCTACTTCAAGGTATCCTATTCCAGCACCTCCAAGAACGAGTCCGTTATGACCATTGAAATGACCGCTCAGGGCCTGAATGAAATCAACACCAACAAGCGCGTTTACACCGGTGCCTCCATGATAAACTCCGGTTACTCCGACTGCACCGTCCGTATCACTTACAAGGCTACCATGCACTCTGATGATTCCGTTGTTTACGGCAATTCCGGTAATCCCAACGAGGTCGTCATGCTTTGGAAGCGTTCCTCCCAGGATTACTACGACACGCTGGTTGACGACGCGCACATTTTCACCTACGCCGTAGAGCTGGTAAAGCTCTTCTCCGACGCCAAGGGCAACTATGCCAACGTTGAATTCATCATGCAGAATGATTCCGATAAGTACTACGTCAAAGCGGAACTGAACAAAGACGAGGGCGTCTACTATGTGGTCGGACATGTAGCCGACAAGAAAGACGCTACGCACTTCATTCCCGTCAAGAACGCTGACGGTGAGGGGCTGGTCATTATCAAGGGATTGGAGGACGATGCTTATACTGTAACTGAAGTCCGAACCGATAATGGCTATACGCTGCTCAAGGACAACATCAAAATCGTCATTTCTCAGGTCGAAACCACGGAACTGTGTGACATCTACTCCTCCGACCTGCTGGGGCTGGTTCAGAACGATCCCCGGTATGCAGCCATTATCAAAGATACCGGCAACCTCAAGAATATGCCTCAGCCCCATCTGGAACACCACCTGCTGACCGCATCCGCCACTGTCGACAGCAAGAATGTCAACATGCTGGACGATGACGGCAGTGCAAACGCCATCGTTCCCCTGAAGGTCATCAATACCCGCGGTTTTGATTTGCCGCAGACCGGCGACTCCGGCACTATGGCATTCAGCATCATCGGCATCCTGCTGATGGCCTGCGCAGCCGTTGTCATCGTGATGGTTTTCCGAAAGAAATGTAATTCCAATTAAGCGCGGATAACGGAGGGGATAACTGTCCCCTCCGTTCCCGTTCTATGGTTCATAAGCAATAACTGATGAACTGGCTTTTCCTTCCCGTCTCCACACTTATAAAGGAAAGGATTTTGACATCTTTATGCCGAAAAAAGTTCCGAAATCCATCTGTCTCTCATCCAAAGCGCGTAAGATGCTCACAATCGCCTGCGCCATACTGGTATTTTTGTTTGCCCTCGGGATCACTTTGTATCCGCTGATCAGCAACTGGTATAACAGCCGGCACCAGTCTGAGATCCATACACAATATCTGGAAGTGTTGCGGCAGGTCGACAATTCAGAGATCATTCTGGCCGAACGTTATGCAAATGAGTATAACGCAGCCATCTCTCCCGGCACACAGCTCAGTGATGCATTCTCCAAAGAGGCGCTGCTGTGGGCATCTGAGGACTACGAGAACCTGCTGAATCTGGCAGGTGATGGGATCATGGGCTATATTGAGATCCCCATGATTCAGGTAAATCTGCCAATCTATCATGGTACTGATTCAAAAACTCTGGACATTGGCGTTGGCCATCTTCTTGGCAGCTCTCTGCCGGTCGGCGGCAAAGGTACGCACACCGTCCTGACGGGGCATTCCGGTATGGCCACGCAGAAGATGTTTTCCGATCTGGACAAACTGGAGCTGGGCGATGTGTTCTACCTGCAGGTATTGGACGAAACCCTTGCTTATCAGGTAGATGCCATCCATACCGTCCTGCCCTACGACACCTCTTTCCTCGGAATCACCGAGGGTGAGGACTATTGCACGCTGGTCACCTGCACCCCCTTTGGCATCAATACCCACCGTCTGCTCGTTCGTGGGACACGCATCCCCTACGAGGAGGCCGAAGTCATCATAGCAGAGAAGCTGCAGGTGGAAGACGCCCCCGCATCCACTTGGGAACAGCAGTATATCAAAGGCCTCCTGCTTGGCACCGCAGCTGTTGTTGTAATTTCAGTTTTCTGCATCTGGGGCAGCCATTTCCAGAAGTGCAGACGCCGTAAAAGACCACGTCAGCGCGAGCAGCTCCGGCCGAGAAAGCGAGGCAAGTATGAAAAAGATTAAATACCTTGTACTTATCCTTATGATCCTTGTTTTTCTTTCCGGTCTGGGAATTCTCCTATACCCATATATTCAAGGGTATCTGGTCGACCGGCAAATCGAACGGACCGCCGAAGAATTCCTGAGTCGCGTTGAAACTGCCCCGATTTCACCATACCCATCTGAAAGTCAGTTGGATCAGGATACGCCTTCAGATTCGCCGGAACCTACCGGGCCGGACACCTATACTGACTTATGGCGGGATATGGTCGATTACAATAAAGAAATCTATATCAATGGCCAGAAAGGGCTGGATTGCAAACTTGCGTATGAAGGCCCCAGTTTCATTCTGGCTGACTACGGTCTGGAAAGCGAAGTCTTTGCCGTGATCTCTATCCCCGCTTTGGAGCTGGAGATGCCGGTGTTTCTGGGTGCAAACTACCGCCACATGGCCGATGGTGCTGCTATTTTAAGTCAAACCAGTATCCCCATCGGTGGAAAGAACACGAATTGTATCATCGCCGGCCATCGGGGATGGGGCGGTGCCTCCTACTTCCGGTATGTGGATAAGCTGCAGCCCGGCGACGAGGTCATCATTACGAACCTTTGGGAAGCGCTCCAGTATAGGGTGGCCGAAATCCAGATCATCCAGCCAAACGAAGTTGAGCAGATCCTGATCAAGCCCGGTCAGGAACTTGTCACTCTGCTGACCTGCCACCCTTACGCATCCGGGGGCAGACAGCGATATCTTGTGATCTGTGAAAGGGTAGATGAAAACAGTTAAACCATCACATTTTTTACTGACTATAAATAACGGAGGTACTCACATGAAAACGAAAATTATGAAGTGTCTGGCGCTTGTCCTGGCAATGACCTGCATTCTGTGCTTTCCCACCCCTGCATCTGCGACCGCCCAAGGTACTGACGGTACCGAGCTGGAAGTGGTTCAGCCTGAAAAGCTGGAGATTCAGCTGGGCGAAAGCTGGGCCGGTGTTGCGTTTGAACTGAAAACCGATGCCGGCATGTACCCTGGGGTGATTCCCGTTGGCGAAGATGGCATCCTGCGTCTGGAAATCGGCGGCAGCACCAGCTACATTCTCACCTGCATGAACTCTGAAGTCGAAATACCCGAGCCTGATGCAGCACAGCATACAGAGGGAGTTTCTGAAGTGGAAAATACGGCTGATACCATACCCACCGAAGATACAGAATCGGCTGCGTATCCTGAGGAGAGTACGGCTCCTGTCAAAGCCGATATGGCTGATGGCACCGTCTCCGGCATTCCTGTCGCACATCTGGCACTGTTTGGCGGCGGTCTGATCGTTGCTGTTGCCGCCCTTATCGGCATCCATATCTTCCAGAAGCGCCGTGAGGGCAGCTGCGCTGAGGACGATGATGAAAATGACGAAATCTGAGCCTGAAATGGGTATGGGAAGCAGGGAATTGTGCGATAAGTAGAACTTTTTTCATTTGTTTCCCAAACCATTGACTATCTGAAACCCGGGTGCTACAATGCAAGTGTGGCAGGGGCTTGCACCCAGGCTTTCGATCCGCCGGAAGAGCTCCCGGCGTTTGACGCACCCGGGTGGGTAGCGGAATCGTTACGGACTTAGCGTTGTTATAGCGGTCCCTCAATGGTGCAAGCCAATTAAACATGATTACCGGAAGGTTGCTTACTTTAGGCCTCGGTCGGATCCGACCCCATCGAGCGTGCTTTAGTATTGCTTCCTTCCGGTATTTTTTAATTTTATGGAGGTATATCACAATGAAACCTAAAAACAAACGAAAGGGAATAGACAGAACCGCCCCTCGCTGTCCCTACTGCGGCAGTCATACCATTCTGCGAAGCGCCGACGGCATCTACCGGGAAAATGCGCGCAACGACATGCTCTACGTGTGTAAGAACTACCCTGCATGCGACTCCTATGTCCGTGTCCAGCGCGGCACCAAGATACCCCTTGGAACTGTGGCGAACCGGGAACTGCGGGAGCTGCGGGCGGAAGCGCACCGCCAGTTCGACAAACTGTACAAGCATGGCTATATGAGCAAGCACGATGCCTACCAGTGGCTCGGAGGCATCCTTGGCGTTCCCGCGAAGCAGGCACACATTGCCCAGCTCAGTCTGTTGTCCTGTAATCTGGTCATTCGGGAAGCCAAGAAGCAGGTCAATTGGTACCATGCGCGTAAAATGGCCGCTCTGCAGCAGACTCAGGAAGGGGATGTGCAGGCGTCATGACACCGGAGCAGCAGAAAATCGTGGAAGCGAATATGGGTCTGGTGGGAAAGGTCATCAAGGAGAAGGTCCGTCGACTCGGTCAGCCCGATACCCCCAGTTATGAGGATCTGTTCCAAGCCGGTTGTATCGGTCTGTGCGAGGCTGCCATAACAGACAAAGGCGGTTGCTTCTCGACCTATGCATATAGACTGATCTGGAACGAGATCTGCGATGAATTGATCCGAAACACGAAACTGTTTCTGAACGAGCAGTCTACAGATACAGTCGACGTTCTTTCCGAAGCAGCGTCGGCGCATCCAGATCCTTTGACAATCTTCGACCTGCGTCATACCATTGGGCAGGCAAAAGCGAAGGCTCAGGGAGGAACCGCAAGAGGCATCCAGTGCCTTGAGTTGACGGTTCAGGGATACACCAGCAAGGAGATCGGCGCCATTGTCGGCGCCGATCCCGGTACTGTCCGGATGTGGATGACCAGAGCAAGGAAGTATCTCAAGAGCCTTCCGGAGCTGCGAGCATTTGGATACCCGGAGGCCGTATGAGAAAATCAATACGGCAGAGGGCCAAGCCATGGTGTGTACCACTGGGCTTGACCCTCTTAATATATATTCTGCTGCGCTCTGTTTTTCTGATTGGCTATGTTCCTTCCGCTTCTATGGAACCCACTTTGCATGAGGGGAGCTTCATCCTCGGCCTGAGGCTATATAGCGAGCCGAAAGTGGGGGACATCATCATTTTTGAGAAAGATGGTGTTTTGCTGGTAAAGCGAATTGCTGCTTGCCCGGGAGATCCGGTAGATCTGTCACAGCTGGAGTATGTGACGGCTATCCCAATCCCGGTATGGGAGGAAACAGTGTTGACCGTACCGGAGGGGTGCTATTTCGTTCTCGGCGACAATGCCCAGAATTCCTGGGACTCACGCTATTGGGCGCAGCCATTTGTTTCTAGGCAGCAGATCGTTGCAAAGCTGATAAATTCATTTTGCCACTGTTTGGACAAATAGCAGCGGGAGTTTTACGCATCATTTATACTGTTAAGAGCGTAGTATAGTTTCCCATCAAAATTCTTTAATTCAAAACTCTGAAACATCTCATTACCATCCTGTCTCTTATACACATCTGA
>ENA-OZGI01000715-OZGI01000715.1-human-gut-metagenome-genome-assembly--contig:-NODE-715-length-11242-cov-6.437919_pt1 | contig 11242 bp, 12 predicted proteins | sample MGYA00245114_ERZ653653 | MGnify/ENA primary metagenome ERZ653653 (study PRJEB26926, sample SAMN06165051) | human gut metagenome | biome: ENVO:00009003; feature: ENVO:2100002; material: ENVO:00002003...
TGATACGGTCAAAAATATTTATTTCTGATTGCGTGGTATTCTTTGATACAATCGCCACTTTTATACAGAACATTGCAGAATTGACTATACTGGCAGGGAAGAATGTGGCACAGGTTAGCAATGGAATATCCAATCCTGTCGTTGTCGGAATTATATACTGGATGATAAGAATACTGATTTCCGGTGGATGTCTGGTGGGTGTGGGAATACTTTTGGCATTCATCGAAATAAAGATTGCAGGGCTATATAAGAAATACTGTTGGGATATGATTACCATAATGGTGATACTCGTAAGTATGGCAATAGCAATCTATTTCGCAGATTGGATAAGGACAATATTACCAGTCAATCTACTGTTTCTATTGTTATTGGTACAGGTAATATATGTCGTGATAAGATGGTATGTGAAAGGCTGGCGGGAAACAAGGGGATATTACTAAAACATACTATACCATGCCTAAAACTGTTAAACAATAAATCGGCATAATTGGTCATTTCATGATGCAAGATAAAAAGACTGATTATGTCGATATACAGATTCTGTGAATGAATGAAAGTGGATAACTTGTTTTGTCCGAGCAAGGGAACTATAATGTTTTGGTAGAAGTAAAAAAGACAACCATTTGGTTGAGAAAAAAAGATGCAGAAAAACCTATTGACGGAAGAATAAAAAATCAAGGAGTAATCATGATAGAAAACAAGATAATATTGATTGAAGATGATAAAGAAATAAGAGGAATGATAAACGATTATTTATCAGGAGAATTTGAAGTGACAGCTTTTAATGATGGTATGTCAGCTATCCAGAAAATTACAAGCTATGATGAATATGCGCTTGCGCTTATTGATCTTATGTTACCGGACATAAGCGGGATGGAGATTATTAAGATAATTCGTAAAGTCAGCAAGATACCAATTATTATTATTACTGCTAAAGACAATGATATAGACAAATCATTAGGATTGAATTTGGGTGCTGATGATTATGTGGTAAAACCTTTTTCACTCATTGAGCTTACTGCTAGAATAAAGGCTAACATCAGACGAGCAAGAACCTACCAGGCGTTACCGAATAATTCAATTATCAAAATTAAAGATATAGAAATCGACCCTCATAGTCACATGGTTCAGCGCAAAGGAGTAACCATAGATTTAACGCCAATTGAATTTCAAATTTTATACATTTTAGCAAGCCATCCGGGGCAGGCTTATTCAAAGGAAAGGCTATATGAACTGATTTGGAAAGAACCATATTTTGGAAATGAAAATGTGTTGAATACACACATCAATCGTCTTCGCTTGAAATTGAAGAGCAATGCAGAAGACAGTACAGCCTATGTTAAAACTTTATGGGGCATTGGATATAAGATGGAGGAGAAATAGATGATGATTTTATTTGTGGTTCTTTCATTTGTTATGGTTTTTATATTGATCTGGCAACAGATACAGCATAAAAAATTAGTACGAGAAATTGATTATATTACAAGTAGGCTTGATACTATTTCTGTCATTTCTGAAAATGGCTTTGTACTTATACCTACAGATAATGATAGTATCAAGAAATTAAGCGCTGCACTTAATAAGCTGCTTCAGGATTTTTATACAAAAAAGTCACAATTTGAGCAGAGTAAACAGGCAATGGCGAAAGTCCTTACAAACATCTCTCACGACATCCGAACTCCACTCACTGTTCTAAAAGGAAATAGTGAAATGCTTTCCAATATAACAAACACTTACTCTGCATCTGAAAATGTTCATGCTATGGCTGTTAAAATAGACCAAAAGGCTGATGATTTAATCTCAACAATTAACGACTATTTTACAATGTCTAAAATAACTTCTGGAGATTTTTCTATTAAAATGAAAAAGGAAAATATATCAAGGATTTGCCAAGATACAATTTTGGACTACTATGACCTTCTTGAACAGAAACAATTTGAAGTCAATATTCAGATACCGGATACACCGATTTTTGCCTATACAGATAACGAGGCGTTACAACGCATTTTAAAAAATCTGATAGACAATGCCATCCGACATGGTGGTGATGGTAAGTATATTTCTTTAAGGCTCACCACATCAAATGGAAAAAACATTATTGAAATAGAAGATCGAGGAGATGGGATATCACCACAGCAGCAAAAACAGATCTTTGAAAGGAATTATACAACAGCCCGAAAAACTTCCGGCAGTGGTTTGGGGCTTTCAATTTCAAAATGTCTTGCTGAACAAATTGGGGCAGACTTAGAAGTTTATAGTGTACAAAATGAGCAAACTATTTTCTCAATCATCTTGAAAAAGTTAGAAAATCGTTAGATTTATGACAGAGAAAAGAGAAGTCCATTTTGTATAATGGCAGCTATAAAGGAGGCACACAAAATGGATTATATTATGGAAACCGTAGGTTTGCGAAAAGCCTACAAAGATAATATTGTTGTAGACGATGTAAATATGCATATATCTAAAGGGGCAATATATGGCTTTGTTGGTCCAAACGGCGCAGGAAAAAGCACGGTTATGAAAATGATTTTGAGTCTTATCCAGCCAGATGCTGGAGAGGTTCAGCTTTTAGGCGAAAAAGTTACCAGTCACAGTTATGAAATATTCAAAAAGGTTGGTTCTATTATTGAGAATCCATACTTTTACGATAAAATGACTGCCAGACAAAACTTAGAGCTGCACTGTGAGTATATGGGATTTCCCAACAAGGAACGAATCGATGAGGTTTTGCATTTGGTGGACTTGCAGAATGTCGAGAAAAAACAAGTTTGTCATTACTCGTTGGGTATGAAACAACGACTTGCTATTGCAAGAGCTATTCTGGCAAAGCCAGAATTTTTGATTTTAGACGAACCGATCAATGCTTTAGACCCTGAGGGTATTCGTGAAATGCGAACCCTTTTTCAACGGCTAAATCAAGAAGATGGAACAACTATTTTTATATCCAGCCACATTCTATCCGAAGTGGATCTTCTTGCTGATACGATTGGAATTATTCAACACGGAAAACTCTTAACAGAATTACCTATCGAAGAAATCCATAAGCATCAAACAGATTATATCAGCTTGCAGGTTGACGATGTGACTCGTGTTGCTGCACTGCTTGAAAACATGAGAATCACGAATTTTAGTGTATTAGATAAAGAATTTATCCACATTTATGATTCTGATATTTCAGGTAAAGCTCTGTCAAAAGCCATCATTGAGAACGGGATTGGTTTGGAGAGCATGGGACGCAAGCAAGACACACTGGAAGATTTCTTTTTCCAGCTTACAGAGGAGGAAAAATGAGATGACACATTTGATCAAACTGGAACTGAAAAAATTTGGTATTGCACAAAATATTATCTTTATGTTTGCCGCAATTCTTTTCAGCATCCTTTTCATTACAATATCTTTATGGGATAGCATGACAGACCCCAAACAGGTCAAAGACACATTTGAAAGCACATACCTTGTCATTGGCTTATTGATGTCATTCATTTTTCTTGTGTACTCGTCGGTCTTAACGGCAAAGCTGGTTATTGGAGAATATAATCATCGAACAATTACGATTATGTTTTCTTATCCTTTAAACAGAATAAAATTGATTGCCAGCAAATTAACTATAATCATGGTTTATACAGCGATTTCAATGACGATTGGATATATCTGTTGTAGCAGTTATATTATATTTGCGGATAAATCCTTTAATATGCTGGAGGGAACATTTCAACCATCAATGCTCCGAACATGGATACCAATGGCAATAACCACTGTGATTATATGTATGGTGCTGTCTCTGTGGTCATTTATTATTGGCATGATCAGAAAATCTGTTCCTGCAACAATCGTTACTTCTTTGATTGTTATTGTGTTACGGCAAGTTATTATCACCAAAAACACAACCAATCAGGAGTCCATAATGCAAGTTATCTTAGTTGCTATTGTTACCGTCATTGCTACACTACTTATCTTTAAAAGAAAAGTGCCTGAACTATATTGATTATTTCTATTTTTACAAATGGTAAAAGAAAAAGCCGTCGCAAAGCAGATTCAATTTCATGTATTTATATAACGGCGGCTTTGATTTTTAAAGTCAATGTTTTTAGTGATTACACAAACAGATGACAACTTACATGTATGTGGTAGCTGACGTAAGTTTGGATTATTTTAAAAGATTTCCAATGAATCTTCCGCATCTACCCACATCTGCATATTCCCATCCAGATATAATCGTACATATTCAAGCGGTTCATCAATTGCAAGTGCATTTAATGCACAATCTGAGCCAGGCGTAGTTTTTAAATTCTTTTCTGCTTCCCAACAGTCAATGCGGAGCATATAGCTCGCAGAGGTATAAACATCAACACTATTACGTTGTGGATTGTATTCTGCAAATATTGTTCTCATTGTATCAAATCTCCTTATCATTCAATCAATCATTTCTTACAAAAATCAGAAGCGTTTCAATCAGTTCACCATGTCATTTTCATTTTGTGCTATAATGTGTTATCAGTTTTTTTGCCCTTGTATTTGCCCTTATCAGAGTTCGTAAACACTGGTGGGACGATATAACACAAGGGAAACAATAAGGGAAAGCTCACTTGCGCCAAACTTAGTGTTTTCAAAGGCTTGAGAGATATTTGATAATAAAATATAACAATTATTAAATCCCTTGGAATACATGAAATCTCAATTCCGATTTGCAAATCTCTTTTGTTTTACATATTATAGCACATACACATATCTGCACACCAGCAAAAGATTGATAATCTCTATCTTCCTGTCGATCCAAAAGCCCCATTTCCACGCTCTTTCCAGTTTTCAAAAGTAAAATCCGGTATCAGGACCGGCATGATCACAAGCTGTCCTACCTTATCACCCTCCTTGATTTCATATTCCCTGTTACCAACATTGGAGATGATTGCATGAACCTCCCCCGTATATCCTGAATCAATAGGTGGTAGCTCGCACACAATTCCCTGTGAGCTTAATCCACTCCTTGGAAATATGTATCCGGCATAGCCATCCGGTATTTTTAATCCAAATCCCAGAGGCAGCTTACAGATATCTCCCGGCCGGATCACTGCATCCTTAGGGCTGAATACATCCGCTCCGGCATCATTGGCATGAGCCCTCTCCGGACTTCTTCCACCAAAATCAATCAGCTGTATCTTCATCTAGTACTCCTTCCTCCAACACACTCTCTTCGCACAGCTTTGGGAAATCCACTCTGATAATATCTGTTGGCGACATCCGCAGTGGAATACTCTTTCCACAGGTCATCTTTCCTTCCTCACAGCCGCCATTCATACAGAATGGTCCACAGTCAGAAAACAGTTCTCTGTTCTGCTCCAGAAGCTGTTCCCAGATTTTCAGCATCACATATCTGGTCTCCTTTGTGTTTCTCCTGCATGTTCTCTGACGGATCATGTGCTTCCACTGATACGGTGTCGCACTGATCAGAAGAATATTTCTCATTCCCTGCGGTGCACAATATCCAGCAGAATCATTATCAACTCCTGATCTGATCATTTCCTGATAATTTTTCATTGCCATGCTGCACTGTCTTAAATATCCTTCCTCCTGTCCGGTTCCTATCAGATCATAGGAAATGACAAAATCCTCCACTCCTGAATAGTCACTGTATTGCAGGCTTGCCGACATATACTTCACTTCATTCTGGTGCCTGGTAATCTGTGCCAGGAATCTTCTGGATGCACCGACTACAACCACATTGATGATTCCAAACTTCTGGATTGTCGGATGTGGCAGCTTCACAAGATTTGCCACGGTGGATCTCTGATATGGCTTTTCATACAGATCCATGAAATCATCCAGGCAGGAAATCTGATGTCCTCTCTGTGTCAGCCTTGCCGCACAGACCATCAGCTTCTCTGCCTGGTCAATGGATTCCGGATTTTATATCTTCACTTCAATTTTCTTCATTCAGTTCCTCCTCTACAATCGCACAAAGAATCAGGAAATAGTTAATACTGTCGGTGATCTTCTCATCCCACTGCTCTTTGGAATACTGCTGCTCACCCATACACATATCCGATACAGAGATTAGATGCTTGGACAACATCCCCATAAGGGCTGCTCTCGGCGTAGTATTCAGCACCACTGCTGCCTTCTTGAAATGTGTCAGCCTGTCCTCTGCCGTATTCTTCGCTGCTCTGGGAGCGTACTCTGCTCCCTTTGCCACCAGCATTGATTTACAACGATCCGTCTGCCTGATAATCACTTCATTGAACTCTTTCTGATTCATGCCCTTTCCTCCTTCGCTTTCGGGGTTCTGCTTTTCTTAGGTATCTGCTCTGCCTTTTCCGTATTGGATTTCAGCTTTGATTTCACAAACTCCTTTACCTTTGACAGAGTCCTTTTCTTATCTAGATCCTTCAGGGCCTTGTCAACAACTACCTTTAATTCAGGGTTGGCATTTTTCTCCTGTGCTTCAGGTACAACCGGAATAAAGCCCAGATCCTTTGCTCCTTCTGTAATTTTGTCCATAAGCTCCTGTGCAAACGGACTAGATGTTTTTGCCGATTCCTGCACCTGGTCCTTATCTGCCATCAGCACTTCCATCTTCTGGTCAATCTGATAGATGAACTCCGACGCTGTCTTGCGGATCTTATCAAGGGATGCTTTCAGCTCTGGTGTTTCCTTTCCCTCTGACCAACCCGCGACATAAGAAAAGGAATAGTCAGAAGTGTTGATTCCGTAATGTTGGCATACTACATATGCAACACTCTCAGTCTCAACTTCTTTCCCATTCCTTGAAATGTCTTTTGCCTCCGGCACATTATCCTTGTCATGCAGTTTCTGGTGTGCCATTTCATGAAGCAGTGTCTTAATGGTCTGTACCTCACTCATGCCATCCTGAACCACAATTTTCTTGTCTTCCAGATGATAGAATCCCTTGGCATCTCCATCAATCAGCTCAAAAGATACCGGGACCGGGCTGATTTCCTGTAGTGCCTGCAAGAGCTTGGGATATCCTTCAATATTTCCCACCAGTTCAGAAGGACCAATGGTAGGAAGTTCTTTTCCGTCTGTCTGAGACAGATCAAATGTCTTTACCACCTTGAATGCCCGGATTGTGACTTCCACTTTCTCCTTTACCGGTTCTCCATCACCATCAAATACCGGTCTTCCCTTTTCTCCCTTTTTCACATACCGCCCCATCTGCTTCCAACCGGTAAAACTCTGGCACAGCTGTGCATCCGGTTTCTGCATCATGATCAGAAGTGAATTGTTTACGGAATATCTTGGAAATTTCGCCATCGTGTCAAGAAACTGCTTATATCTGTCACTCTGGAACACCTCCACAACTCCCTTCTCCAGTTTGTCCGTTATCTGCTGCAATTCATCCGTCCGCTTATCCCTGGACTCCAGCCAGTCGATTTTCTTCTGTATGCTGTCGGGGATCTGTCCCACAACTTTTACATCCGGCATCTCATGGATCAGTGATGCAACTTAGGGACATTTTGTCCCGAAGTGAGATCATTCCGTTGTCCTTGTCTGCTCATAGCTTCCATCTTCATCTTAAAGCTAAATGCCCTTTCACTCGGAAGTATCTCTTCCCTCTGAATATTGGCATCCACCATTTTTATAATGGCTTCATCATCAGACATTTCCTTCACGATTGCCGGAATCTTTTGTAATCCTACAATCCTAGCCGCATGTAAACGCCTGTGACCAGAAATCATTTCATAATTTCCGCTCTGATCAGGTCTTACAATTACTGGATTCAGAATGCCATTTTCCCTGATACTATCAACCAAAGTGTCCATCTTTTCATCATCCAGCACCTTAAACGGATGGTTCGGAAACGCATGAATTCTTCCAATCTCTATTTCCTGAGTACCGGCAATCTCCGGTACTCCCAATAATTCATCTACTGACTGTAATTTAATCTTTCCTGCTACTCTGCTTGCCATAATTACTCTGCCTCCTTCAATACTTCTTTAGTTAATGCCATATAAGCAAATGCTGCTTTTCCCTTTGGATCATAGGAATAGATGCTTCCACCCTCCACACTAACCTCTGATGCCCTTACTGACATCGGTATCTCTGTTCCAAATACCTTGATTGATGCAGAATAGGTATCATACACCATCAGGGAAATATCCCTAGCATAATTAGTTCTGTTATCAACCATCGTCAAAAGTATTCCTTCAATCTTGAGCTTTGGATTCAGCTGCTTCTTTACTCTTCCTATTGTCTTGATCAGCTGCTGTAAGCCTTTGACCGGAAGATATGCTGCCTGCACCGGTATCAGTACAGAATCTGCACATGCTAATGCGTTAATTGTCATCATTCCAAGTGAAGGCATACAATCAATAATGATGTAATCATAAAATTCTCTCAGCCTGTCTACCATAGATCTCAGGATCAGTTCTCTGCTCATGGCATTTACCAAAGACACCTCTATCGCTGATAATTCAATGTTGGCTGGGATAAGGTCTACCCCCTCCTTATGGTGTAAGATAGTCTTATCTATATTCAGTTTTTCATCATTCACAATGTTCATCATCAGTGTTGCCAGAGAATACTCCATTTCATCCGGCTCCTCATAACCTAAGCTGATTGTAAGACTTCCCTGTGGATCTGCGTCTATCAGAAGCACTTTCTTTCCTTCCTTTGCCAATCCTATTCCAAGATTCACACATGATACTGTTTTACCTACTCCACCTTTTTGATTTGATACTGCTATTACTCTACACATAATCCGTTCCTCCTTTACTAAATCCAGTTACTATTTCTCCATGATTTCAATATTTCCAATATTTCTCTACGCATCTGTTCCGATGTATAGGTTGATGGGAAAAATCTGTATAACTGTTCATTCTTAAAAACTACTCTGTCTGCTTCCTTCTGTTTTATCTCTCCAAGTATTCCTTCAGCTTCGCTTTCTGTAAGCTTTCCAGCCTCACTTAATTTCTTGATCCTTATTGCCTGCGAAAGCGATGGCGTACACTGGGTTGCCTCCATTGCATCAATAATTTCCTGCTGTTCTTTCTTTTTCAGATAAGATAACTGCACTGCCGGGGTAAATCCCATTGATCCGTCATCCACCTTATCTAATAGAGCCGGTATCAGTTCTGTCATTTTGATATAACGCTGGACCTGCTTTGCACTGTCTCCACAAAGTTCTCCGATCACATCAATACTTCTCTTTCCTGTATTGTGGTCAACTTGACCACAATTCTTTCTGCCTGCTTTCTTTTTAATGGCATCATATTTCATCTTGTAAGCATATGCTTTTTCACTTGGCGTAATCTGCTCTCTCTGTAAATTAGAATCCACCATAGTCACTACAGCTTCATCATCCTGCATCATGCGGATAATCACAGGAATTTTCTTATACCCCAGTCGCTCCGCTGCATATTTCCTTCTGTGACCTGAAATGATTTCATAGTAACCTTCTTTTCTCGGCCTGACGATCATTGGATTAAGAACTCCATATTTCTTAATACTGTCCTGTAGTTCAATCATCTGACTGTCACCAATAACCTTGAATGGATGATTTGTAAAATTTCTTAACCGCTCCATTTCAATTTCAACTACTTTTTCATCCGAATCTCTGATATCCGTCTTTTCTGTCAATGACACTTCCTCCTTTTCCCTGAACGAAAAAAATCGCCCAGACTAGAATTTTTAATCTAATCTGAGCGATACTTCGTCAGGCCTGTTTTCTTCAAGCAAGAAAACCATTTTTACATTCATTGACAACCTAAATCTTATCCTACACTTTAGTTATCTCCATTGGGTGCTTGAATAGATTTAGTTCTCGGTTCCCATTTTGTCTTTTCGGTGCTCCAATTACTCATTTTTATATTTTTTCGGTGCTCACAAGCACCATAAAATAAAAAAAGCAACAATGAATTTTCACGATCATTGTTGCAAAAAATCAATGTTCCCTGCGGGAATCGAACCCACAACTAGTGCTTAGGAGCTCAAGTCCCCGTTGGAAACCTATATTATTTTGAGTTAAGATAAGTCAATGAAATCATTGATTTTTCTACCCTTCCTGTAAATCCATGTCAAAATAAGAAAACTGAAAATCATCTAAGTTAAGCACCTCTCGCTGACAAATGAGTGACACTGTCACCCTGAGGGTTCAACCATTCCGTTCCTACGAATTCATATTTATGGCTACCATTCTCATTTAGCAATACGATAATGATAACACTGTTTTCTTATTAGATTACTTATATTATAACGTGTGCGAGGTCGGATGTCGATTGTTTTTTGACCATTATTAACCTTTTCTCTATAATCAACTATTTTACCATCTTATACAATCAGTCGTTTCTTTAAATATCCCGTTTCTTTCATCCGTTCAAAAGTTCCTATTGTATCATTTCTATTGATCAAATCCAGTGCATCATTATATTCCATTCCTAACATAAGCAAATTCATCCTTGCACCATGTAAGTAATTTTCATACCAAGCCCATTCTGGATTTTGAGATAATTCTCGAATCGTAGAACGTGACACAATAGGATTTATGGCATAATCGTCCGGTGTACAAAAACTTTTTACAATATTGATATTGTTCTCTATGACTCTGTTCTGTCCTGCTACTGACCCACCTATGTTATTCCACGGTGGGAAATGACCATATTTTCTTCTAAAGGATTCTATTAGTATACCCTCTACTCTTTTTATATCATCTCGCCCTTGTTCACTCAACAAGTCTTCTACTGGAGTGTTTTGCTGCCTTGCGAATTTTTCATACAGTGTTTTATTTCTATGCACCAATGGCTGTGACAGCGGTGATTTTACAAAAATTGTATATCCCAATCTCTCGTTTTTTGAAAAATACTCTTCAATCTTCTTTTGCTTTGATCCTTCTTTAATTGGCAAAATTCCATTATGTTGCCTAAATCTTTCTGCCAGATCACCCGCCAACCCTATATATAGCACAGCTTCCGCATAATAATCCCAAAAACAATATATTCCCGCCGATGCCCAACCATAATTATCATTAGGTGAACATAAATCTTCTATGGCTTCAGCAAGTTCTCGTGTTTCTTCTTTTCTGTACGCATCTATTATTACTGTTCCAAACATTTTTCCCCTCTTATTTATTGCAATACTTCTTTACCACTTCATACACTAAATGTCGCAAAGTTTCCCCTAAATCCGCATTTCTTTAACTTTTTTTGGAAAATTTGAATATCAGTCAAACTAAAATCATTTAAGTACCACACAGCATCCACATCCAATTTTTTACATATTTCTTTTATAT
>ENA-OZGI01000726-OZGI01000726.1-human-gut-metagenome-genome-assembly--contig:-NODE-726-length-11083-cov-4.543526_pt1 | contig 11083 bp, 9 predicted proteins | sample MGYA00245114_ERZ653653 | MGnify/ENA primary metagenome ERZ653653 (study PRJEB26926, sample SAMN06165051) | human gut metagenome | biome: ENVO:00009003; feature: ENVO:2100002; material: ENVO:00002003...
TACGAGATTAGCGAGTGTCTCGTGGGCTCGGAGATGTGTATAAGAGACAGCCGTTCTTCTCGATAAGTCAGAAGAACAGGTGGCGGCGGATATCGCCAAGCTTGAAAAAGACGGCGTAATAAAGGGCTATTCCGCTATCGTTGACGAAAGTGCCTATGACCCTAATTCAGTTTTCGCTCTTATAGAACTTAAAGTCACCCCACAGTCACAGTCAGGCTTTGACGAGATAGCAAACCAGATCGCAAGCTATGAGCAGGTGGAGTCCGTCCGCCTTATGTCAGGTGCTTATGATATAATCGTTGCCGTGAACGGTGCAAACATCAGGGATATCTCACAGTTTGTTTCCCAAAGACTAGCAACTATCGACGCTGTCCAGTCCACCGCCACACACTTCGTGCTAAAGGTCTATAAAGACAACGGCATCATGATAAGCACAGATGATAAAGACGAAAGAGGTTTGATCTCCCCATGATAGATTATAATAAAGTGCTTTGCCCTGCCATAAAGGAAATGAAGCCCTCAGGTATCAGAAAATTTTTCGATATCGCTCAGCAGCTTGAAGGCGTTATCTCCCTTGGCGTTGGCGAGCCTGACTTCAAAACTCCGTGGCTCATACGTCAGGAAGCTATCTCAACTTTGGAAAAAGGCAAGACCTGCTATACCGCAAACGCAGGACTTATAGCACTCCGTGAAGAGATAGCCAAGTATTTTCAGCGTACTATCCACACAAGCTATGACCCTAATAAGGAAATAATCGTCACTGTTGGCGGCTCTGAAGCTATCGACCTTACCATAAGATGCCTTATCCAACCCGGTGATGAAGTCCTTATAGTCGAACCGTCCTTTGTCTGTTATCGTCCTATCGTCTCACTATGCGGCGGCGTTCCAGTGGTCATAGAAACAAAGGAAGAAAACGAGTTCCGACTTACAGCAGACGAGCTTCGTGAAAAAATAACCGACAAAACCAAGCTCCTTGTCCTGCCCTATCCTAATAACCCAACAGGTGCGATAATGCGCCGTGAAGATCTTGAAGCTATCGCAAAGGTGCTTAAAGATACCAATATCATGATAGCCTCAGACGAGATATATTCCGAGCTTACATATTCAGGCAAGCATTGCTCTATCGCAGAAATAGAGGGTATGCGTGAGCGCACTATCGTCATAAACGGCTTTTCCAAAAGCTTTGCAATGACAGGCTGGCGGCTTGGCTTCCTTGGCGGACCAAAAGAGATAGTGTCCCAAATGCTCAAGCTTCATCAGTACGCTATCATGTCCTCCCCTACTGTCAGCCAGTATGCCGCTATCGTTGCCATGCACAGTTGTCAGAAGGATATAGATGCCATGCGTAACGAGTATAATATCCGCCGTCGCTTTGTGGTGGATTCTTTCAATAAGCTTGGTCTTAAATGCTTTGCACCACAAGGCGCATTCTATGTTTTCCCTTGTATCAAAAGTACAGGCATGACAAGCACCGACTTCTGCGAAAAACTTGTGTACACCAAAAAGGTAGCCGTCGTGCCGGGAGACGCTTTCGGCGAGTGCGGAGAGGGCTATGTGCGTGTCTCCTACGCCTATTCCCTTAACCACCTGAGAGAGGCTATCAAACGTATCGGAGAATTTTTAGAGGATATCAAAAATGGTAACGTGCAGTAATTTAAAAATAAAAGCCTACGGAAAAATAAATCTTGCATTGGATATCGTTGGTAAACGTGATGACGGCTACCATATGCTAAATACTGTCATGCAGTCAGTGTCCTGCTTCGACCTCTTGGACTTCACTCTCTCTGAGGGCGAGGGCATAGAGCTTACCTGCAAACTTGACAGCTTTCCAAAGGGCGAGGATAATATCATCACAAAAGCCTACCATGCCTTTGCCGACTTCACCCATATTGACTTCGGCTGTAAAATAACAGTGAATGTGGAGAAAAACCTCCCCTCACAAGCCGGCATGGGCGGAGGAAGTGCAGACGCCGCCGCTACCCTTAGAGCCTTGGACTTCATGTTCGATACAAGGCTCACCGATGAACAGCTCTGCTCCATAGGCGTGGCTCTGGGCGCAGACGTGCCTTTCTGTATTACAGGCGGCACAATGCTCTGTCAGGGCGTTGGCGAAATAATGAGCAACCTGCCCTCACCCGACTGCGCTTTCGTCATAATAAAACCAGACGTGGGTATCTCCACCCCCGAAGCTTTCAAAAAGTATGACAGCATTTCAAACCCAAAACGCTGTAATATGGACGTCCTGCTGAGATATATCGGCGGCGGAAAGCTTTTCGGCATATGCTCAAACCTTTTCAATGTGCTGGAATATGCCGCCGACCGTGAAGAGATAACTCATGCAGTGCAGGAGCTTAAAAACAGCGGAGCTCTCTCCGCCCTTATGACAGGAAGCGGCTCAGCCGTTTTTGGAGTTTTTCCCGATATCGCTTCCGCACAAACAGCCGCAGAAAAGCTGTCAGGCTGGAGCTATAAGTGCGTTTGTCAGCCTGTAAAACAGGGCTGGGAATTTGTATATTAATGAGGTGAAATAATTGAGCAGAAATAAATGCAGAATTTGCGGATACCACTTTAAAAGCGATGATGAGATAATTTGTCCTGAGTGCTTCACAGCCCGTGACGAGGATATAAGCTGTAACAGCTTTTCAGATGACCTGCACTCTCATGATCTCCGTGCCGATAACGAGCAGGACGGCTGGTTCGGACAGTCTGAAAATGACACCTTCAAGGAAGAAAAGAACGATTTCGTTTCCGAGGAACGTAAAGAGGAAGCAAGGGACGAGAATTTCCAAAGCACCTATACCCCACCTAAAAACCCGACCCCTCCCCCGAGCTATTCAAATTCAAGAGCCGAAAAGCTTGCCGCCCTCAATAACTACAGCCAACAGCGTACAAGCTATAACCGCCCAAACAACAGCTCCTATAGCTTCAACGCCACGAACATAAACCACTCTAACAAAAAGAATGGCGGCAAAGGCTGCGCCACCGCCGTTGTTGTCATAATAATCCTTATGGCTATCCTCCCAACTATCATAGGCTTTGTCTCATCAAAAATAATTTCAAGCAAATATGACGACTATAACTATGACTACGATTATGACGATACCTATAGTGAAGCCGAAGATGACTACACCGACCATTCCAACCTCTATGTAGCGCAAGACGCTGAGGACGGTACCTACAGCGTTCAGTATCAAGGCTATACCCTCACCGAACGCAAAGTAAGCGACCTGACCGATGAGGAAAGGAACTCCCTTTCAGGCGGTATTATAAGCGGTGACACAGTATGGGAAATAGACCTCGACCTTGATGTTAATATCAGCGATAGCAACAGACAGGTAAAATTTACCTTTGCCTACAACACCGCCTATGACGAAAACGATAATTCGTTTTTCTCAAACAACTTCTTCCCCGGTGAAAGCGACTACGGAGACGATATGACCTATACGATCAAGTTCCTTGTCCCAGCCGATTCAAAGCGTACCACGTTCACAGCCTGCTTCCAGAATGACGATTGGATAACCGATTCATTCCAGTTCAATATCCCCCTTGACGAAAACACAGACTCATCAGGCGACCTATCCTCTGACTCCTACACCAAAATAGGCGGAGTTGACACAGCGGCATGAACGATATCCTTAAAAGCTGTACCCTCTGCCCAAGAGAGTGCAAAGTGAACCGATACGAGCATAAAGGCTTCTGCGGTGAAACTGCCAAAGTAAGGATAGCCCGAGCCGAGCTTCATATGTGGGAAGAACCTTGTATCAGCGGCACAGAAGGCTCAGGCACAGTGTTTTTCTCAGGTTGCTGTCTGAAATGCTCTTTCTGCCAAAACTACGAGATATCCGCTGAGGGCAAAGGCTTTGAGCTTACCGAACAAGAACTTGCAGACACTTTTCTGCGGCTTCAATCAATGGGCGCAAACAACATAAACCTCGTCAATCCCACCCATTTCGTTCCGCAAATAATCAAAGCGCTCGACCTCTGTAAAGATAAGCTCACTATCCCCGTGGTCTATAACAGCGGCGGTTATGAAAAGCCCCAAACGCTGGAGCTTCTTCGTGGCTATGTGCAGATATTTTTACCCGACCTTAAATATTTTGATCCTACACTTTCGGATAAATATTCCAAAGCCGCAGACTATTTTGAAAACGCCGCTGCTTCAATACATAAAATGGCGGAGCTTTCAGGCAAGCCAACCTTTGACGAAAAAGGCATAATGCAGAGCGGCACAATAGTCCGCCACCTTGTCCTCCCTACCCACCGTAAAGACTCCATAAAGCTTATGGAGTGGCTAGGCAAAAATTTTGCCAAAAACGAGATAATGATAAGCCTCATGAGCCAGTTCACCCCCGTGTATAAAGCCTTTGACTACAAAGAGCTTTGCCGTAAGACATCAACTTTCGAGTATAACACCGTCATTGACGCCGTGAACAAATACGGTTTTGAAGGTTTTGTCCAAAGCCGCACATCCGCCGCCAAAGATTTTATCCCCAAATTTTATGACGAAAAATACTACTGATATCCAATTTTTTATCGGACTGCCATGCTAACACAGACAGCCCGATATTTTTGTAATAAAATTGTTATACATTCCCTATTGACATTTTGAACAAAAAAGTTTATAATGTTAATGTAAGTTTGGTAAAACAAACTTGAATGGGGTAACTTATGGGGTAAACATTAGTCACCAACCGTAAAAAGGGCAGCAAAATTGCCGCCTGCATATAAGTTATCGAAAAGAGGTCATGCAAATGTCAAAGGCTTTCGGTTCAAGATATTCCATTGAAAATTCTGAGGAAGCAAAGGAGTATTTTGAGTTTGTAAAGGACCTGCTTGACAGCGATGTTGTAAACGAAATGAAAAATTTTCGTCATCACTATAGTACGACTTGCTATCAGCATTGCATCAATGTATCCTACTATAACTATCTCGTTTGCAGAAAATTGGGACTAAATTCAAGATCCGCAGCAAGAGCAGGTCTGCTTCACGATCTGTTCCTTTATGATTGGCGGGATCGTGAGAAGAAAAAAGGCGAAATGCCTCACGGAATGACCCACCCAAAGGTCGCACTCAACAATGCGAAACAGCATTTTGAGATAGGCAAGCGTGAGGAGGATATGATAGTCAAGCATATGTGGCCGCTGACCCTGAAATTCCCTAAATACGCTGAATCTTACGTTATCGTGTGTATCGACAAATACACCGCAATGTTGGAAATAGGCTCTTATTTGGGTCAGAAAATGAAAGAAAAAGCGAAAGCAATGCGAACAAAACAGCATTAAACCAAAGCGGACAGGCACACACCTGTCCGCTTTCAGTTTGTTGACAAATTTCTAAATAAGCGTACAATTAATCGTACACTTATATAAATGCAAAAAGACCGCCCCTAAGATAAGGGACGGTCTTTCCCGTTTATCAGGCAAAATAAACGGATATTGGTGTTTAGTGAATGTCGTTGTAAAGTGCAATGTAATCCTTGGCGGACTTTGTCCAACTGAAATTCTGCTTGAGCGCAGTGTTCACAAGCCTGCCCCACTTCATCTTGTCATCATAGTATGCCCTGGCTCTAACAACAGCGTCAAGCATATCATGTGCGTTGTAAGACTTGAAAGTAAAGCCGTTTCCATTCTTGTCGCCTGCATCATGGATACTGTCTCTCAAACCGCCTGTCTCTCTTACGATAGGTATAGTACCATATCTCAGAGCGATCATCTGAGCCAAACCGCAAGGCTCGCTCTGCGACGGCATAAGGAACATATCCGCACCAGCGTATATCTTCTTGGACAGCTCAGGCACAAAACCAATGGTCAGACCCACTCTGTCAGGATAACGATAATGCATTTCGCTGAAAAAGTCCTCGTATATCTTCTCGCCCGAACCAAGAATAGCAAACTTGCAGCCAAGCCTGATGATGTCCTCAAACACATACTTGATAAGGTCAAGACCCTTGTGTGAAACAAATCTCGTTACGATACCGATAACAGGCTCTTTTCCATGTGCCATGCCAAGCTCGCTGAGCAAAGCGTGCTTGCAAACAGCCTTGCCCGTCTTGTCATTCAGACTATAATTCTTAGCAATAACAGGATCAGTTGCAGGATCATAGATCTTCTGATCTATACCATTAAGTATTCCGCAAAGCTTGTATTGCTTGTTCACAAGCTCCCTGTCAAGACCATGTGAATACCATGGATCAAGTATCTCCCAAGCATAGCTTGGCGAAACTGTCGTCACCTTGTCAGCCGTTTCAATAGCAGCCTTCATAAAGTTCACATCACCGTCATATGAAAGCAGATCCGTATGATAAAGCGGAATGCCCATAATATCGTTGATAAGTTCTAAGCCATATTGTCCCTGATACTGAATATTGTGTATGGTAAATACCGTCTTGATATCCTCATAACCCTGCTGATAGCGGTAGAAAATATCATAATAAACAGGAACAAGTGCCGTCTGCCAGTCATTGGCGTTTATAACATTTGGCTTAAAGTCGATGTATCTCAGCAGTTCGAGAACTGCCCTTGAGAAGAATATAAATCTCTCAGCGTCATCATAAAAGCCATACAAACCGTTTCTCTGGAAGTAATACTCATTATCCAAAAGATAATAAGTCACTCCGTTCACAACGCCTGTAAAAACGCCGCAGTATTGATTTCTCCATGCCACCGGCACAGTGAAATTAGTAACATATGTCAGCTTGTCCTTGAGCTCCTGCCTGATAGAGCTGTAATAAGGTATCACGACTCTGCAATCGTGACCCTCGGCATTAATAGCCGCAGGCAGTGAGCCTGCAACATCAGCCAATCCACCTGAAGCAATAAAAGGCAAAGCCTCACTTGCAGTATAAAGTATGTTCATATCCGAACCCTCTTTCCTAAGTCATTGCGACCTTTTTATACAGAAGCTCCCTTTCCTACATACATAGGATACTGTGGCGAGCTTGTAAGGATATGGTTTTCACAGATAGAAACGTTCTTGTCTGTGATAAGATAGTTAAGCTCAGCATTGTCACCAACAACAGTGCCCTGCATAAGGATACAGTTCTTGACCTTTGCACCCTTGCCTACCTTAACGCCTCTGAACAGTACAGAGTTCTCTACCTCGCCCTCTATGATACAGCCGTCAGCAATAAGAGAATTTGATACCTTGCTGTCCAGATCGTACTTAACAGGAGCATTGTCGCTTACCTTTGTGTAGATAGAACGCTTTGGAACGAACAACTTGCGTGCATTCTCAGGTTCAAGCAGAGCCATGTTTGACTTAAAGTAGCTTTCAGGGCTGTTGAGCTTGCTGAAATAGTTATCGTACTCGTAGATCTTTATCTTAAGCTCTCTGCACTTCTCCTGAAGAATATTTCTCTCAAAGCTTACATTTCCTCTAGCCATTGCGTCATTAACAGTTTCAATAAGGAAATCCATTGACATAACGAACACATTAAGGCTCGTTGTGCAAGTGCCGCTGATGTCAGGATTGATAAGAACAGAGGTCACGTTCTTGTCAGCGTCAACGTTGAATACTGTTGAAGTCTTTATATCCTCAGAGCTGTAAACGCCAGTATGTGCAACAGCAGTAATATCAGCACCGCTCTCGATGTGAGCCGCAACGATAGGCTTGTAATCAATATTGGTTACAACGTCGCAGTCTGAAAGGATAACATATTTAGCTCTTGAGTGCTTGATAAAGCTCATCGCACCATAAAGAGCCTCGATCCTGCCTCTGTAAAGAGTGCTTTCAACGTTGCCGAATGGAGGCAGAATGTAAAGTCCGCCCTTTTTTCTTGCCAGATCCCACTCTCTTGCAGAGCCGAGGTGATCCAGAAGTGACTGATAGTTAGATTTTGTTATAACACCGACCTCGCTTATGCCGCTGTTTACCATGTTAGACAGTGGGAAGTCGATAAGGCGGTATCTTCCGCCGAACATTACAGAACCCATAGTTCTGTTCTTTGTCATGTCGCCAAGAGTCGTGTCGTGCATATTAGCGAAAACAAGACCCAGTACGTTACCCATATTTACATCCATGTTTACTCGGTCCTTTCTTAGATATTCTCGTAAATTATTGCCTTAGGTGCAACAACACTGCCGTCAGAAACGGTCAGATTATTGCCCACTACAGCAACGCCCCATGAGTCCTTGTCCTCGATAGTTTCAGGTCTTGCACCGATCTGAGCGTTCTCACCGATAACAGTGTTCTCGCCAACGATAGCATACTCGACCTTTGCACCCTTCTTGACAACTGCGCCAGGCATAAGGATAGAATCCAGTATCTCAGCGCCCTCCTCAACAGTAACGCCGTCAGAGATCATTGAGAACTCTACAGAGCCGTCGATAACGCAGCCCTCTGTTACCATAGAGTTCTGTACCTGAGCGTTCTTGCCTATGCTCTGCGGAGGCATAACAGGGTTTCTTGAGTATATCTTCCAGCTTGTATCATAAAGATCGATAGGAATGTTAGGATTGATAAGGTCCATATTTGCTTCCCAAAGAGAGTCGATAGTTCCAACGTCCTTCCAGTAGCCGTCAAAACGATAAGCCACAAGCTTCTCGCCTGCTTCTCTCATGTCAGGGATAATGTTCTTGCCGAAGTCCTTTGAAGCTTCCTTGTCGTTCTCATTAGCGATAAGATAAGCTTTCAGCTTCTTCCAAGTGAATATGTAGATACCCATTGAAGCAAGAGTTGAACGAGGATTCTTTGGCTTCTCCTCGAAGTCGATGATGTTGTCGTCCTCGTCAGTTATCATGATGCCGAAACGTGAAGCCTCTTCCTTTGGAACATCCAGAACGGCGATAGTAGCGTCAGCGTTCTTAGCCTTGTGATATTCAAGCATCTTGTTGTAATCCATTTTGTAGATATGGTCGCCTGAAAGAACAACAACATACTCAGGGTCATATCTGTCTACAAAAGCGATATTCTGATAAATAGCGTTTGCAGTACCCGAATACCAGTCAGCGCCTGAAGCTGTCTGATAAGGAGGAAGCACATGAACACCTCCGTGTATTCTGTCAAGGTCCCAAGGCTGACCGTTTCCAATGTACTCATTGAGTACCAATGGCTGATACTGTGTCAGCACGCCCACTGTGTCGATACCTGAATTGATACAGTTCGAGAGAGGGAAATCAATGATACGATACTTAGCACCGAAAGGTACTGCCGGTTTTGCAACGCTCTGTGTCAGGGCATACAATCTGCTTCCCTGACCGCCTGCCAGCAGCATTGCAACACATTCTTTTTTGTTGAACATAAATAATTCACCCACCAATTTTTATTAAGTCTATATTACTCAGCCTTTTTAGCTGTGGACTTCTTAGTTGTTTTCGCCTTAGCGGCTTTCTTGACAGCAGTTTTCTTAGCCGCCGTCTTTGTCTTTTTCTTATTCTCTGCCTTTTTCTCAGGCACAGGTCTTTCCTCTTTCTTCACCGTGAAATACATACAGGAGAACGCAGGAATGTCGATACAAACAGACTGATCGAAGCCGTGCATCTTCTCATCAACAGCCTTTACAGTGCCGTTCGTGCAAGGGGATCCGTCAACAGAAGACGAGTTGAACACCTCTGTATAGCTGCCCCAGTAAGGAACGCCAAAGCAGTATGACTTTCTTTCCACAGGAACAAAGTTGCACACAACGATGACCTCTCCGCCGTTTTTGTCAAAACGTCTGAAGATGATGATACTCTGCTTGAAATCGTCATTTGATATCCAGCTAAAGCCCTCCCAAGAGAAATCTCTCTCCCAGAACTGAGGGTGGTCAAGATAGAAATGATTGAGGTTCTTGGAGTAGTTCAGATAATTGCGGTGGTTCTCATATTCGTCCACCATGAACCATTCCAGACCATTCTCGTAATCCCACTCTCTGAACTGAGCAAAATCAGCGCCCATGAACAGAAGCTTCTTACCTGGGTGAGCCATCATATAAGCCATGAACAGCTTGCACTGCCTGAACTTATTGTCGATATCTCCACCATACATTTTATTTACCAATGAAGCCTTACCATGCACTACCTCGTCATGAGAGATAGGCAAAATAAAGTTTTCAGAGAAAGCATAGAAGAATGAGAACGTGAGCATATCATGATGAAAAGCTCTGTCAATAGGGTCAAGGGCCATATATTTGAGCATATCGTTCATCCAGCCCATGTTCCACTTGAAGTTGAAGCCAAGACCGCCGTCGCTCGCAGGCTTTGTTACCATAGGCCATGAAGTTGACTCTTCGGCTATCATAAGGGTATTAGGGTTTCTTCCGAACACAGCGGTATTGAGATCCTTGAAGAACTGAACAGCTTCAAGATTTTCCTTGCCACCGAACTTGTTAGGCGTCCACTCTCCGTCACGTCTGTCATAGTCAAGATAAAGCATAGACGCAACAGCGTCAACTCTCAGACCGTCAACGTGATATTTTTCTATCCAGTAAAGAGCGTTCGAGATAAGGAATGACTTTACCTCGCCCTTTGAATAATCGAAAACTCTCGTTCCCCAAGTGAGGTGATCTGCCTTTTTTGGGTCAGAGTATTCATATGACGGACCTCCGTCAAACTCGAACAGTCCTGCTTCATCTCTAGGAAAATGTGCAGGCACCCAATCAAGGATAACGCCTATCCCCGCCAAATGGAAAAGGTCTATCATTTTCATGAAGTCATAAGGCGTTCCGAAACGTGAAGTCGGTGCAAAATAGCCGATACCCTGATAGCCCCAAGAGCCGTCAAAAGGATATTCCGCCAGCGGCATAAGCTCGATATGAGTATAGCCCATTTCCTTTATATAAGGGATTATAGTATCTGCAAATCTAACATATGAGAAATATTTTCCGTCAGGACAAGCCTTCCATGAATTGAGATGTACCTCATAGATATTCATAGGACAATTGTAAATATCCTTAGACTTCTTCTCGGCCATCCACTTTTTATCGCTCCAAAGATAATCGTCTATATCGAAAACCTTTGAGCCGGTGTTCGGAGCGACCTCCATGTGTGTACCGTACGGATCAGCCTTATAATGGGTCTTGCCGTCACAGCCGTGGATACAGTATTTATATGTATCATAAGTCTGAAGCTGTCTCTTATACACATCTCCGAGCCCACGAGACACTCGC
>ENA-OZGI01000737-OZGI01000737.1-human-gut-metagenome-genome-assembly--contig:-NODE-737-length-10987-cov-8.317051_pt1 | contig 10987 bp, 9 predicted proteins | sample MGYA00245114_ERZ653653 | MGnify/ENA primary metagenome ERZ653653 (study PRJEB26926, sample SAMN06165051) | human gut metagenome | biome: ENVO:00009003; feature: ENVO:2100002; material: ENVO:00002003...
CCGCCTTTAATAACGCTATATATCTTTTAAGGACGGCAAAACGGCGGGAGTTACACAAAGCAATAATCAATAAAAGCGGTTACAGTGATATGCTGTGACCGCTTTTTGCGGTGGGTCGCCGATGCGGGTGTGACCCGCTTCAAGTTCCGCCTTTTGAAATGATGACGATTTGCTCAAGATAGTGGAACGGCGGGGTTACACAAAGTGATAATTTAATATGCGGCGGTCACGGTGGGGTTGCTGAGAGCGCTGTTAAAACATTATTGCTTTACTACGAACACCATTTTGACGAGTGCTGAGAATTGAATATAAAGAATCCGCTGTTTAATGCAAATGGCGGATTTTTTGTGTTTGGGGAGTTTGTAGGGGAGCGGGCAAGCAAGGCACGGAAGCCTTAAGCGTGTGTGCCCAAAGTTTCGCAAGGATGCGAAACAAATAAAGCACACACAGACGCTCACCCTACGAAAAGCGAGTGGGATAGTGCGGAAAATCTAATTGATGGTGCGGATGGAGAGCAATCCCTCAGTCTTGCGACAGATAGGGTTGAGCGAATATTAACGTTGATAAAATCGCAAAATGTTGCAATTTATAATAAGAAGTAGCCTTGTCGCAATCCAGCTCCCTTTGACAAGGGAGCCAAGAATATAGTGCATAGCAAGGGATAGTGCGGTGTTGGTAGGGTTGGTGCGGAGCGAGGGATAGTGGTGAGGCAATCCCATCGGTAGTCGCCCGAATTTTTTCGGGCGACAGCACCTCACCTTTGACAAGGGACGGGCATGGATGCCCGAAGTTGAACGCCCGGAGTTTCGCAAGGATGCGAAACCAACAGAGCGTTCATATGGCAAGAATATAGTGCATAGCAAGGGATAGTGCGGTTTTGGGAGGGTTGGTGCGGGCGCAAGGGTGGCGGTGCTTTTGAGAGGACTGTGAGCGGTGTGGACGGTGAAATGATAATATCGTAAAATCGGTATATATTTGCTTTGTATTTGTTTATTTCCACAAAAAATTCTATAATTATTTGGCTGTTTTGTTGAAAATGATGTGAAAACGTGATTTAAATTTGACTTTAGTTGCACAATATGATAAGATAAACCTATATAAAGACGGTCAAAAAACCGTATTGTTTATCCTTTGTGTGAGGTAGCGGAATGAAGAAGAACAAGAATGTATATGACGGGGCTGAAATGGTTCCGGAGAACGTTGAAAATACACATAAGAAAGGGAAATCTCTTACCGGCAGAATATTCAGGTGGATGTGTCTTGCTGTCGGCGGTTCGCTTATGCTTGTCTGCATAATCAATATACTGCTGAGCTATACATATCTTAAGCAGGCGCTTGTGAATGAGATGGACGAGGTAGTGCATACCGCATCGAATACTATTTCAAATCAGCTTGAATCTGTTGTAAACGCAATAACGCAGATTTCTGCCGACGCCGATTTTTCTGACGTTGCAGATGTATCTGCGATACGCTCGAAGTGTATTTCTGTCGCAAGAGATAATTCTATGTATGTCAAGGTCGATATGACGGACAGGGACGGTAAGGGACTTAACGACGACTCTATCAACTGGTCGGACGATCCTGCATATCGTGAGGTAATAGAAACCAATAAAGCGGTTGTCGGTGAGCCTTATTACTATGAAAAGACGGGTAAGGTCGTTATGGACGTTACCGTGCCTATAATTTCAAACGATATAAATAAGCTGCTGAGAGCGGTGCTTCGTATAACAGTTGACGTGAATGTATTCTCAAATGTTATCGGTCAGATTTCAATCGGCGATACCGGCTATGCGATGGTGGTTGACGCAAAGGGAAATATAATCGCACATCCGGACTCGGAACTGATACCGCAGATGATGAATTATATCAGTCTTGCTTCGCAGGACGGCTCATATCAGACTATGGCTGATTGCGTTTCATCGGCAATTGCGGGTGAATCGGGATTCGGAGAGGTTACGCTTGACGGCGTTTCAAAATATGTCAGCTATGCGCCTATAAGCAATGCGAAGGGCTGGAGCTGTATAATGATTGCGACACCGTCTGAGCATACGCAGAGCATTTATAATTCTGTTGTTATCGGCATGATTGTAACGGTCGTATGCTTTGCGCTGTCGGTACTGCTTATAATAACGATAGTGAAAAAGATAATTTCGCCCGTAAAGCAGTGCTCGGACAGAATCGTTACGTTATCGCACGGCGATCTTCACCAGCAGGAGCTTGACTTCGGCAAAAAAATTGACAAGGAAATATCTCAGCTGAGCGAAAGCACGAACCTTATCAGCAAGAATATAAACGAAATCATATCCGACATCGACACTATGCTAAGAACGCTCGGAAACGGCGATCTTACATATAAGCCGGCTGATGTTTATCTCGGTGACTTTGCGCCTATCAGGCAGTCATACGAATCTATAATGATCTCACTTAATAAGACGATGGACAAAATAAGCAAGGCAGGTCAGCGTGTTGCTACAGGTTCTGAGCAGGTGGCATCTGCGGCAGGCAGTCTTTCGGGCGGTGCGGCAAAGCAGGCGGCATCGGTCGAGGAACTTTCGGCATCGCTTACTGAGGTTGCGGAAAAGGTCAACCGTAACGCAGCGAGAGCGGAAAACGCCGCTGAGAATTCGGCTCAGGCTACAAAGCTTGTTGAATCGGGCAACGAACAGATGAAGGGTCTGCTTGGGGCTATGCAGGAAATCGGAGAAACATCCGGCGAAATCGAAAAGATAATAAGAACGATAGACGATATTTCGTTCCAGACGAATATACTTGCGCTTAATGCGGCGGTAGAGGCGGCAAGAGCGGGTGACGCAGGAAAGGGATTTGCAGTTGTTGCGGACGAGGTAAGAAATCTTGCGGGCAAGGTTGCTGAGGCGGCAAGCACAACGACAGAGCTTATCAAGAACTCGATGAAGGCTGTTGAAAACGGAACGATGATTGCAAACAAGACGGCACAGACACTGACAGAAATCGTCAATACGACAACTGCCACAACAAAGCTGGTAGGCGAAATCTCAACGGCTTGCGCAGAGCAGGCTGAGGCTATAGAGCAGATCAATGCCGGCGTTGATCAGATTTCTTCGGTAGTACAGACGAACTCCGCTACAAGCGAGGAATGTGCGGCTTCTGCACAGGAGCTTTCGGTACAGGCAAATCTGCTTGACGAGATGGTATGCGGCTTTACAATCGACGAGGAGCTTGTTACTCGTGAGGAAGCGGCGGAGAACGAAGAACCGTCTGAGGAAGATGAAAACGCTGAAAACGGGGAAGAACCCGAATATGTGGATGACGACCCGGACGATGACGAAAACTGAATTTCTTAAAACAGGCAACAATATATAACTGATCCCTCCTGCATTATCACGCAGGAGGGATCGTTTTGTCAGTATTCGTCTTTTATGTGGAATAAGGTTTCGTGGGGGTCGGGCTGACGGTCGGCAACGTACATATCGTTTATCACGATGTAGCGGCTGTCCTGAAGGGTCTGTACTACTTTGTCAATGTCTTCCTCAGTGCCTTGCGCCTCCATTTCGACCGAGCCGTCGTAGAGATTTTTTACCCAGCCTGTTACGCTGTAGAGCGAGGCAGCATTCTGCGCCCGGTAGCGAAAGCCGACACCCTGAACTCTGCCTTTGAAGAAAAAGTGCTTTCTGATTATCTTTGTGTTCATTTTTGCCTCCGTCAGAATGTGAATATGTCTTTATCAAGCTCTTTCACAAGCTTATCGCTGTAAAGCTCCATTTCTTCGGGGCTTTGCGAGCTAAGAGGCTCGATTATGCCGATCGTCATCATACCTGCCTGCCTTGCGGCTTTGAGAGAAGCGGATACGTCATCGAGCATAATGCAGTTTTCGGGCGGTACGCCGAGCGTTTTTGCGGTATCGATATATATGTCGGGGTACTGTTTGCCTTTGCCGAAAACGGCGGCGGAGCTTATCGTTTCAAACATTCCCCACAGTCCTGTGTGATGAAGCACGGGGGTGTAAAGCTCGGGGGTCTGCGAGGTGCATACGGCGGTCTTGTAACCGTTTTTTATCGCAAGCTCAACCGTTTCACGAGCGAAGGGTTTTAGTTTTACGTTGTGGCGGTATTCGTCTATGGCGAGATCTGTCCATTCCTGCATAAGCTGTTCGGGCGTTTCGGGAAGATTGAAAAGATCTATGGTGTACAATGCTGTTTCGTAAAAAGAGCGGTGGCTGCATTGCCTGCCGTAATCATCGGGCGGAGTTATGCCACGTCTGCGCAGAAATTCCTCGTCAACGTACTGCCAGACGTACATCGAGTCGAGCAGAGTGCCGTCAAGGTCGAACAGCACGGCTTTTATATCGTTCATATTCTTCTCCTTTCTAAGCTTATATATTGCTATTGTATCACAATAAGGCGGTGGGGTCAATAAGATTTTACGGACGATTTTCGTGTATGCGGCTTGCAAAATGCGTGGATTTATGGTATACTGAATTAAAAGAAATACAGAGAAGAATAAAGGAAAGAAAAGAAAATTGGAACAGACAAAAGAAAACAAGATGGGCGTAATGCCTGTAAACAAGCTACTTGTTACAATGTCGCTGCCTATAGTTATATCAATGCTTATCCAGGCAATGTATAACCTTGTTGACAGCGTATTTGTGGCACAGATAAACCCGGACGCACTGACCGCTGTAGGTATGGCGTTTCCGATGCAGAGCCTTATGATAGCGTTTCAGACGGGGCTTGGCGTCGGTATGAATGCGCTTGTATCACGCTATCTCGGACAGAAGAAGCCTTATGAGGCGGGTCTTGCGGCAACTCATGCGCTTATTCTTACCGCTTTGAACTATGTTTTATTTTTAATAGTAGGGCTTACGGCGATACCTGCATTTTTCTCGATACAGACACATTCCGAAATCATAGCGGGATACGGTGTTGAATATCTGTCAATCGTATGCTGCGGCTCGCTTGGACTATTCTTCCAGATATACGGCGAGCGTATATTGCAGGCGACAGGCAAGACACTGCTTTCGATGGTGTCGCAGATACTCGGTGCGGTTATAAACATAGTGCTTGATCCTGTGTTTATTTTCGGTGTTGATTTTCTCGGAATACCCGCAATGGGCGTTACGGGTGCGGCAATCGCCACTGTAACAGGTCAGATAATAGCGGCGGCGGTAGGATTTTTACTGCACCACTTCTACAACAAAGAATTAAGGCTTGTATTCAGAAAATTCAGACTGAATCTTGGTACGATAAAGACGATATATGCTGTTGGAATACCTTCTATTATAATGAGTGCGCTGGTTTCGGTGCTGACGTTCGGTATGAATATAATACTGAAAGCGTATGAGCCTGCGGCGGCTACGGTATTCGGCGTATATTTCAAGCTGCAGAGCTTCGTGTATATGCCTGTGTTCGGTATGAATAACGGAATAGTTCCTATCATAGCCTATAACTACGGGGCAGGAAAGCCGAAGCGTATAACGGATACGCTGAAGCTCGGTGTTATCTGCTCGGTTGTGATAATGATAGTCGGATTGCTGCTGTTCCAGCTTATACCGGTGCAGTTGCTGGGAATGTTCGCTCCGACGGACGATATGATAAGGCTCGGTGAAACGGCGCTCAGAATATTCAGCGTATCGTTTGTATTTGCCGGAGTGTCGATAGTGTTAAGCTCGGGCTTCCAGGCGCTCGGAAACGGCTTTTACAGTATGATAGTATTTATAGTAAGGCTTATTGTGCCGACACTGCCTTTAGCGTGGCTGTTCGGCATTATCGGAGGGGTTGACTGCATATGGTGGTCGCTCCCTGTAAGCGATTTGTTAGGACTTATTGTTGCGATACTCCTTATGCGCAGGATCTATAAGAATGTCATATCGAAAATGTATGACAAACAGGATGAATCCTCGGCACAGGTACAGCAGGCATAAGAATAAAGCACAAACGGAGGAATGATTATGGGAAAAATAATCACTATTTCAAGACAGTACGGAAGCGGAGGAAGCGAGATCGGCAGAAAGGTCGCAAAAGCGCTTTCAATCCCGTATTACGACAGGACGATAATTGATGTTACCGCAAAGGAAAGCGGATTTGATCCCAAATACATAGAACGTGCGGAGCAGACAACAACGACCAGTTTTCTTTACAATCTTGCGATAAACGGTATGTACACACAGCCGCTTACCGACCAGCTTTTCTCGGCGGAGTGCAGAGTTATCAAGGCTCTTGCGGATAAAGGTCAGTGCGTTATAGTCGGTCGCTGTGCGGACTATGTGCTGAGGGAGCAGTACAGCACATTTGATGTTTTCGTGCATTCTACGGATGATTTCAGATGCGGACGTATCTGCGAGCATGACAATATAAGCAAGGACGAGGCGCTTTCGATTATCAGACAGAAGGATAAGGCAAGGCGCAGACACTACAAGTATTATACGGAACGTAACTGGGGCGAATCGCTGAATTACGATCTGTGCATCAATACGGCTACCTGCGGTATTGATGAGGCGGCTGAAATAATCGCTAAGCTTGCAGGCAAATAAAGACGTCGCATTCAGCGGCTGACGCCTTTAAGAATAGTAAAAAATCGGCTGTCAATGGTGACTATCAAATCACATTGGCAGCTTATTTTTTTAAAACAGTTAAACAGAGAAAATATTTGAACAGAAGGAACGGTGAACGATGGAATTTGTAATGCTCTTTTTTTCGGCAATCATCATTGTCTGCATTGTAGGCAATAAGCTGTCGGCAAGGATAGGCGTACCGAGCCTGCTTATATTTCTGGCACTTGGTATGATATGCGGCTCGGACGGTATTCTGAAGATACCGTTTGACAACTATCAGCTCAGCGAGCAGGTGTGTACGGTATGTCTTATATTTATAATGTTCTGCGGCGGTTTTTCTGCCAACTGGAAAGCGGCAAAACCTGTTGCTTTGCGTGCGGGACTTTTATCCTCGCTCGGTACGATAGTTACAGCGCTTATTACTACGGCAGGCTGTCATTTCCTGATAGGGTTTGATGTAAAAGAGAGCTTTCTTATCGGTGCGGTTATTTCGTCTACCGATGCGGCATCGGTGTTCTCGATACTTCGTTCAAAGCAGTTAAACCTGCGTGGCGGTCTGGCTTCACTGCTGGAAATCGAGAGCGGTTCTAACGACCCGTTTTCTTATATGCTGACGGTCATTGCACTTGCGATAATGGCAGGTGATGATATTTCACAGCTTGGTCTTCTTGCGGTGCTGCAGATAGTCCTCGGTGTTGCGTTCGGCTTTGCGATGGGACTTGCCGCAGTGTTTGTAATGAAAAAGGTGAAGCTGTCGAAAAACAGCTTTGACATAATTTTTATGATGGCGATGATATTTGCGGCATATTCCGCACCTATACTGCTCGGCGGCAACGGATACCTCAGCGTATACATAGCAGGTATCATCATCGGTAACAGCAACATAGGAGAGAATAAGGCACAGCTTGTACATTTCTTCGACGGAATCACGGGGCTGAGCCAGATAATGCTGTTCTTCCTGCTGGGATTGCTGTCGAATCCTTCACAGCTGCCGGGCATAATACTTCCGGCACTTGCAATATTTGCGGTGATGACCTTTATATCACGTCCTGCTGCGGTGTTTGCGATATGCTCAAAGGGGTATACATGGGCTGACAGGCTGTTTATAGCGTGGTCGGGTCTGAGAGGCGCATCATCCATCGTTTTCGCAATAATGGCTACGGTGAGCGATGTGTACACGGACAGCAATCTGTTCAATATAGTAGTGTGCGTCTGCCTTATCTCCGTTGCATTTCAGGGAACGTTACTGCCGAAGGTCGCAACAGGGCTTAAACTTATTGATAACGAAAGCAGTGTATTAAAGACATTCAACGACTATCAGGACGAAACTCCGCAGTTCAATATGATGCGTATATTCGTATCGGATACTCACACCTGGAACGGACACAAGATAAGCGAGATAGATTTTCCCGACGATTCGCTTGTGCTTATGATAAAACACGGCGACAGCACTATCGTTCCGAAAGGCGATACGGTGATAAATGCCGGAGATGATGTTATACTCAGCATTCCGTCATACAGGGACAGCGGAAATATATTGCTCAAGGAATATGAGATAGGGCCAAAGCATTTATGGAAGGGAAAGACGATAAAGGAGCTTGACCTGCCGACTACGCTTCTTATTATAATGATAAAGAGAAACGGCGATATGGTCGTACCTAACGGAAGCACTGTAATAAAGCAGGGTGATATTCTTGTTGTCAGCGACCAGTCGCATATAGAAGAAAAGAAGAAAAAGGATAAGCACGGCGGTGAAGAGCCGGATAAAAAGCCGGATAAAGCGGCTGAGAACAAAGAATGCGATGAAAAAGAGGGAGAGAAGGTGAGCGTGTAACAATTGACGGAACAACGATAATGACTTTCGGACTTGAAAATATATGTCGGCTGTGATAGAATAAGGCTGACGGCTTTTGTAAATATGAAACTGCCGTGTTATATATGCGGCAGTTGCTTTTTAGTGAGGAAAAATATGAAACGCAGTAAGAAAATGTCGGTGCTTAGAGAGTGCGCTGAAAAGCACTATATATGCAGGTGCTTTTACGAATACGACAAAAGCTATTGGTATTACTATATCAGTGATTTCAACGACAAATTTGTACTCGGACAGGAAGAAAACGACTTTGAACTTAACGGATATACGATCCGCAACTTTGACGAACTGCAAAAAGCAGAGATCAAGAATGATGTCTGTGAAGAGATAAACAGACTGAATGGGGTTGCAGAGCAAATCAAGGCTCCCCAAATTGATATAAGCTCATGGCAGAGCATATTCAATTCACTCAGAGAGTGCGGTGAATGGGCGATAGTCGAGAATGAAAATGAAGATATATTCCATATAGGGATAATCTTAAAGGCGGGGAAGAATAAACTTACGATGAGAGAGTTTGACGCAGACGGAAAATGGCAGGAAGAAACCAAAATTCCATACAAAGAAATAACAAGCGTCAGCTTTAAAACAAGATATATTGATAACTGGAGAAAGTATCTCGAAAGAACGAAAGAAGGATAAGCATGGACATTAAGGAAAACTTCAAGGGGCATTTAAGCACTATCAATCATCACAAGATGGAAGTAATGAGGCTGTGCTTCAAGGTCGGTCTTTATAAGCAAGGGCTTATGCACGATTTGTCAAAATACTCGCCGAAGGAATTCATAAGCGGCGTGGTATTTTACACGGGGGATAAAAGTCCGAATACGACCGAAAGACGTGTGACGGGAAAAAGCGAGGCGTGGCTTCACCATAAGGGAAGAAACAGGCATCACTTTGAATACTGGATAGATTACGGACAGGAGCCGGGTTCTGCGATGCAGGGAATGAAGATGCCTGTAAAGTATGTTGTGGAGATGTTCTGCGACAGAGTGGCGGCTTGTAAGACATATTATAAAGAAAATTATAACGACAGTATGCCGTTTGAATATTTCAACAAGAACAGAAAACACTATATGATGCACCCGGAAACTATGGAGCTTCTTGGAAAAATGCTGATAATGCTGAAAAGATACGGCGAGGAGGATACGCTGGTATACATAAGGGAGAGAATCCTTACCGGAAGGTATCCGAAAAAGACAGCGGTAAAAAGCTGATAAAATACATTAAATAGCAGAAAAATGCAGTAAATAGAATATATAGACAGCTTTTTACGGCTGATTGTACAAAGTGCCTTTAAAAACAGGATTTGACGAGTAAGTTTTATGTAAATTTACTTTGAAAAAAACGTTGACAAATGTCATTTTCCGTGATATAATAGACAAGCACTCAAACGAGAGGGCACAAAAACAGAGGGTACTTGAGAAAGCCTGAAACCGCTTGAACAGCGAGAAAGAGGGCAGTCGAGGGTACGGAGATGGACCGAAAAAACCGGAAGGAACAAACGGCGGAAGCACGGTGACCGACTGGTAAAAAGTTCAAAACTGTGAAAAAAGAAATTTAAAAAATTTCAAAAAAGTGCTTGACAAACTCGAATGAATGTGATATAATAAATAAGCTGTCGCAAGAGCGGCACAAAGTTCCTTGAAAATTGAACAGTACAGAATTAAAAACATTACCTTGAGATTCTTAAGAGAATAACAAGAAATTCTGGATGAACACAAAATAACGTGCTAATAGATAGCAAGTTAGCGTTCAGCAGAGCAATCAAACTTTGATATTTAAAGCGAAAGCTTGAATATACCATTTAACAAAGAGTTTGATCCTGGCTCAGGACGAACGCTGGCGGCGCGCCTAACACATGCAAGTCGAACGGTGAAGAGGAGCTTGCTCCTCGGATCAGTGGCGGACGGGTGAGTAACACGTGAGCAACCTGGCTCTAAGAGGGGGACAACAGTTGGAAACGACTGCTAATACCGCATAACGTATCGGGATGGCATCTTTCTGATACCAAAGATTTTATCGCTTAGAGATGGGCTCGCGTCTGATTAGATAGTTGGCGGGGTAACGGCCCACCAAGTCGACGATCAGTAGCCGGACTGAGAGGTTGAACGGCCACATTGGGACTGAGACACGGCCCAGACTCCTACGGGAGGCAGCAGTGGGGGATATTGGACAATGGGGGCAACCCTGATCCAGCGACGCCGCGTGAGGGAAGAAGGTTTTCGGATTGTAAACCTCTGTTGACGGAGAAAAAAATGATGGTATCCGTTTAGAAAGCCACGGCTAACTACGTGCCAGCAGCCGCGGTAATACGTAGGTGGCAAGCGTTGTCCGGAATTACTGGGTGTAAAGGGAGTGTAGGCGGGATATCAAGTCAGAAGTGAAAATTACGGGCTCAACTCGTAACCTGCTTTTGAAACTGACATTCTTGAGTGAAGTAGAGGCAAGCGGAATTCCTAGTGTAGCGGTGAAATGCGTAGATATTAGGAGGAACACCAGTGGCGAAGGCGGCTTGCTGGGCTTTTACTGACGCTGAGGCTCGAAAGCGTGGGGAGCAAACAGGATTAGATACCCTGGTAGTCCACGCC
>ENA-OZGI01000756-OZGI01000756.1-human-gut-metagenome-genome-assembly--contig:-NODE-756-length-10720-cov-4.506892_pt1 | contig 10720 bp, 10 predicted proteins | sample MGYA00245114_ERZ653653 | MGnify/ENA primary metagenome ERZ653653 (study PRJEB26926, sample SAMN06165051) | human gut metagenome | biome: ENVO:00009003; feature: ENVO:2100002; material: ENVO:00002003...
GTCGGCAGCGTCAGATGTGTATAAGAGACAGCACAGATGCCCTCGTGGGTGTCCCGGTCGATCAGGATGTTGTTCAGCTTCGTGTCGTTGTGGGTGACGCGGAGGGGAAGCTTCCCTTCCCGCAGCGCCCGCAGAGCAACGCCGCAGTCCTCTTTCCGCGCCAGAAAGAATTGGATTTCCGCGGATACCCCTTTCGCCCGGTTCAGCTTATCGGCTTCCAGGGCAGCGAGAAACTGGTTGAAGCGGTCTTCGGTGTCGTGGAAATGGGGAATGGTCTCGTGAAGTGTCTGGGCGGGATAATCCCGGAGCATGTACTGGAACCGCCCGAACGCCCGTCCCGACGCCGCAAACAGCTCCGGCGTGGCCGACTGATAGCAGTCGGCATTTTCGATGAAGGGCATCAGCCGCCACACCCTGCCCTGGTTGTCGGTCACAAAATCCGCGCCGTCTCTGGTTTTCACCAGGCTCAGCGTCTCCCGGGAGGGGTCGCCGCCCTCGGCAAGAATCTCTCTGCGCAGATAGGACGTAATGCCCACAAAATTCTCCATCACTTCCTCAGGATGGGGAAACGCGGCCTGGGACAGCCCCTGCAATATCAATTGGACAGTGCCGCCCTCTGGGGTACGGCACGATACGCAGAAGGTATCGTTGATGTGCCCCTTGCCGTGGCGGGCAATGTCCAGAATCGTACCCGGCAGCTCGTAGGCCGCCAGAATCTGTGAAATAACGGAATCCCCTTCGGGTGCAGAAATCGTGTTCATTTTCAGTATCCTCCAATACAAACGCTGTTATTTCCCGCTCTGTTCGTTTACCCATGCCACCGCCGTCTGGGCAAACGCTTCGACCACAGGCAGAGGCTTCCCCTCCGGGATGGCCAAGGCGATGGTTCGGCTTGCCCGGGGCTTCAGCGGACGAACCGCCAGATTCTGTGTCCGTCCCTGAATGAGCAGCTGGGGAACGATGGAAATGCCCAGCCCCTGCTCCACCATGGCCAGAATGGCGTAGTCGTCCTTGGTGGTAAATTTGATGTTCGGGCGCACCCCCGCATTGTCCAGCGCCCGGTGGATATCGTGGGCTGAGCTTTGCAGCAGGCTGATAAAGGGGTCCTCTCCCAGCTCCTGAATGGGGATCTCGTCCAGCTGTGCCAGCCGGTGGTTCTTCGGCATGATCGCCACCAGCGGGTCCTGCGTCAGCGGGATGGTTCGCATCCCTTCGGGGGCAGGCAGGGTCACAAAGCCCAGATCGACCTCTCCCTCCCGGAGCCACTGCTCCATGTCGTGGTAGTCGCCGTTGAACATTTTCAGCTCAGCCTTGGGGTGGGCGCTCTGGAACGTCCGGATCATCCCCGGCAGCCAGTGAACCGCCACGCTGGTAAAGGCTCCCAGCCGGACGGTTCCGGCGTCGGCACTGCGGATGTCCTCCACCAGCTCCGTCAGCTCCCGATCCTTTTGAAGAATTTCCTGCATCTTGGGCAGCACCATCTCCCCCGCCTCCGTCAGCCGGACGCCGCTCCGGTTCCGGCGCAGAAGGACGAAGCCGTATTCCTCTTCCAGCGCGCTTAAGACATGACTGATGCGGGACTGGGTCGAGCCCATGGCTTCCGCCGCTTTGGTCAGGCTGCCAAGCTCCACCGTCCGCACAAATGCTTCATATTTTTTCAGGCTCATGCCGCTTTTCCCTTCTTCATGCGGAAATTTCATCATATCTTGTGTATAATAGCACCAATTCCTTTCTTTGGCAACGTTTTTTTGTACAACTCAGGAAGAAAGTTTTCGTTGCAAAATTCCGAAAACCCTTGTATAATGAATGCATCACTATTAAGCATGGATACATGATTTTATTTCATGTATCGAAAGAGAGAGGGATTTTTGTGAATTATATTGAGCTTTCCGTATTCATAGCCTATTTCGTATTCATGGTAGCCATCGGCCTGTACTTCTTCAGCAAGTCCAAGGGCGCCGGTGAAAAGGATTACTTCCTCGGCGGCCGCAACATGGGTGCGTGGGTGTCCGCTCTGTCCGCCGGTGCTTCCGATATGAGCGCATGGGTGCTCATGGGTCTTCCCGCCTCCATCTATTTAAGCGGCATGGGGCAGACATGGATCGCCATTGGCCTTGGCATCGGCTACGCCGTGAGCTGGATCTTCATGGCGCCCCGGCTGCGCCGGTTCTCCATCGCTGCCAATGATTCCATCACCATCCCCCAGTACCTGACCAACCGGTTCCTGAGCAAGAATAAGTCCCTGCAAATCCTCAGCGCCATCATTTTCCTTGTGGCCTACACCATCTACGCCGCCTCCTCCATCAAGGCCTGCGGCACCCTGTTCAACACGGTCATGGACATCGATCCCACCGTTGCCATGTACATCGCCGCCTTCATCATCGTGGCCTACACCTTCCTTGGCGGCTTCAGCGCGGTGTGCTGGACGGATTTCTTCCAGGGCATGATCATGCTGGCCGCGCTGCTGATCGCCCCCCTGTTCGCTCTGGCGCTGGCCAAAGCAGGCGACGGTGCCGCGACCGGCGCGGCCCTGCCCGACGGCTTCTTCAACTTCTTCACCACCCCTCAGGACATCATTTCCGGCCTTGGCTGGGGCCTTGGCTACTTCGGTATGCCCCACATCATCATCCGGTTTATGTCCCTGAAATCCGAGAAGGAACTTCGCAAGTCCAGCGTGATCGGCATTTCCTGGACGACCATCATCCTGATCATGTCCGCCCTGACCGCCATCGCCGGCCGCCTGTATCTGGGCGAAATTGAGGATTCCTCCACCGTGTTCATCACCATGGTTCGCCGCATCTTCCCCGCGCTGGTATCCGGTCTGCTGCTGTCCGCGATCCTGTCCGCCGCCATGTCTACGGCCGACTCCCAGCTTCTGGCGGCGTCCTCCGCCTTTGCCAGCGATGTCTATAAGCCCGTCATCCGCAAGAAGGCTTCCGACTCTGAAATGCTCTGGGCTGGACGCATCGTGGTCATCGTCATCGCCGTTGTCGCGCTGATGATCGCCTCCGACCCCAACTCCGGCTCCATCATGGGTCTGGTGGAAAATGCCTGGGGTGTCTTCGGCGCGGCCTTCGGCCCCGTCATTCTGCTGAGCCTGTTCTGGAAGCGGCTCACCTTCGGCGGAACGGTGGCAGGCATTGCCGCCGGTGCCGCAGTGGATATCCTGTGGCTGGTATTCCTGTCCTCCACCGACATCTACGAGATCGTCCCCGGCTTTGCCGCCGGTCTGCTGGCCGCCGTGGTGGTTTCTCTTCTCTCGAAAGGCCCCGGCAAGGATGTGGAAGACCTCTTCGACCGCGCTGTCGATCTGAAATCCTGAGTTCCGCCATATACGCGGTGAGTTTCCCCCGTGGAAGCTCACCGCTTTCATTTGCCTTCCAGGGAACCTCTGAACAAATCGTCTGCGGCCGTGAGCGGATCTTTTCCGCCCACTCTTCGGTATCGAAAACGGGAAATATAGCGCAGCCGTTGCCGGCGTGAGCCGGCTTACGGATGCGGCATACCCCTTGCGGGTACACAAAGTATTCCGCCGCTTTCAATGCCTCGATTGGCCGAAAAATCTCTCGCTCACAGCTCTTGCCGATTTATTCAGCGCTTCCCTAATCTCCTTGACACGAAACACATTCCGATTTACAATATGGCGTAGCATTATTCCCCGGCATGTTACCGGGCATCAAGGAGGAAAAAACATGGTTTTGTTTGGTGCTGACCGCGTGGCGGAATATGCCCATCTCTTTATTGGGCGCACGGCACTGCTCACCGGCCCCTCCGGGCGTACCAGCAGCAATGAACCCACTTTTGACGCGCTGAAACGCTGTTGTGACCTGCGGCTTCTGCTGGCGCCGGAACACGGTGTTCGCGGCGACAAGCCCGCCGGGGCGGTGTTCGCCGACGAGGTGGACGAAGATACCGGCCTGACTGTCCGCAGTCTGTATACAAAGGAGTCCAAACGTCTGTCCGTCGATACCTTGGCGCTGTTCGATACGCTGGTCTACGACGTTGCCGACGTAGGCTGCCGGTATTACACCTTCCTCACCTCCCTGCGCTACTGCATGGAGGACTGCGCTGCCGCCGGGAAGCGGCTGGTGGTGCTGGATCGTCCCAATCCTCTGGGCGACCGGGTGGAGGGCGGTCTTCTGCGGGAGGAAGCTGCCAGCTTTGTGGGCGGCTACCCGATCCCGGTGTGCTACGGCCTGACCTGCGGCGAGCTGGCGGTGATGATGAACGAGGAGCTGGGCTGCAAATGCGACCTGCACATCGTCCCCTGCGCCGGTCTGACCCGGAATATGACCTTCCGGGACTGGGAGCATTATTGGGTGATGCCCAGCCCGAACATCCCCCGCTACGAAACGGCGCTGCTGTACCCCGGCACCTGCCTGATCGAGGGAACCAACTGCTCCGAAGGCCGCGGAACCGCCGACCCCTTCGCCATCATCGGCGCGCCTTTCATCAAGGCAGAGGCTTTTTCGAGAGCCTTCAACGCTCTGGGCTGTCCGGGCGTGGAATCCACACCGGTGTATTTCAGCCCCACGACCTCCAAGCACGAGGGCACCCTGTGCGGCGGCATTCACCTGCACATCACAGACGAAACGCTTCTGCAGCCCGTGGCCCTGGGCGTAAAGCTTCTGGATCTGCTGCGGAAAATGTACCCGGAGGATTTTCACTTCCTGCCCCCCGTTCGCGAGGATGGCAAGCCTTTCCTCTCCCTGCTTGCCGGGCACCGCGATTTTGAGCACCCCGACTGGGATGCGGAATCGCTGCTTGCGCGGTATCGGAAGGAAAGCGAAGATTTCCGTCAGAGAAAAGCGCCTTACGAGCGTTATCCAAGGGGCTGACCGATCAGTCCCGCCCCATGGTGTGCGGTGCAAATAACCCGAAAGCCGCAATACTGAAAAAGCGCCTTCCTCATCTATCCGCGATTCTTTCTGCACTTCTTTCTTTTGTCATATCTCGGTGTCTGCAGCCAACTACTCCTCCGCACAAAAATAGGGGTTGACAAAGCATCCTGCTCATGCTATAATGTGTAAGCACCTAAGGAGTGCAACAGAATATCGCGGAGTAGAGCAGTTGGAAGCTCGTCGGGCTCATAACCCGGAGGTCGTAGGTTCGAGTCCTGCCTCCGCAACCATAAAAAACGCCGGATTTCGATAAGAAATCCGGTGTTTTTCTAACTTTTTCAGCAATTTTCAAAATTTGACTGTCGGGATAATTCAACAATAATTCAACTCGCTTTCAAAATCACGCTTTCCTTAAAAATATTTCCGATAGAATTTCCGCGTTTTGTTGGTCTGCTGCTTCCATCACATGGGCGTAAATATTGGCAGTGGTGGAAACCTGAGCGTGTCCTAAGCGTTTGGAAATGCTGACGCTGTCTACGCCGTTGAAATACAGCATGGAGGCCATTGTGTGGCGGAACGCATGGGGGTTGATGTGCGGCAGCCCGTGGCGGACAGCGAACTTTTTCAACCAGTCCGTGACCGTATCCGGGTGCATGGGTTTCCCGTTGTCCTGAGCAAAAACAAAGTCCTGATTGCCGTAGTATTCCCCCAGACGGAGGCGTTCGGCGGTCTGCCATGTCCTGTATTTTCGCAGGAGTTGCATTGTTTCCACCGGTAGGGCAATGAACCGTTTCGACCGTTCTGTCTTCGGTGTGCTTTCGTAAATCCCGATATCGGGAGAATACAGAATGCTGTTGCAAATGTAAATCCTGTTCGCTTCAAAGTCCACTTTGTCCCATTTCAGGCCGAGGATTTCGCCCCGGCGTGCGCCCGTAATGAGAAACAGATGCACAAGGCATTTCCACTTGATTGGCTCCTGCTCCAACGCTTCCCGGATAGCCGCCACCTGTTCCGGCTGGAAATAGTTGACCTCTTTACGCTCTACTTTGGGCAGATCGGCACGGCTGGCGGCGTTGAACGGTACAAGCCCCTCTTTTACTGCCTGTTCCAGAACGGTGGAGATCAGCCGGTGGTGTTCCTGCACTGTTTTTGCGGACAGCGGGCGGTTGTCCGCTTCAATGGTAAACACTTTTTCCAGCTTGACCCCCATAGCCCCGGCAGCAGCGGCAGCCACTTGCAGGCTGACGGGCTTCCCCTTGACCATAGCGGAAACAGTGGAAGCGGCAAGGCCGGAATCTTCGGCTATCTTCGCCCGGCTCAGTTTCTTTTCTTTCAGGTAGGCAGCAAGGTCTATTTTGGCGGTGGCGCGTTCACCGCCTTTTCTTATGCCATTTTTTGACAAATCGGTGTAAAGGGTATTCAGGTGGTCAACCCGCAAGTCTTTCAATTTGATATGCCCGATAGCGGGATAAATCCGGGTGGTCAGTTCCCTATACCTGACGGTGGTGGAGTGCTTCACGCCCCGTTGGGATTTCAGGTCAATTACATAATCGCAGTAGCTTGCAAAGGTCTGGCGGGTATCGGTGGCGGTTCCCTCTTTGCACTGCTTTTCAAAGGTTGCGGCGAAAGCCTCAGCCTTTTTTCTTGCGCTTTTTTCTGTCCATGTAGGGGAAACATCAAAGGTGGCGGTAAAGGGCTTGAGCTGCTTCCCATCAGCCCCACGGCCACGAAAAACCCGGATGGAGTAGGAAATCAGCTTGCCGGACTTGTCCCGGCGTTCTTGAATGTTAGCCATTATTTCACCTGCAAATCCATAACGGTGTATTTCTTTGTAACATGTGTTCAACCGTTGACATGCAATTCATCCTCCATCAGAGAAAGAATTCTGGTTAATTGTCTGAGAATACGTGTATACACCAAATCGGTGAGGGGGCTTTCTTCAAGTCCCACACGCGCCGGAAATTCGGTGTTGCTAACTGCTTTAGCACACAAAAAATCATATAGATCAATATCGGTTGCTCTGTATTGATTGGCAATTTCGGTTATTGTCTTGCTTATTTCACTGCATGAGCAAATACCGCGACTGATTACACTGGTGCATATATCTTCAGCTTGAACAGCGGTGTAATACTCGTGCATCAATAATAATAATTTCCAGATGTTATCGTTCTCGAAAAGATGGTTTAATTTGCCAATGGTGTCACAATCGGAATACGAATGCTCTTTGTAGTGCTGTATTTTACCAACTACAGCAGGAGAAAGACCCAAATCATCTACAGCGCATCGCTGGGGAGCAGGGTCATCCGTAAGTTCAAGTAAATAATCTGTTGTAACGCCATAATGTCTAGCCAGCGTCACCACTTTGTCATATCCGACCGATCTTTTAATTGAGTCGTCCTCCAATACTTGAATCATAGATTTACTTATGCCGGTTTTGATGGCTACTTCATCCATGGTTTGTTTTCCATGCTGATTATGCACGACCCGCGCATCCTTAAACCTTTCTGCTCTTGTCAAATTCATAACAGCCTCCGTATCTAAATATGAGACAAAACAGCATAAAATCCTGTATTTGCGGTTTTACGGGACATATGGCACATCCGTGAAAATATGGTATCCTATATTCAGAACCAATGTTGTTGCAGTCCTGAATATAGGATATCATTTAATGTAGCACCTGTCAACAACAATTTTATAGAAACGGAGGACAAAATGTGAGCAACAAGGAAATTCGAGAGGCGGCGAAATATGCCGGTGTGTACCTTTGGGAAGTTGCCGAGCGCTGGGGGTGCAACGACGGCAATTTCTCCCGGAAACTGCGCCGGGAACTGCCAGCGGACGAGCAGGAGAAAATCATTGCCATCATCGAGGAGGTGGCGCGGGAGAAAAAGGAGGCTGTCTAATGTCCGATGTATTGACCATTCGGGAGGCCGTCCAGCGCTCCAAAGATGAGGGCGTGCCGGTTTCTGAGTACACATTGCGTCGTTGGGTCAAGATCGGAGCAATTCCGACCCGGCAGGCTGGAACAAAGACGTTGATCTACTTCCCGCGCCTGGTGGAGTTTCTGACCTGCGCGGACGGCTGCGTCAACTCCCCCGCCACCATGGGTAAATCTCCCGGCGTCCGGGTTGATGAACGGAGGTGACAGCATGCCGGTCTTGAGACAACGGCACGCCCGAAACTTTACCACGCTGCCAAATGAGCTACTGCAAGACCCCCGGCTTACCTGCGGGGATTTGGGGCTGCTGGTTCAGATGCTGTCACGCCCTGAAAACTGGGACTTCTCCACCTCAAGCCTTACCGCGCTATATGCAGGCCGGGCAGGGAAAGAAAGCCTTGCCAGAAGCGTGAAGCGGCTTAAAGAGCTGGGGTATTTGACCATTGAACGCAAGCGAACACCTGGCGGGAAGTTGGGTTCGGCGGTCTGGACTGTCTTTGACGAACCACAACCCGGAAAGCCGGAATGTGGCTCACCACAACCCGGAAAACCAGAATCTGGTTTTCCGCCTTTATATAAAATACAGAGTAAACAAAATCTCCAATCCCCCTTACAGGGGGGATTGGAGAGAGAACCGGAGTTTTTTCTTGACCCGGAGACGAGGGAATGGAAGAGGAGGGGAACAGCGTGAGCGGCAACGAAAGTTATTTAGCCGGTGCCATTCTGATTGACGGGGCAAACGTCCTCCCGGTGGTTCGGGGACTGGTCAAGCCGGAGGACTTCCAGGTTGAAGCATACCGGGCGGTATTCACCGCCGCCGCTTCCCTGGCGGCGGACGGTGAACCGGTAGACCCTGTGTCCATCCAGGCCAGGGCAAGAAAGCAGGGCGTGGAACTGTCCAACCAACTGCTAACGGAATTGATGGAAATCGTGCCCACCTGCGCAAACGCGGCGGACTACGCCCACCGTGTGGCGGAGGACGCGCGTGTACGGCGAATCAAGGAGTTGGCTACCCGGATTCAGGAGGACAGCGTTTCCGGTGCTGACGAACTGCTGGCGACACTACAGCGGGAAGCCGAGGACATCCGGGGCAGCAGCTACCGGCGGGGGCTGCTCAGCCCCGCCGACACCCTCCACCGGTTTAATGATCTGGTGGTCGAAGCGGGAGAAGGGCGGGACAACTTTGTCCCCTCTGGCTTTCCACGGTTGGACGAGATTCTGGGCGGCGGTTTCATCCGGTCTGGCCTGTACATTTTGGGGGCGCGTCCGGCAATGGGCAAGTCCACCTTTGCCGTGAATCTGGCGGACGATATCGACGGGAACGTCCTGCTTGTTTCTCTGGAGATGAGTCCGGAGCAGCTGACGGCAAAGCGTGTTGCCCGTCTGACAGGTATTCCCGCCGGAAAACTGCTGCGCGGTGCCGTGACCGACGAGGACTGGCAGAAAATTGCCGTTGCGAACTCAGCGCTTTCAGAACAGGGCGTTTACATCAATTCCCGCTACGGGTTGACCGTGCCACAAATCCAGCTATTGGCGCAATCCGTGCCGGAGCTGCGGGCGGTGATCGTGGACTACCTGGGGTTAATCCAGCCCGCCACCCGGGGCGGAAACACCTATGAAACCGTCACCGCCATCAGCCGGGAGCTGAAGCTGCTTGCGATCTCCTTGAGCGTTCCGGTAATCTGTTTGTGTCAGCTGTCCCGGTCGGTCGAGAGCCGGGAGGACAAGCGCCCCAGATTGTCAGACCTGCGGGATTCGGGAGCCATTGAGCAGGATGCGGACGCGGTCATGTTCCTGTACCGGGACGACCACTACGCCGGAGCTGCCGCCGATGGGCAGCCGTCGCTTGTACAGCTGGATATCGCCAAAAACCGCCACGGCCAGACCGGAGAAACCCAGTTTTCTTTCTGGATGCGATCCAGTACGTTCAAAGAAATTTCATAATTCGCCAGAGCCAAGAGCCAGAGCAGCCCAATTCATGGGGGCTTAGGCTCATTGCCTAGCCCCCCACATCAGGAGGTTAGGCAATGAGCAAATGGGAAAAATACGAGGAAGAGAAGAAAAAGCTTAAGAAAATGGGGCTTTCTCATTCTGAATATGAGAAAACTATCATAAATCTGTGTAAAAAATTGAAAATTTGACATCAGGAGGTCACGAACATGACAAACACAAAGGAGTTTTCCTACACCATCGAGAAGCATTTCGGAACCGTGAGCGTTGCCGGTTCCCTGCCCCTTGAGCTGAATCTGGTGTCGTTCGCCGGAGCGCCTGCCCGGTACGATCTGCGGAAATGGCGGGACAAGGCGAACGGAGAGCACACCATGCAGAAGGGCATCACCCTGACCCGTGAGGAGCTGTGCGATCTGCGCGCTTTCCTCAACGGCATAGAGGACATCTGACGGATACATACCGGGAGCTATTGGAGGGTTTATTATTTTTTGGGGGGCTTGATTTCAAAGACCCCCCGCCCTTTTCCCCTCTACCCCCCCACCGCGAACAGGAGGAAACCATGAACAACGAAAGCGCAAAGAGAACGCTGATAAGCTGCATTCTTCGGCAGCTCCAGAAGATGGACGCTGAGACGCTGCGGGAGGCATACGCCGCCGTAAGCCGGATATCGGACAGAGGAAAGAAAGGCTATTAACGCCCCACACGGTTCCTTTTTGGGACGTGTGGGAAACCCCTGTATGTATCCAAACAAGCCGGAAAACATACCACAGCGTGTCATTTCCAAGTGAGTGATACTAAGACGGCAGCTATTGCCATCGGCAGTAAACCATACACGGCGGCAACCTGCGCCTATGACAGCATAACATTTGCACTTCGCTTTTTTCCAGACTAAATATGAATGAAATGCAAACAAAACATGAACATAATGTGAACAAAATAGAGAGGATTATCGAGAAACGATAAGAGAGGGTGTGTCGCATATATCTATACC
>ENA-OZGI01000762-OZGI01000762.1-human-gut-metagenome-genome-assembly--contig:-NODE-762-length-10678-cov-4.187988_pt1 | contig 10678 bp, 7 predicted proteins | sample MGYA00245114_ERZ653653 | MGnify/ENA primary metagenome ERZ653653 (study PRJEB26926, sample SAMN06165051) | human gut metagenome | biome: ENVO:00009003; feature: ENVO:2100002; material: ENVO:00002003...
CAGTCCAAGAAGAATGACAAACAGTACCTCGCCATCCATTCCGTTTATCAGTCCGGTGATCATGGTAATCACGATTAGAAGTTCCGCAATCAGTGCCACACGGAACGGCCATTTACTCTGACCGGCAAGCTGCCGTTCCAGGCTGGTCCGATCTCTGTAACGCTTCCTTTCTCTGCAAAAAAAGGACATTTCTCTCAGTTGTTTCTTTTCATAGCGACAGACAAGAATGCCGGCACTGAGAAGGAAAACGCCACAGATTCCAAAAAACAGAAGACCTGTCTGCACACACTCTATTACAGTACCCCATTCGGCAACAATGCGGTATCTGGCATAGCTGTGCCGGAGCGGCTGAAGCCATCCGAAAAAAGCAAATCCTCCGACAAGAACCAGAAGCTCATTTGGCACCTTTTCGGATTTTTTCAGAAACAGCTGCTCTTTCTCTGCTTCCGCAGCGGCTCTTGCCTCAAACTGCATCTGCCGGGATTTTTCTATTTCATCTGTCTCGGACTTATCTGCGGCTGCTCCTTCGCTGCTTTTTGCTGTTTTTCCCGCTTTTTCCGGTTCGCTGCCGGCAAAAGCAGTCATTTTCGGGTTTCCGGTATTTTCTCGGAATTTCCATACCAGATACAAGGCTGCGGCTATGCCCAAAACGCCGACTGCCGTCACTCCGATGCCGATACCCCATTCGATGTTGCGCCACATTCCCCATTCGAATTCACTGGCCCATTTCCGCAGAAGCTTTCCGCACAAAATCAGTACCATAGAAAGATCGGTAAGCATCCACAGCAGGATGCGTTTTTCAGTTTCCGTCAATTTTTTCAATTTTGTATCCAATTCCCCACACCACCTTTAAATATTTTGGATTTTTCGGCGTAATTTCGATTTTCTCACGAATGCGCCGGATATGAACCATGACGGTATTTTCTACGCTGTAAGCATCCTCCTGCCAGACCTGGCTGTAGATTTCTTCGGCTGAGAATACATAGCCGGGATGCTCCATCAGAAGCTCCATAATTTTGTACTCGGTTGCGGTCAGGCGGATAGGGTCACCGTCCACCAGGAGTTCTTTGGTGTTTCGGTTCAGCAGCAGACCGCCGTTTTTCAGGATGTCCTGGCTTTGTGTGGTTCCGTTTGCGGCGCCTAAGGAGAAGTAACGGCGGAGCTGGGATTTAACACGGGCCATGAGTTCGGCGGTATTATACGGCTTTGTCACGTAATCATCGGCGCCCATAGAAAGTCCGATGACTTTATCGCTCTCTTCGGTTTTCGCGGAAAGCATGATAATCGGAATGTTGTTTTTTTCTCTTATTTTCATCAGGGCGGAAAGGCCGTTCATCTTGGGCATCATGACATCGAGCAGGATCAGATGGATCTGTTCGGTCATGAGGATGTCGAGTGCCTCCATGCCGTTGTAGGCTTTTTTTACCCTGTAGCCTTCCAGTTCTAATAGTTTGCCGAGAGATCTTACGATTTCCCGGTCGTCGTCTACGACTAATATGTTGTATTGGCTCATCTCGTTTTTCCCCTCTTGGTTCTATGGTGTTTATCATAGCAGAAAAAACGGAGATTCTTTGGATAAAAAACTGACATTTTTCTTAAAATGTAATCCCCCATTACGTTTTCCTGCTTTTTTTACAAAAAAAACACTGATTGGTAGAGTTGTAAGCTGGTGTAAAAAATAAAAACAAACGCATATAAATTAGTAAAAATGCCTGCCATAGCACCTGGAAATGTGGAAAAAGATAAAAAAAGTCAATATAAGTGGACAAAATACACAATATCAAACGGGGATTTTATTTGATATGATGTAAATATCACAAATAAGCAAAGAAAATGCGTAATAAAAACGCACAAAACAACGGAAAGGATGGGGAGCATGGCGAAGGAAAAGGTGAAAAAGAAAAGAGGACAGAAAATCACACCTGCAATTTTGTGGAAACAGCGCTGGCTGCTTGTAATGTCAGTACCATTTGTAATCTGGCTGATTATCTTCAAGTATATTCCACTTTGGGGATGGACGATGGCGTTTCAGGAGGTAAAACCGGCAACGTTCTCACTTCCGATCTGGGAGAGAACCTGGGTTGGATTTAAGAACTTTACAGATGCATTTAAAGACCGTCTGTTCACACAGACATTAATCAACACATTGGGAGTAAGCTTCCTTGACATCGCGGTTGGAACGATCGCAGCAATCGCATTTGCGGTTCTTCTGAACGAGATGTTCTTTATGAAGTTCAAAAAAGTAACGCAGACCATTTCTTATCTGCCGCACTTTGTATCCTGGGTTATCATTGCAAGTATTGCAAAGAATATTTTCAACGACGGCGGTGTTGTTGACAGTATCTTCGGCAAGAATCTGCACCTGATGAGTTCCAACTCACCGCTTATCTGGGTAACCATTATCCTGATTAACTGCTGGAAAGAGGTTGGCTGGAACGCAATTATTTATCTGTCCGCCATGGCAGGTATTGATCCTGGTCTTTACGAGGCCGCTGATATGGACGGTGCAAGCCGTCTGCAGAAGATCTGGCACATCACTCTGCCGGGTATCCGACCGACCATCATCGTACTGCTGATTATGAGCATCGGTGGCGCCCTGAACGTAGGTATGGAGCGTCAGATGCTTCTTAGTAACCCGCTGGTTGAGGATCACACGATGGTACTTTCCTGGTTCTCTTATAAGAGAGGTATTGGAAACAGCAACTACGGTCTTGGTACCGCAATCGGTGTATTCCAGTCTGCAGTCAGCGTTACCCTGCTGCTGATCGCCAATAAGATTGCCGGTCTGGTAGGCGAAGATAAACTTATGTAGGAGGACGCGAATATGAACAAGAAAGCAAAAAAATTTGACTACGTACTGGCGGTAATCTTCGTATTCCTCGTCATCATCACCATTTATCCGTTCCTGAACGTACTGGCGATTTCGTTCAACGATTCTACGGATACCATTAAGAATGTAAACTTCATCATTCCGAGAAAGTTTACATTAAGCAACTATAAATATGTATTTAAAGACGGCGGCATTGCAATGCCGGCTGTGATTTCTGTAACAAGAACCATCATCGGAACAATCGTAGGTATTGTATGTACCTCGATGGTTGCTTACACATTAAGCCGCAGAGACTTCGTACTCCGCAAACCATTCCAGCTTCTGTTCGTTGTTACCATGTATGTCAGCGGCGGAATGATTCCGGAATACCTTCTGATTATCCGTACCTTAAAGCTGGGCAATAACTTCATGGTATACATTCTGCCTGGTCTGATGTGGGTTTATAATATGATTCTGGTCCGCTCTTATATCGACGGACTGCCGATGGCTCTGCAGGAGGCAGCAAAGCTCGACGGAGCAAACGATTTTCAGATCTGGTATAAAGTCGTTATGCCGCTTTGTAAACCGGTTATCGCAACCGTAGGTCTGTACTATGCAGTAGGACAGTGGAACTCCTTCATGGATACTTACCTGTATGCGAAAAAACTCCCGACTCTGCAGTACAAACTGTATGAGATTATGAACCAGGCGACCATGAAAATGGACGTTCATGCAGGAACCAATGTACAGACGGCCGTAACACCAATGTCCGTACGTATGGCCGTAACGATTGTAGCAACTGTGCCGATCGTTATTGTATATCCGTTCCTTCAGAAATACTTTATCGGCGGTATGACACTTGGTTCTGTTAAAGACTGATAAAAAACAGTATTAAAAAATTTTTAGAAAAAGATGATGTTTATTCCTGCCAGGCGAAAGAAAGAGTGCAGGATGACATAAACCATTTTAAGGAGGGCTTTTATGAAAAGAAAAGTAGTATCACTCATGTTAGTATCTGCTATGGTGGCCGGAATGCTCGCAGGATGCGGTTCCGACAGTGGCAGCAGCAAGGGAGGTTCCAGCACAGAGACTGGATCAGCGGCAGAGGCAAGTTCTTCAGGCGAGACAGCAGATGATGCAGATGACAAATCTCCGATTACCTTTGAGTATTTTAACGCTGATGGTAAAAACGGCAACTGGGATAACCCGGTAGCAAAAGCAATCACAGAGGCAACAGGCGTTACACTTGATGTTTCCTATCCGGTAGCATCCCAGGGTGATGCAAAAGAAGATGTTGCGCTGATGATCGCAAATGATGAGTATCCGGACATGATTTATGCAAAAGGCTCAGCAACGGATTTGTATCAGGCAGGCGCGCTGATTGATATGACAGACCTGATTGAAAAATATGGTCCAAACATCAAAAAAATGTACGGAGCAGAGATGGAAAAACTGAAATGGAGCCAGGATGATCCTGGAATCTATCAGCTTTCCTACGCAGGTGTAAACCAGAAAACCCTGACAACAGGCGGAAGCTGCCAGATTCAGTGGGCTGCATTAAAAGAGAACGATTATAAATATCCGAAGACACTGGATGAGTATGAAAAAATGATCAAGAGCTATCTTGCAGCACATCCAAAAACAGAAGATGGTCTGGATATGATCGGTATCACCATGAGTGCTTCTGACTGGCACTGGATGATTACCCTTGGAAACCCGGCAGGACTGATCGCTGATGCATCCCCGGATAATGGACAGTGGATCATTGACGACGAGTACAACGTACATTACAAACATGTAACAGATGAAGAGAAAGAATACTTCAAATGGCTGTGCCGTATGTACAACGAAGGTATCCTGGATCCGAACTTTGCAACGCAGACAGATGATGACTATATTGCAAAAGTTGCCAGCGGCCGTGTTGTTGCCATCACCGATGCTGAGTGGCATTACAGCCAGTGCGAAGCTACTCTGGTAGCAGACGGAAAAGTAGATCAGACTTATGTTGGACTTCCTGTAACCTTAAGAGAAGATCAGGTAGAAAAAGCCCTTCTGTATCAGGGAACTACCGTTGGCTGGGGTATTGGAATTACCAAGAGCTGTGAAGATCCGGTTCGTGCCATCAAATTCCTTGACTATCTGTGCTCCGATGAAGGACAGATCCTGTATCACTGGGGTATCGAAGGCGAGAACTACTTCCTCGATGATGACGGGCAGCCATATCGTACCGATGAAGAAGTTGCAAAAGCTCAGTCTGATCCGGATTATGCAAAGAATACCGGTATTGACAACTACACTGGATTCCCGATCTACGGAACAGGTTCCTACTCTGAAGACGGATTCCCATACACTCCAACTACCAAAGAGTCTGTTATTGCAAACTACAATACAGCAGAAAAAGAAGGATGCGAAGCGATGGGATTTGAGATGCTGACCGACATGTTTGCACAGCCGGAAGAGTTCGATCTTCTTCCATACTCTGCACTGTGGGCATATCAGCAGCCACAGGAACTTGCTGAGAAACAGACAATTCTGGACGAAATTGCTTGGCCGGGACTTGTTAAATGCGTAACTGGTACCGAAGATGAGTTTGATGGAAACTGGGAGAGCATGGTACAGGAGCTGACAGACAATGGTCTGGCAGATGCAGAAGAAGCTATGACAGAGTTCCTTGCTACCAAACTTGTTGATGTAGAGTAAGTAAAGCAAAAACATAAAAACATAAGGTTTTGCCGTTGAACGGAAGGCGGCACAAAAACATGGTCTGATATTATTAAATGTCAGGCCATGTTTTAAAATACAGCGACAGTAATGGGAAATGTGAAACATTGTAAAAAGATAACAGTATATGGAAAATCTGCAAACAATTTCATGAGACAAAATCATCGGGAGGTTTTTGAAAAATGACAGAAAAGAAGGAGTTTCAGGTAAACAAAAACACACCGTTCTGGGATGCATCACTGACGGATCAGGAAAGAATCGACTGGCTGTTAAAAGAAATGACGGTCGAAGAAAAACTGGGATACCTCGCCAGCTCTTCCCCGGATCTGCCGCGCCTTGGTATTCCGGGAGTCTCTGTGGGCGGTGAGGCGGCACACGGCGTTGAGGGCAGAAACGATCAGAACGGTCTTGGAAAACCGGATGTGACAACATCCTTCCCACAGCCGATCGGTATGAGTGCATCCTGGGACCCGGAGCTGATCAGACAGGCCGGTGAAATAACAGGAACGGAGGCGCGTGTCGTATGGCACCGCCATCAGGGCCACGGACTCAGCAGATGGGCTCCGACCGTTGATCTTGAGCGCGATCCGAGATGGGGAAGAAACGAAGAAGGTTACGGAGAGGATCCTGTGCTGACCGGAAAAATGGCCGGTGCTTATATCCGGGGAATGCAGGGCGATGATCCGAAGTATCTGCGCTGTGCAGCGACCTTAAAGCATTTCTATGGAAACAATACGGAGGTCGGCCGCGGATGGAAAAATTCTTCCATTGACCCGCGGAACAAATATGAGCTGTATCTGGAGCCATTCCGCAGATGTATTGAGGATGGCGGCGCAGAGGGCATTATGACGGCATATAACAAGATCAACGGAACGATCGGTATCCTGAATCCGGAAGTGACCGATATTCTGAAAAAACAGTACGGTCTCCGTCACGTTGTCAGCGACGGCGGTGCGATGGGACTTGTCGTGAATCTGCATCACTATTTCGGACAGCATGCGGAGACGATCGCAACGGCGCTGAAAGCCGGTGTGGATGCCATGTCTGACGATCCGCGTATGGTAGAGCAGGCGGCACGCGAGGCATATGAGCTTGGCATTCTGAAAGAAGAGGATATGGACCGCTCTATTCGCTGTATGATGGAGACGAAGCTTCGTCTCGGCGTTTATGATCGGGAAAACCTGAATCCGTATGACCGCGTGACCGAGGACGATATCGATTCCCCGAAGGCACGTGAAATCTGCAAAGAGCTGAGCCGTGAATCGATCGTACTTCTGAAAAATGAGAACGGGGCGCTGCCACTTGACAAAGCCCTGAAAGCAGAAGATATCGCCATTGTCGGACCGCTTGGTGATGCATGGTATCAGGACTGGTACGGCGGAACGGCACCATACCGCACAACCTTCCTGCAGGGGATGGAAGTACTGAAGCAGGAGAACATTACATTCGCGGATGGTCTGGATCGCGTTGTTTTCCGCTGTGATGGAAAAGGTCTTGCCGTAGCAGAAGACGGAACACTTCAGATGGCAGATGAGCCAGATGTGTTTATCAAGGAATACTGGGGTGAAGGAAGCTATACGTTCAAGAGTGTCCGTACCGGAAAATACCTCGGTGCAAGACTCTCAGAGTCGCAGGGAGAAAAGCCGAAAATGGGACAGATTGCGGCAGACCGGGAGGAAGCCTTCGACTGGTTCGTGATGGAGATTTTCCACGTGGAGCCGCAGGAGGATGGCAGCGTTGTGCTGACCAACCGTTTCCATTACCCGGTTTATAAGGATGCAGAGGGATTTTTCTCCTTCGAGCAGACAGAGGGAATTCCGATTACGATGGAGGTTGTCGAAAACGGAATTGAAAAAGCAGTTGCTGCAGTCCGGGGCAAAAAGCAGGTTTTACTTGCGCTCGGCTGTAACTCCGTGATCAATGCGAAAGAGGAGATCGACCGCAACACACTGGAGCTGCCAGAGGAGCAGGAGATGCTGCTTGACCGGATCGCAGAGGCTAATCCGAATACCGTTCTGGTGTTGTTTACGAATTATCCGTACACACTTCAGAAAGCGATGGAAAAACTGCCGGCGATCATCATGTCTGCAACGGGAAGCCAGGATATGGGAAGCGCAATGGCAGAGGCTGTGCTTGGAATCTATGCACCGGCCGGCCGTCTGAATATGACCTGGTATGAAAGTATCGATCAGCTGCCGGACATTGACGATTACGACATCATCAAAGGAAAAAGAACGTACCGCTATTTCGACGGGAAGGTATTGTATCCATTCGGCTATGGCCTGACGTATACCACATTTGCGTATGAGAACTATAAGATTTCCTTAAAAGATGACCGTCTGCTGCAGATCTCCCTCGATGTGAGAAATACGGGCGATACCGCAAGCGACGAGGTTGTCCAGATCTACGGTTCCGCTCTGGAATCCTGCGTGAAGAAACCAATCTGCCAGCTGCTTGATTTTGTCCGTGTGAAAAACATTGCCCCGGGCGAGACGAGACACATCGCACTGGAAATCCCGGTGGAGGAGCTTCGCTTCTACGATGTCATCAGCCGCAGACTGATGGTGGAAGAAGGAACGTATGAAATCTATGCGGGCGCATCCTGCAAGGATAAAGCCGTTTCTGCAGAAATCTTTATTCCGGGCGGAAAAAGGGGAGTACGCGATCTGAGTGCATTTACCGCGGCAGACCACTACGATGATTACGAGAACATGTATCTGACGGAAGGCCACTTCAATTTCAAGGCAGTCCGCGTGCAGGATGAGACGAAAGAAGGTGTTCTCGTTTACCGTGACTGTGATCTTTCCGATGCTGCTGTTCTGGCGCTTCATGTGAAGAGTGAACGCGGCGGCAGTGTGGAAGCCTTTGTGGACGGTGTTTCGATGGGAAGCTTTACCGGTGACACAAGAACCTGTGAGTTCCGCAGCGCCCCGAAACTGGACCGCTATGCGGAGGAAGAAGTAAAAGAGCGCAACCGGTACCGTGAACCGGTGTATGAGGATATCGAAATTTCCCTCGCAGACAGACCGCAGACGGACGGCGCATCTGAGATCCGTCTTGTCCTGAAGGGGGATATGCGGATCTGCTATCTGCGTGTGCTGAAAAATAAGAGCACAGGAAAAATTCAGATGGGCGTAGCAAACTAACCAGATAATGTATTGTCTGAAAAAAGTATTGACAAATTGTGTGAATATGAATAAAATATTCCTGTAAAAACAAAATACGGAGATCTTCAGGGCAGGGTGTGATTCCCTACTGGCGGTATAGTCCGCGACCCGCTGCGATATCAAACAGCGGCTGACTCGGTGCAACTCCGGGACCAACAGTTAAAGTCTGGATGAAAGAAGATGAAATAAAGTTTATTTGCATGGAAATATTTTTGGTGCCCTGAATTCAAGAAAAGGAATTCAGGGCACTTTTTTTCGCGGGCAACGAGCCAAAGTCCGTACTTGCACGAGACCTTGGCGACTGCCGCGAAAACGAGTTCAAATTCGTGGAGCGTATTTGGACTCGTTACTTCCGGCAGAACCGGTCAAGATCTCCAGAAAAGAAGGAGAAATGCAGCTATGAATGCACAGACAACAGCAAAACAGACATCAAAGATGTCGCAAATCGGAAAAACCCGTTACATGGTACAGGTGGCAATGCTCGGCGCCGCCGCAGTCGTATTGATGTTTTTTGACATCCCGCTTCCGTTTGCCCCGAGTTTCTACAAGATTGATTTAAGCGAAGTTCCGGTGCTGATCGGAGCCTTTGCGATGGGACCTCTTGCCGGAGCTGCGATTGAGCTGATTAAGATTCTGCTGAACCTTGTTATGAAAGGAAGTACCACCGCAGGTGTTGGCGAAGTAGCAAACTTCCTGATCGGCTGCGCGTATGTTATGCCGGCCGCATGGATCTACAAAACACAGAAAACCAAGAAAAATGCCATGATCGGTATGGCAGTCGGAACCGTATTTCTGGCAGCAGCCGGCGGTCTTCTGAACGCTTTTGTACTGCTTCCGGCTTATGCAGCAGCCTTTGGAATGCCGATGGATGCCCTTGTGGGAATGGGGTCCGCAGTCAACAAAGCAATTACAAGCCTTCCGACCTTTGTTCTGTTTGCCGTTGTACCGTTTAATATCATCAAAGGTGTTGTGGTATCACTGGTAACCATGCTTCTGTACAAGCACATCAGCAGACTGCTGAAGGGTGAGGCGATGAATTAGTTCATCATTTCCGTAAACGGAGAATCCAATAAATACGTTGTAGAGAGACGGACAAAATGCAGAGAGAAATCCTCTGTTTTTTGTCCGTCTTTTAAAATTTTCGGGGAATAGCGGCAATGGATTGCCCACACAGGTCTTTTAGTAGTACAATGAAGCATAATCGATAAAAGAAAACGCGGGCAGAATATGAAGGAATTTTATAAAATGATTGAAAAGAAAATCCGGGAATCCGGCTATCCGCGTCCGATCGTGGGAAGCGATGTTTACGATGACATCTGCGGCCAATGTCTGAAGATCACTCATGGCGCGTGTCACGGAACCGGCATACAGAAGAACATCCCCGATGGGGAGAACGCCGTACAGAGCCCTGGCGCCGATCACAAGGTACGCAGCGAAATTGGAAAGGAGCGAAAGCAGCGCGTTTTTTCCGTCTGTGATGGCGGAGAAGCGGGCGAAGTCGAGGTACATCGGCAGAAAGTGTTCCATGGCTTTTCCAAACTGTACGTCGAGAAAATGATCGAGATGACCGATGCGGATATCGTCCGCGCGCCGTTCTTCAAGCATCACATTAACGAGATAATTGGCAACCGAGTTGGAATGGTCGTTGCCCTGGTTCAGCTCTATCTTTTTCTGCGTACTCCTGCGGTTGATGCGGGAGGAAAGTGCAAGCTGCACACCACAGAGCAGGAGCAGTGCAAGCATCGAAAACGACGAGGTGAAAAAGTTATTCCTGCTGCTGTCGGACAGAAGAAACAGACGGAGCAGGAAAAACAGGGCATAGAGAACCGAGAGCAGGGAAGTGATCAGCGTATGAATGACAATGAGCTGGTCACCCACATTTCCCGATCCCATGGAGGAGACGTTGGTGCGCCGGATGGCATCCATCGTCTCTGTCTGTCTCTTATACACATCTGACGCTGCCGACGACTAGTCGAGTGTA
>ENA-OZGI01000766-OZGI01000766.1-human-gut-metagenome-genome-assembly--contig:-NODE-766-length-10642-cov-4.694342_pt1 | contig 10642 bp, 13 predicted proteins | sample MGYA00245114_ERZ653653 | MGnify/ENA primary metagenome ERZ653653 (study PRJEB26926, sample SAMN06165051) | human gut metagenome | biome: ENVO:00009003; feature: ENVO:2100002; material: ENVO:00002003...
CACAGGTTGTTGTTTTGCCAACGCCGCCTTTCTGGTTGGCGATGGCGATGATTTGCGTGTTCAAATAAACCTCCTCCTTCTACAAAAAATATCCCTATTCCGACAAATAGGGATGAAAAAAGCCGCTTACTCAAATAAATGAATAAACGGCTATGTAAGAAATATTCGATTGTAAGTAAAGTTTTATATCACTGCAAAATAACGAAGTGCATCTTTGATTGCTTCTACCTTTTCTGGTGTCGGATGTTTCCTCGGCTGTTTCAATTCTTCTACCGCATTAGGAGCATCATACATCGGCAATCCCAAATTTCGCTTTACCTCTGCGATATATGCGGTATGTACCTTGAAGCCGTATTTCGCTTCTATATACTCCTTAATCATTTTGTAGGTCACTTTTTCTTTGGGCTTGTACGCTTCGGCTCTTTTAGCAATACTATCTACCGGAATCTTGCCCTCGCCCTCTCCAAACTCCACATCAATGTGGATATAACTGTCGGCTTTTTTGTGGGACAAAAGAACTACCGTCTCCACGTTCGGCGTCGTTTCCCCGGTTTCCCAGCGGGACACCGCCTGCCGCGTGACAAAAACTTTTTCCGCCAGCTCGTCCTGAGACAGTCCCTTTTTTGCTCTTAAGTTATACAAAACATCCTTTGTATCCATGAAAAGCACCTCCTTGGCATAACTGTACCACAGGATTCCCACGCTGGCAAGCAACCCGCTGTTGCTGTCTACAGATTCGCAATGACCAGCAATGCCAGGAACGCAACTGCGGCAACCGTTCCAATGAGCGCCAGAACGTTCAGAACTTTGATAACCTTTCTGCCAAACAGCCGGTACAACACGGCAAACACACCGATTCCGACCACGCCGCCCAATGTGTTCCCGATCAGGTCGGTGATATCGCTCCCGCCGATTGCGAGAACATACTGCATGACCTCGTAAAAAAGGCTTACGCAGAAAATCGGCAAAACCTTTTTCCAGAATCCCCCATCGGGCTTCAGCATGGAAACATAAATGCCAAAGGGCACAAAGGCGGCGACATTCAGCAGAATTTCGGACACGTCTACCCTGTCATTTACGATTCCCGAACCCGCAAAGGGGATAAGATTGACGCTTCTGTAGTTCATGTCCCGCAGGTTGGAAAAATCCATCTGCAGCTTGAACAGTATGATCCATGTCAGCGCCAGCAGATACACCATCAGCAAGACTTTCGTCAGTTTTCTATTTTGTTTCATGGTTGCTCCTATTCTTTTTCAGCAAAAATACCGATTGCACGTCCGGGTTGGATTCACGCAGTCTGCTACCCATTTGTCTGCTCCAGATAGATCAGCAGCACCGCGATATCCGCCGGGCTGACGCCGGAAATTCTGCCCGCCTGACCGATGGACACCGGGCGTATGGCGGCGAGCTTTTCCCGCGCCTCCAGCCGCAGGCCGGGGATGGCGGCGTAGTCCAGATCATCCGGCAGCAGACGGGCTTCCTCTTTTTTGAATTCCTCCACCTGCTTTTCCTGCCGGGTCAGATAGCCCGCGTACTTGATCTGAATTTCCACCTCGTCGGTGACGGCGGCGCTTAGTTCCGGGCGCTCCGGGTCAAAGGGGGCAATGTCCGCATAGCTCACCTGGGGGCGGCGCAGAAGGTCGGCCAAACGAGCGGAATTGGCCACGGGGGCTGTCCCCTTCCGCTCCAGCATGGCGTTCAGCTCCTCCGACGCGGGAATGCCGCTGCCCTCCAGCCGCTGCACCTCCCGGCGCACCTGCGCGTACTTTTCCTCCACCGCCTGTACCCGTTCCGGCGGGATCAGGCCGATCTGGCCGCCAATGCGGGTCAGACGCTGGTCGGCGTTGTCCTGACGGTGCAGCAGGCGGTATTCCGACCGGCTGGTCATAATGCGGTAGGGTTCCTCCGTCCCCTTGGTCACCAGATCGTCAATGAGGGTGCCGATGTAGCTGGTGTCCCGGGTGAGGATCAGAGGCTTTCTACCCTGAATTTTCAATGCGGCGTTGATGCCAGCCACCAGTCCCTGGGCGGCAGCTTCCTCGTAACCGGAGGTGCCGTTGAACTGCCCCGCGCCGTACAGGCCGGAAACCAGCTTCGTTTCCAGCGTGGGCTTCAGCTGGGTGGGATCGACGCACTCGTATTCGATTGCATAGGCAGGGCGCATCATTTCCGCATGTTCCAGCCCCGCCACGGTGCGCAGCATGGCAAGCTGCACATCCTCGGGAAGACTGGAGGAAAAGCCCTGAATGTACATTTCCTCGGTGTCCAGCCCGCAGGGTTCGATGAACAGTTGGTGCCGGGGCTTGTCGGCAAAGCGGACGATCTTCGTCTCGATGCTGGGGCAGTACCGGGGGCCGACGCCGGAGATGGTGCCGTCGTACATGGGACTGCGGTACAGATTCTCCCGGATGATGCGGTGGGTCTCCTCGTTGGTGTAGGTCAGATAGCACACGGCGGAATTGTTGACCTTGTGGGTGGTGCGGAAGGAAAACGGCTCCGCCGTCTCGTCCCCCGGCTGCACCTCCATTTTGGAAAAATCGATGCTCCGCCGGTTGACACGGGGTGGCGTGCCGGTTTTGAAGCGGCGAAGGTGCAGCCCGAGAGCGCGGAGATTGTCCGCCAGTCCCACGCTGGGGTGCATCCCGTCGGGGCCGGAGGGGATGACGCTCTGGCCGGTGATGACGGTGCTGTCCAAGTACGTTCCCGTGGCGATGACCACGGCTTTCGCGCCGTACTGCGCCCCCAGCTGGGTGCGCACGCCGGTAACGGCGCCCTCCGCAGTCAGAATTTCCACGATCTGCGCCTGTTTCAGCTCCAGATTTTCCTGCAATTCCAGAACGTGCTTCATATACTGCCGGTATTTTACCCGGTCGGCCTGGGCGCGGAGGGAATGGACAGCGGGGCCTTTGCCCCGGTTGAGCATCCGGTACTGGATGCAGGCATGGTCAGCCGCCGCGCCCATCTCGCCCCCCAGCGCGTCCAGCTCCCGCACAAGGTGCCCCTTTCCGGTGCCGCCGATGGCGGGGTTGCAGGGCATATTTCCCACGGCGTCCAGATTGATGGTAAAGAGAATTGTGTGATTGCCCAGCCGGGCGGCGGCAAGGGCGGCTTCGATTCCCGCGTGTCCCGCCCCGATCACGGCAACGTCACAGCTGCCCGCGTAATAGCTCATAATGGTTCCTCCTGTGGGAAGAAAGGGGTCACGCCTCTTCCTGTCCCTCTGTCTGCTTTTTCTCCTCCGGGGGGAGGACAAAGGGTCTGCACACGATCTCACACCGGTTGATGGGGGTGCCGAGGGCGTGGAATTTTTCTTCGTACCCCGTCATGATGCCGACGATGCCGTCCTTGTGCAGATCATGGGTGACATTCTTCACTTCCAGACCGCAGGCGGCAAATTCTTCCAGACTGTAGGCAAACAGGGGGGCGTTATCGGTTTTGAAGTGGATTTCCCCGCCCTCCCGGACGGTGCGGCAGTATTTGTCCAGAAATGTCCGGTGGGTCAGACGGCGCTTGGCGTTCTTCTTCCGCGGCCATGGGTCGGGGAAGTTGATGAACAGCCGGTCGATCTCCCCCGGGGCAAAAATTTCCTCCATTTTGGCCACGTCCATATCGATGAAGAATACATTCTTCAGCTCCATATCTCTAGCCTTCTCCATGGCCACCACCATGGCCTCCCGGCAGCGCTCCACGGCGATGAGCAGCACGTCGGGGTTACTTTGAGCGGTCTCGGCAGTGAATTTTCCCTTTCCGCAGCCGACCTCCACCCACAGTGCCGTGCAGTCCGGCTTCAGGCTCCGCCAGCTGCCCCGCAGCGTCTCCGGCCGGTCGATCCGATAGGCGGCGCATTTTTCCATTCTGGGTTCCAGATTCCGCATTTTTCTCATTCTCATGGTGTCTTCCTCCAAGCTTCCGCATTTTGGTCTATTATAGCAGAGCGCAGCCTGTACGTCAAAGGAAATATCCGCTTTACATTTGCCAAGTAATTCGCTACAATAGCAGGCAAAGGAGGGATGCCTCATGCGGTTCTTTGACGACCCCGGCAAAGCCCTGCAGCAGATGGAAGACGAGCTTCTGGAAGAAGATTGGGAAGAAGACGAAGAAGATGTGGACGAGGATGGCGAGGACTTTCCCGTTCTCACCCGGCGTGACAGCCGCCCAACCAACTACGCCGTGGACTTTGACCGCACGGTCTACGACGACGAGGAAACCGACGACGCCTATTACGCGGAAGATTATATTGCCGACCGCAAAAGCCGGAAAAAGCAGCGGAAGAAAGGTTCCGGCGGTCTGGTGCTGCTGCTCCTTGGGGAACTGGCCGGTATCGCCGGCATCATCTGGTGGTGGATCAAATGGCTGAGCTGAAGACCGTAGGGCGCTTCGCCCCCACTCCTTCCGGGCGGATGCACCTGGGCAACGTCTTCGCGGCGCTGATCGCATGGCTGTCCGTGCGCTCCAAGGGCGGAGAAATGGTTCTCCGGATGGAGGATTTGGATACCCAGCGAACCAGTGAGGAATACGCGCATATCCTCCGGGAGGACCTGCGCTGGCTTGGTCTGGACTACGACCGGGAGACGCCGCCTCAGAGCGCGCGCAGCGCCGTCTACGACAGGTATTTTGACAAACTCGCCGAAATGGGGCTGCTGTATCCCTGCTACTGCACCCGCAGCCAGCTTCACAGCGTCAACGCGCCGCACCTGTCCGACGGCACCTACGTCTACCCCGGCACCTGCCGGAATCTGACGGAAGCGCAGCGGGCAACATTTCACCGCGCCCCCGCGTGGCGGGTTCGGGTGCCGGACAGGGTTTGGACGGTGGAAGACCGGGTGCAGGGGCATTATGAATGCAACCTCGCCACCGACTGCGGAGACATGGTGGTGCGCCGGGCCGACGGGGTCTACGTCTACCAGCTCGCCGTCACCGTAGACGACGGGGAGGCCGGTGTCACCGAGGTGGTGCGGGGGATGGATTTATTAAGCTCCGCGCCCCGGCAGATGTACTTGCAGGAGCTGCTGGACTTTCCCCACCCGGCGTATGCCCACGTCCCCATGCTCCTTGCCCCGGACGGCCGCCGCCTGAGCAAGCGGGACAAAGATCTGGATTTAGGGCAGCTTCGCGCCCGCGTCACCCCGGAAAGGCTCATCGGCACGCTGGCTTTCAGCGCGGGGCTGATCGAGCGGAATGAACCCATTTCCGCCCGGGAGCTTGCGGGGGAATTCCGCTGGGACAAGCTGCGCAGGGAAAGCATTTTCCTGAATTCCGAGCAACTTATCTAGTGTTCCCCACTCTTTTTTCACCTGAAAGCCGATTTTCTCGACACTATGCACAAAAAGCTCCGCTTTCCCTTGCTTTACGGGAAATTACACGTTATAATGAACCCACCCCAATGAAGCAGGCGGCGCTGCCCGACTCCATAGTGCCGCCGAAAAACAAAAAAGGAGAATTTGAATGGCACGCAAACCTATTCTCGTCGTTATGGCCGCCGGTATGGGCAGCCGCTACGGCGGACTGAAGCAGATCGACCCTGTGGGAAGTCAGGGCGAAGCGATTCTGGACTATTCCCTTTATGACGCCCACAAAGCCGGTTTCGATACCGCTGTTATCATCATCAAGGAAGCCATCCGCAAGGACTTCATGGAGACCGTGGGCGAGCGGCTGAAAAAATGCCCCATGGAGATCCGTTACGCCTATCAGGAGCTGGACGATATCCCCGCCGGCTACACCGTCCCGGAGGGACGCACCAAGCCATGGGGCACCTGCCACGCGGTTCTGTGCGCCCGTGAGGCCATCGGCGACGCGCCCTTTGCGGTCATCAACGCCGACGACTATTACGGCACCTCCGCCTACCGGGTGATCTACGACGCCCTCTGCCACGCGCAGGATAAGGACACCTACGATTACTACATGGTGGGCTACGAGCTTGGCAAGACCGTGACGGATCACGGCAGCGTCGCCCGGGGCATCTGCGTCACCGACGGCAAGGGTCATCTCACCGGCATTGACGAGCGTACCCGTGTGGAAAAGTACCCCGGCGGCATCCACTTCACCGAGGACGGCGAACACTGGGTGGACGTCCCCGCCGACACCACCGTATCCATGAACCTGTGGGGCTACACCCCCGGCTTCCTGAAGGAGCTGGAAGCCCGCTTCCCGGCTTTTCTGGACAAGGCGCTGGTGGAGAACCCCATCAAGGGCGAATTCTTCCTGCCTCTGGCGGTGTCCCAGCTGATCGCGGAGAAGAAGGCCACGGTCACGGTGCTGACTTCCCCCGACAAATGGTACGGCGTGACCTACGCCGCCGACAAACCTGCGGTGGTAGCCGCCCTGCGCCGGATGACCGACGAGGGCAAGTACCCCGATGGTCTTTGGAAATAACGCAATAAGCACGAAGCCCGCACACCGGTCAAGCGACCGATGTGCGGGCTTTTTCAGCTGATCTCTATTTTCCGCCCATAAGGATCTTGGCAAGCTCGGAATTGGCGTCCAGAATGACGGTCTTTTCGTCGCCGTTCAGGCTGGCCTTCAGAGCGTCCAGCGCCAGAGAGAACTCGTAGAAGTCCTTCTTGTCCTGCGTGTCGTAAGCCTCCGCCAGCAGGCGCATGTACTCCTGCTCGCCCTCGGCCTCCAGCTTGGCTGCAGCAGCCTCGGCGTCGGAGACGATGATGTTCACCTGCTTGTCCACGTCGTTGCGGATGATGGAGGCGTCATAGTTGCCGTCGGCGGTATACTTCTCCGCCATCTGGTTCCGCTCAGAGATCATCCTGCCGTAGACCGCGTTCAGGTTGCTTTCCGGCAGGTCGAAGCGCTTGATCTTTACGTCCTCCACGTGGATGCCGTAGGATTTGGCCGCGGCGTCCACCTTGACGGTGATGTCGTCATAGATGGTGTTGCGCTCGGCGCCGTCGTTCATGTTGATGATGTCCGCCTGCGCCAGCGTGCCCATGTCGGTTTTCAGGGCGCTGTAGGTGATGGCGTCCAGCCGTTCCTCCGCCTTAGCCGTGGAGCCGAGGGTCTGGTAGAACAGCTTGGGGTCGGATATCCTCCACAGAATGTAGCAGTCCACGGTCATGTTCTGCTTGTCGGAGGTCAGCACCTCAGAGGGCGGAATGTCATAGAGCTGGGTAGCATCGGTGAAATACTTTACACTGTCCACAAAGGGCAGCTTGAAGTGCAGCCCCGCTTCGCTGGTGGTGTCGATGATCTTGGAAAACCGTACCGTGCAGGCATACTCGTCCTCGGCCACGGTAAACATGGAGCCGGCAGCCAGTATCAACGCCAGCACCAGCAGCACGATCAAAATTCCCTTTTTCTTCATTTTGCGTTACCTCCTTCGGTTCCCGCCAGAGATTCCAGCGGCAGGAGCATCTGGACATCGCCGCCCTGACCGCCGGTGTTGATGTAGAGCTTCACACCGGGCAGCACCTGAGAAATGGTCTCGTAATACATTCTCGTGCGGGTAATGGCGGGATTCTGGGCATACTCGGAATACATGGCCTCAAACATGGCCACCTTCTCAATGGCTTCGTTGATGCGCTTCTGTTTCAGGTATTCCGCGTTCTGGATCAGCTGGTCGGCCTGAGCCTGCGCCTGCGGCAGCTGGGCGTTCTGGTAGGCTTTGGCATCGTTGATGACCGTCTCCGCCTGCTGCTTGGCGGTCTCCACGGCCTTGAAGGCTTCTATGACCTCCTGCGTGGGCGGCTCGGCGTCCTGAATCTTTACGTCCACCAGCGTCAGGCCGATGTCATATTCCTTCAGGATCTCCGTGACCAGCTCCTTGACCTGCATCTGGATGCTCTCCTTGCCGTCGGTAAGAACGGCGTCCACGCTGGAGGAACCCACCACGTTGCGGATCTGGCTCTGGATCAGGTTGCGCAGGATCAGTTCCGGCTCATTGGAGGAATACAGGTACTGCACCGGGTCAGAAATTTTGTACTCCACGAAAAAGTCCACGTTGACGATGTTGTAGTCGCCGGTGATCATAGTGCTTTCGCTGTCGTTGACCTCGTAGCTGTTTCCGCTGCTGGAATAGCCCAGCTCGATCTTCTGATAGACATTCACGTCCACCTTCTCCACCTTCTGGATGCCCAGAGGGAGCTTGAAGTGGACGCCCGCCTCGGTGACGTTCGTGACCTTGCCGAAGGTCGTGACCACCGCCTGCTGCTTGTCATCCACGGTGTAGAAGCAAGTCAGCGCGACGGCCAGCACCAGCAGCGCCGCTATAACGGCAATCACGGTGCGTCCGGCTCGCTTAAAGTCCGGCTTTTTCTTTGGCCTTGTATTCTGGCCGCCCGGCCAGCTGTAGGTTCCGTTTTCATCCATTGCTTTATTCTCCTTTTAAATTGATAGTTCCGACAGCATCTGCTCTGCCTGGGCTTTCAGCCGGCCGGCCAGCCAGGCGGTGAGCATCACCTTTAACACTTTTTCCAGCTTCTCTCCGGCGCCGGGAATCGGCTCGCGGTAGCTGGCCGTCACCTCTTTCAGGGCAACGTCCCAGACATCCTTGTTCCCCAGGTCCTGCGCCCGGGCTGCCAGACGGACGAAGTAGAAATACAGAAGGGTGTCGTCGATCAGATCGTCGCTTTCGTCGGTCAGGTCGCCGTTGATGTAGGAGATCAGCTGGCAGCTCTGCTCCAGCGTCAGCGCACCCTTGAGCAAATTGATGTTCAGGATGCGGCAGACCTGCTCCATATCGTAGCGCTTTCCCCGGGGCGGCTGAAGAAAGCCCCGCTTGACCCAGTTCTGAACGGTGTAGGGTTCCAGTCCGGCGATGCCGGACACCTGACTGAGGGTCAGTCCGCCCGCCAGAAAAAGCGCCCTAAATACGCTGTCCACCCGGTCTGCGTCCTCCCGCTGCCCTAAAAGGGTCGTACCGGGAATTGTCCGCTGCATGATGTTTTCCTCCTCTCTTCCGTTCTTTGATTGTATCATATGGTCATTTGATTGTCAATAGTGTTCTTTAGATTATTTTATGAAAACAATCTGTCTTTTCAGGGAGGAAAATTTCTCTTGACAACCGCTATGAACCGTGCTAAAATATCCGAGTGATAAAGAAGGCTGAACATCCGCCTCACCGTCAGCAGACGCGAAACGGTTCATATTCCACTTTTCCCGCGAGGGGCAGGTGGGGTTGGTGCGGGTGCTTTGGCATCCGCTTTTTGTTGTTAATGGAGGTGCTTACCATCGCAAAATTAGATCATCAGCTCAACGAGGAAATCCGGGACAAGGAGATCCGGCTCATCGGCGCCGACGGCGCGCAGCTGGGAATTATGTCCTCCGCTCAGGCCAATGCCATGGCAGAAGAACAGGGCATGGACTTAGTGAAGATCTCTCCCAACGCGACCCCTCCCGTCTGTAAGATCATGGACTATTCCAAATTCTGCTTCGATCAGAAGAAGCGGGAGAAGGAAGCCAAGAAGAACCAGCGGGTCGTGGAGATCAAGGAAATCCGCATGAGTCCCAGCATCGACACCAACGACTTCAACACCAAGGTCAAGGCCGCTCAGAAATTCCTGAACGACGGCAACCGCGTCAAGGTCAGCGTCCGCTTCCGCGGCCGTGAAATGGCGCACACCAACCTGGGCGAGAAGCTGCTGATGGACTTCGCCGCGAGCTGCTCTGAAATTGCCGGCATGGAGAAAAACCCCAAGCTGGAAGGCCGCTTTATGGCAATGTTCCTGACCCCCAAGAACAGCAAATAACGCAACCACGATATACTAGATTACGGAAGGAGAACCTACCTATGCCCAAGCTGAAAACCCACAGCGGTGCGAAGAAGAGATTCAACCTGACCAAAACCGGTAAGGTGAAAAGAGCCCGCGCTTACAAGAGCCACATTCTGACCAAGAAGACTACCAAGCGTACCCGCCATCTGCGTGCGACCGCTTATGCCGATATGACCAATGTGGACGCAATCAAGAAAATGATTCCCTACAAGTAAGGCAGAAGGAGGATACTGAGAAATGGCTAGAGTGAAAGGCGCGATGATGACGCGCAAGAGAAGAAACGCTACCCTGAAGCTGGCAAAGGGCTACTGGGGTTCCAAGTCCAAGCACTTCAAGATGGCCAAGCAGCAGGTCATGAAGTCCGGCAACTACGCTTTTGCTGGCCGCAAGCAGAAGAAGCGTGACTACCGCCGCCTGTGGATCACCCGTATCAGCGCTGCTGTCGCTCCCTACGGCATGAACTACTCCACCTTCATGAACGGCGTGAAGAAGGCCGGTATTGAGATGAACCGCAAGAGCCTGTCCGAGATGGCGATTCAGGACAACGCCGCGTTTGCTGCTGTTGTCGATAAGGCCAAGGCTGCTCTGAACTGAGTATAAAAGCCACGAAAGCCCGCTTCTGAACGAAGCGGGCTTTTTACGATTGTGCTCAGCCGTAACCGCAGGTTACGATATTCCACTTTCCGCCGTTCTTTCTGGCAAGATACCAGCCCCAGCGGGTGTAAGTGTGGTTCGGCTCCAACGAGCCGTCGCCGCCGTGTTCATCTACGGTGAAGGAGGACAGCAGGACAATTCCCTCGTCGTAGTCCCCGAAGCTCAGGATGTACTCCTGTTCCTTTTGGACGGTTTCGTCTCCGGCATAGGAGATTTCCGTCAGCGTGCATCCCTGAAAATCCCGGAAGCCGGTCTTCACAGCCTGAACG
>ENA-OZGI01000774-OZGI01000774.1-human-gut-metagenome-genome-assembly--contig:-NODE-774-length-10554-cov-5.396133_pt1 | contig 10554 bp, 9 predicted proteins | sample MGYA00245114_ERZ653653 | MGnify/ENA primary metagenome ERZ653653 (study PRJEB26926, sample SAMN06165051) | human gut metagenome | biome: ENVO:00009003; feature: ENVO:2100002; material: ENVO:00002003...
TACGAGATTAGCGAGTGTCTCGTGGGCTCGGAGATGTGTATAAGAGACAGTGCGCCGTCTGCCGGGAGAGCGGCTGTGCGGCATCGTGCGCAATATTGGCCGTGAGGGGCAGAGCAGCCGCATCCTGACGCTGGCAGAGCTGCGGGAGGCGGAGGTGGATATGTTCTGCACCGTGCTGATCGGCAGCGCCGCCGTCAAAACGGTGGCCGGTCAACTGGTCACACCCAGAGGATACCGCAATGTGTAATATCTGCGTGTTTGCCGGCACCACGGAGGGCCGGGAGCTGGTGGAATTCCTGGCCGGACAGCCGGTGCAGGCTACGGTATGCGTGGCCACGGAGTACGGTGAAACGCTGCTGCCGGAGGCGGAAAACATTACGGTTCTGGCGGGACGCATCCCGGTAGAGGACATCATCCGGATGCTGCAAAGGATGCGGTTCGATCTGGTCATCGACGCTACCCACCCCTATGCCACCTCCATCACCGAGAGCATCTGCACAGCCTGTCGGGAAACGCAGACGGAGTATCTGCGCCTGCTGCGGCAATCCTCCGAACAGACGAAGGATGTGGTCTGCGTGGAGAATGCGGCGGCGGCCGCCGCGTTTCTGGAGAGTACGCGGGGCAATATCCTGCTGACCACCGGCAGTAAGGAGCTGGCGGCATATAGCGGCATCCCCGATTTTGCCCAGCGGGTATACGCCCGGGTGCTGCCCATGGATGCCTCGCTGGAGGCCTGCCGCGCAGCGGGTCTGAAGGCCGCCCATATCATCGCCATGCAGGGGCCTTTCTCCGAGGAGATGGATATGGCCACACTGCGGTTTGCCAACGCCGCATGGATGGTGACCAAGGACGGCGGCGAAGCCGGCGGCTTTCCTGCTAAGGTGTCCGCTGCCCGAAAGGCGGGCGCAGGCCTGGTGGTCATTGGCCGCCCGCCCCAGCGGGAGGGGCTTCCCTTTGCGGCGGTGCTGGATGTGCTGTGTAAGCGGTTCGGCTGCACCGTCCGGCCGCAGGTGCGGATCGTCGGCATCGGCCCCGGCAGCCGGGAGGCTATGACCCGTGAGGTCAGTGAAGCCATTGAGAAGGCGGACTGTCTCATCGGCGCAAAACGGATGCTGGAGGCTGTGGCGCGCCCGGGACAACACACCTGCGACGCCATTGCGCCGCAGGATATTGCGGACTTTATCCGCACCCACCGGGAGTACCGCCGCTTCGCGGTGGTCATGTCCGGGGATACCGGCTTTTTCAGTGGCACGAAAAAGCTGCTGCCGCTGCTGGAGGGCTGCGACACGGCGGTGCTGCCGGGTTTGAGCTCGTTGTCCTATCTGTGCGCCCGGCTCCGGACCTCCTATGAGAATGTCCGGGTGGTGAGTCTCCACGGGCGGCAGCACAACATTCTGCCGGAGGTGCGGGCAGCCAGCCGCCTCTTTGTGCTGGTAGGCGGTGAGCGGGGCATCAACGACCTGTGCCGTAGGCTGACAGAGGGGGATCTGGGTCACGTTTCTGTGTATGTGGGGCAGCGGCTGGGCTACCCGGATGAGCGCATCGTGCGCGGCACGGCGGCGGAGCTGACGGATGGTGTCTATGCCCCTCTGAGCGTGGCGCTTATCGAAAACCCCCATCCCGACGCGGTGGTCACACCGGGTCTGCCGGACGATGCCTTTCTCCGCAGTGCGGAGGGAATGCCCGTGGTACCCATGACCAAAAGTGAGGTGCGGGCGGTGTGCCTTTCCAAGCTGCGGCTGACGGAGCGGAGCGTCTGCTGGGACATCGGCGCCGGTACCGGCTCAGTGTCGGTGGAAATGGCCTTACAGGCAAAGCAAGGGCATGTCTGCGCGGTAGAGCGGCGTGAGGACGCCGCGGCGCTGCTGGGGCAAAACCGTAATCGGTTTGCATTGGAAAACTTGCAGGTGGTCTGCGGCAGCGCGCCGGATGCCTGCGTCGGTCTGCCAGCCCCCACTCACGCATTCATCGGCGGCAGTGCCGGCAATATGCACGAGATCGTGGCGCTGCTGCTGACAAAAAATCCCCATGTCCGCATCGTGGCCACGGCCGTTTCCCTGGAGTCCGTGGCTGAGCTGACGGACTGCCTGACGGCGTTCCCATTTGCACAGACGGAGGTGGTGTCCCTGCAGGCAGCGCGGGACAGAAAAGCCGGAGACTACCACCTGATGAGCGGACAGAATCCCATTTATATTTTTACAATGCAGGGCGGAGGAGAAACGGCATGATGTGGTCGCTTGCGGCACTTGTTATCGGCTTTTGCATAGACCTTCTGGTGGGCGACCCTCATGGCTTTCCCCATCCGGTCGTTCTGATTGGAAAATGTATCAGTGTGTTGGAGCGGGGGCTGCGGTGCATATGCCCCAAAACGCCCTCCGGTGAGCGGGCGGCGGGCGCCATCCTGTGGGGCGCGGTGGTCATCGTGTCCACCGCCGTCCCGGCTCTGCTGCTGTGGCTGAGCGGTCTGGTCAGCCCGTGGCTGCGTCTGGCGCTGGAAAGCGTGATGTGCTGGCAGATCTTGGCCGTCAAGTCCCTGCGGGACGAGAGCATGAAGGTCTATGACGCGCTGGAGAGCGGGGATTTGGCCGCCTCCCGCCATGCCGTTTCCATGATCGTGGGGCGGGATACCGACCGGCTGGACGATGCCGCCGTGACCCGTGCCGCCGTGGAAACGGTGGCAGAGAACACCTCCGACGGCGTGGTGGCGCCGCTGCTGTTCCTGGCCATCGGCGGCGCGCCGCTGGGCTTTTTCTACAAGGCGGTGAACACCATGGACTCCATGCTGGGGTATGTGGAGCCACCCTATAAGAACATCGGTCTGGTACCCGCCAGGGCGGACGATGTGGTGAATTATATCCCGGCGCGGCTGTCCGCCCTGCTGATGCTGACGGCGGGCGGCCTGATGGGACTGGATATTTCAGCGGGGTGGCGGATCTTCCGCCGCGACCGCCGGAAGCACGCCAGTCCCAACTCGGCGCAGACGGAATCTGTCTGCGCCGGGCTTCTGGGTCTGCGTCTGGCCGGGGATGCGTGGTACCACGGCGTGCTGCACAAAAAAGAGTATATCGGCGACGCATCGCGGGAGATCACCCACGAGGACATCCCCCGTGCGTGCCGCCTGATGACCGTCACAGCGGTTCTCACCCTGCTTTTAAGCTGTGCGGCCAAGCTGCTCTTTGCGCTGTAAAGGAGACATAGATGCTGTATCAAACAGAAAATCAACACGGCGGCGATGTATACGGCGGCGGTATCACGCTGGATTTTTCCGCCAACACCAACCCCCTGGGTACGCCTCCCAGCGTACTGGAGGCGGTGTGCCGGGCTCTGCCCCAGCTGCACCGCTACCCCGACCCCTACTGCCGCCGGCTGGTGCAGGCTATCGCAGGCCATGAGCAGGTGCCGGCGTCCTATATTCTCTGCGGAAACGGCGCGGCAGACCTGATCTACGCATACTGCGCCGCCCTGCGGCCCCGGACGGCGGTGGAGCTTGCCCCCACCTTTATGGAATATAGCTCGGGACTGGCACAGGTGGGCTGCCGCGTAGAGCGGTATTTCCTGCATCAGGCGCAGAATTTCGATCTGGACGAGAGGTTTCTGTCCTTCTTAGAGGAGAAAAAACCGGAGGCGGTATTCCTCTGTAGCCCCAACAACCCTACCGGACGGCTGATTCCGCTCCCGCTGCTGGAGCAGATTCTGCAATACTGCGCGGCACAAGGGGCGCATCTGTTTCTGGACGAGTGCTTTCTCGATCTCACGGAGGACGGCGTCAGCGCCAAGTCCCTTCTGGCAGCGCATCCGGCGCTGCTGCTCCTGAAGGCCTTTACCAAGAGCTACGGCATGGCCGGTTTACGGCTTGGGTACTGCCTGTGCGCCGACAGTGCGCTGCTGCACGAAATGGCGGCCGCGTCCCCGCCGTGGAACGTATCCACACCGGCTCAGAATGCCGGTGTGGCGGCGCTGGCGGAGCGGGACTTCCTGCAAAGGACGCTGTCCCTCGTCCGCCGGGAGCGGCAGTGGCTCACGGATAACCTGACGGCGCTGGGCTTCTGGGTATGCCCGTCCCATGCCAATTACCTGCTGTTCCGCGGGCCGCTGGGGCTGCGGGAGGGTCTGCTGCGGCAGGGTATCGCCATCCGTGGCTGTGGGAATTACAGCGGGCTGGGCGACGGGTGGTATCGCATTGCGGTGCGGCCTCACGGGGAAAATGAAGCATTGATAACGGCCATCCGGCAATTCTGCAAGGAGAAATCACAATGGCAATGAATATTATGATACAGGGAACCATGTCCAATGCGGGAAAGAGCCTGCTGGCGGCGGGACTCTGCCGCGTTTTGAAGCAGGACGGCTACCGCGTAGCGCCGTTCAAGAGCCAGAACATGGCGCTGAACTCCTTCATTACCAAGGACGGCGGCGAGATGGGCCGGGCGCAGGTGGTGCAGGCAGAGGCCGCCGGGATCGAGCCGGATACCCGCATGAATCCCATCCTGCTCAAGCCCACCACCGACGTGGGCAGTCAGGTCATCATCAACGGACAGGTGCGGGGCAATATGCAGGCCATGGAGTACTTCCGCCGCAAGCGGGACTACATCCCCGCTGTGCTGGAGGCCTACAACAGTCTGAACTCAGAGTATGACGTGATCGTCATTGAGGGGGCAGGCAGTCCCGCGGAGATCAATCTCAAGCAGGATGATATCGTCAATATGGGCCTTGCCAAGCTGGTGGACGCGCCGGTGCTGCTGGTAGGCGACATCGACCGGGGCGGCGTGTTCGCCCAGCTCTACGGTACGGTGGCACTGCTGGAGGAGGACGAGCGCCGCCGCATCAAGGGCGTGGTGGTCAACAAATTCCGGGGCGACCGGGCCATTCTGGAGCCGGGACTGAAGACGCTGGAGCAGCTGTGCGGCATCCCGGTGGCGGGGGTCATCCCCTACGCCCATATAGACATCGACGATGAAGACAGCCTGACCGAGCGGTTTGACCGCTCCAAAGAGCGAAAACTCTTGGATATCGCGGTAATCCGTGTGCCGCGCATCTCCAATTTCACGGATTTCAGCCCCTTCGAACATTACGGAAACGTGTCGCTGCGCTATGTGGATCAGGTGAGCGACCTGCACCAGCCGGACATGATCCTGCTGCCGGGTACCAAGAGCACCATTGCCGACCTGCGGTGGCTGCGGCAGTCCGGTCTGGAGGCGGCCATTTTGAAGGCGGCTGACGCCGGCACGCTGGTTTTCGGCATCTGCGGCGGCTATCAGATGCTGGGGCGCACCGTGTCCGACCCGGAGCATGTGGAGGCCGCCGGTGTCACGGAGATCAACGGTTTGGGTCTGCTGGAGATGGACACCGAATTTCGGGGTGAAAAGGTGCAGACCCAGACGCAAGGCGTCTTTCACGGTGTGGAGGGAATGCTCTCCGGCCTGAACGGACTCGCCTACGAGGGGTACGAGATCCACATGGGCCGCAGTCAGCAGCAGATGCCCGCCCTCACCGGCAGCAGAAACGTATACGGCAGCTATGTCCACGGCATTTTTGACGCGCCGGGCATCACGGATACGATCCTGAAAGCACTGTGCGCCAGAAAGGGCGTGTCCTTTGACGCACTGGCAACCTTTGACGCCTGCGGCTACAAGGAACGGCAGTACGACCTGCTGGCGGACGTGGTACGCGGCGGACTGGATATGTCCTTTGTCTACCGGGTGCTGCGCCGGGAAGTATAACGAAACAAGTTCCAATGGAAAAAGGGGGAGAGACTTGAGCAGGATATTATGCGTGATTGACGGCATGACGGATCCCCACTTTCAGGTGGAGCGATATGGCCATCTGGCGTCCATGGGTTCGGTGCGGTATGTGGATACCTGCGGCGGCTTCCCACCGGAAACACTGCACTGCGTACTGCGCCTGTTGGGGGTAACGGATCTGCCGGTACATCTCCGAGGCTATGTAGAGGCGCTGGGGGCCGGAATCCCCGTCCGGCCCGATGACCTGCTACTGCGGGGCAGCTGCTACACGCTGGATGGAGAGGGCTGCTGTACCATGCCTTGCTGTGCCCCGGCAAAGGTAGAGGATCCTGCATTTACCTATTACCGGCTGGGCGGCTATCAGGCACTGCTGGTATTTCCCCACATGGCGCATACTGTGAATAACATTGTAACGCAGATTCCTTCCGGCGGGCAGCGGGCACTGTGCCCGCAGGGAAGCTTGGTACTGCGCCATGCCTTTGAAAGACTGCTGACGAAAGAACGATGTATGCTTCTGTGGGGACAGTCTGTTCCGGTAGCACTGCCGCCATTTCCCCAGAAGAGCGCCGTGATCTGCGGCAAGGAGTTGGTAAAGGGGATTGCCCGGCTGCTGCACATGGAGCTTTTCCCGGTAAAGGGGGCTACTGGCGATGTGGATACGGATCTGGACGCCAAGACAGAGGCAGCCCTGCGAGCGGCGGAACGCTACCCCTTTGTGCTGCTGCATATCAACGGGGCGGATGAAGCGGCCCATCGCCACGATTCGGCGGAAAAGGAGACTTTCCTGCGCCGGGTCGATGATAGGGTGCTCTCCCGGCTGTTGGCGTCTGAGCATGAGATTGTGGTGGCCTCCGACCACGGAGCTGATCCAGAAAGCGGAGCCCATCTGGGTGGCCCACAGCCTTTTTTTACCAGCCGTTAAATGGTAATAGTCAAAATATGAAGACTGCATAACGGCGGCAAGGCTTAAAATCAAAACCTCTGGCTTATCCGTAATCTCATTAAGATAAGCAATAATCCAGACCGCCGATAGGGCGGTCTGGATTATTTTTGCAAAAAAATCAAAAAAACACTTGACAATTTGATAAAAATCGGAAGCTTCGCCTTGAGAGGAATTTCAAGGAGACCACGCCGATGAGAAACTACCCGAACACCCTGAAAAGAAAGCTTCTGGATACCATATAAGAAACGTCACACAAAGAACGGCAAAAGAGCATAGAGAAAACGCAAGCCGTTCACGGGTGGTTGTCCACCTATGAACGGCTTGTAAATTCTCAAAAATTTTTTAGTCCCTACTTGACACAAGAAGATATGTCCCGTCTGGGCCGTGACTATCTGCAAGTGGGCTACTACACGGATAGCTATTTCCCAGACCACAGCATCCGTTTTATCGCCATCAACGACTGTGTGGATAGCGACGACGGAGAAAATGAGCTGGCACCCTTCCGCAATGTCATGAATGAAATGTACGCCCGTGACATCAGCCGCAAGGTCAGAAGCTCCCACCGTCTGCGGGGCAACGCCGGAGAACCTCTGGCTCAGCCGCCCTATGGGTACAAGAAATCCCCGGAGAATAAAAAATGGTGGATCATCGACCCGGAAGCGGCGGCTGTGGTGCGGGACATTTTCGCCATGGCGATGGAGGGCAAGGGAAACGAAACCATTGCCGGTATCCTACAGGCGAGAAAAGTCTTGATTCCCATGGCCTATTGGCGGGAGAAGGGGCTTCCCAGAGGCGGCAAGGTGTCCCAGCCTGATCCCTACAAATGGTGCAAGTCCACCGTTGAAAAGATTCTGCGGCAGCAGGAGTATTGTGGGGATATTGTGAATTTCAAAACCTATTCCAAGTCCTTCAAGAATAAGGTCCGCATTCCGAATCCGGAGGAAAACTGGGCCGTGTTCAAGAATGTCCATGAGCCGATTATCGAGCGGGAGGTCTGGGAGCAGGTGCAGCAGCATATGCAGAGGATGCCTGCCCACATGCAGATGTGGCTGCCGCCGCCGGCCTTCGGCGACGGCAGTCCGCCGGTGCCAGTGGCGGGGATCTCCGCCGCCTCAGTGTGATCGCAGGCCTCACAGGTGCGGGCCTTCTCTCCGGCCTACCTGAACGTCGTTTTTTTTGCGATGACCCAGTCGCCGAAGGTGTAGGATTCCTTGGCAGCAACGACATCGCTGCAGCACGACCATTTCTGCTCGTGACTGGTGCCGGGGATCGTCCGTTCCTTTGTGCCGGTGTGGTTTGCGGCATCCTTTTGCCATATTTGCCGCCGCGGTCCTTACAGTTCGCCTGCTCCACACAAGTTGTGGTGCCGCCGGAGCAGTTGACCGTCTCCTTGCGGGTGTGAGTGCCGTCGCCGTTGGACACCCACTTGCTCCAGTCGTGGCCGAGTGCCTTGGTTCAAAGACCGCTTCCTCAGATATATCTTTGGGACTCAAGCCACAGGTAACGCAGGACTCGCAGTAAGATAAATATAGACACCATCAGACGAAATGGAATCCTTTGCCGCTGAGAGACTTGAAGACGCAGTCCACGCCCTTGAATGGTAATTGAACGTACAGCTTTCAAAGCTTTTCGTGCGCACATTCTTCTGCCTCAAATGCTGCTTACTTTCTTACGCCTCTCGACTTGGACTCCGCCCGCTTGACGACGCCATTGCGGACATGCGTTTCCTCAAAACTCTTGAAGAAAACAAATAATCCGAACCCATCTCCCACTGGGAAGACCTGGTTCGGATTATATTGGTTTGGTGCGGGCAACAGGACTCGAACCTGCACGCTTTTGGCAGTGGAACCTAAATCCACCGAGTCTACCAATTCCACCATGCCCGCTTATTTCCGCCGGATACGCCGCTGTCTGCTTCCCATCCAGCCTTCCGGGTTATCTTAACACGAACATAAGTCATTGTCAATCCGATTCATTTTTCTTTTTTCGCAGCCTGTTTTGCCAATTCTGCCCTGAGAAAACGGCATGTATGGGATTTTATACCGTTTATTTGCCTTTTTATCCTTGACATTCCCTCCCAATGCTAGTAGAATAGATTTGGTATGGTGTACGCTGCGCCGCTTTCCGGGCGCCGCGTTTCATTGATAACCGGCGGTGGAGCCGGGGTATGCGTTTGCGCCTCATGGCGTCTGATTTTGCACAAAAAGTTGTCGGCCGGTGTCTCCGGCTGGCTGTTATGCTTAATTTCACATGGGGATCAATGCGCCACCCCTTCTGCCCTTATTTTTTAAGAAGGAGGTGTGCTGCAAATTTATGGAATGGTATCATTTTCTCATCATCGCCGTTGGCATTCTGGTGGGACTGGGCGTCGGCTTCGGCCTTGGCATCGGTTACCGCAAGAAGGTCGCTGAGCGGGAGATCGGCTCTGCCGAGGCAGAGGCTACCCGTTTGATCAACGAGGCTATCCGTTCCGGTGAAAACCGCAAGAAGGAAATGCTTCTGGAAGCCAAGGACGAAATCCATAAATCTCGCACAGAACACGACAAGGAAGTCAAAGAACGCCGCGCCGAGCTAAGCAAGCAGGAGCGCCGTCTGGAACAAAAGGAAGCCACTCTGGACAAGAAGACCGAAGCCTTTGAACGCAAGGAAGAGGAGCTTGCCAAGCGGCTCCAGAAGGTCTCCGAGACCCAGGCACAGGCCGACCAGCTCAAGCAGCAGCAGCTGACGGAGCTGGAAAAGATTTCCGGTCTGACACAGGATCAGGCAAAGGAATTTCTGCTTCACAGCATTGAGGACGAGGTTCGTCACGAGGCCGCCATGAAGATCAAGGAGATCGAGGCGCAGCTGAAGGACGAGGCCGAGGAAAAGGGACGCGAGATCATCGCCACCGCGATTCAGCGCTGCGCCGCTGATCACGCCGCCGAGACCACCGTCTCCGTGGTCACGCTGCCCAACGACGAGATGAAGGGCCGCATCATCGGCCGGGAAGGCCGGAACATCCGCACACTGGAGACCATTACCGGCGTCGATCTGATCATCGACGATACCCCCGAAACCATCACCGTTTCCAGCTTTGACCCCGTCCGTCGGGAGATTGCCCGGCTGGCACTGGAGAAGCTCATTGTGGACGGACGTATTCATCCCACCCGCATTGAGGACATGGTGGAAAAGGCACGCAAGGAAGTTGACCGCACCATCCGTGAGGAAGGCGAACGTGCCTGCTACGAGACCGGCGTTCACAATCTGAACCCCGAACTGGTCAAAATTCTGGGACGCCAGAAGTACCGTACCTCTTACGGTCAGAACGTTCTGAATCACTCTATTGAGGTTGCCCATATCGCCGGTCTGATGGCCGCGGAGCTTGGCGTGGACGTCGCCATGGCAAAGCGTGCCGGCTTGCTCCATGATCTGGGCAAGTCCATTGACCACGAGGTGGAAGGCAGCCATGTGCAGCTGGGCGCCGATCTTGCCCGGAAGTACAAGGAAAATCCCGTCATCGTCAACGCCATCGAAGCCCACCACGGCGACGTGGAGCCCAAGACCGTCATTGCGGTTCTGGTGCAGGCAGCCGATGCCATTTCCGCCGCCCGTCCCGGCGCACGGCGCGAGAACGTGGAGAACTATATCCGCCGTCTGCAGAAGCTGGAAGAACTGACCGGTTCTTACCCCGGCGTGGAAAAGGCTTACGCCATCCAGGCCGGCAGGGAAGTGCGGATCATGGTCAAGCCCGAGGTCGTGTCCGAGGACAACATGATTCTGCTGGCGCGGGACGTTGCAAAGAAGATCGAGTCCGAGCTGGAATATCCCGGACAGATCAAGGTCAACGTCATCCGGGAAACCAAAGCCGTGGAATACGCAAAGTAATCAAATCGA
>ENA-OZGI01000780-OZGI01000780.1-human-gut-metagenome-genome-assembly--contig:-NODE-780-length-10516-cov-4.392888_pt1 | contig 10516 bp, 8 predicted proteins | sample MGYA00245114_ERZ653653 | MGnify/ENA primary metagenome ERZ653653 (study PRJEB26926, sample SAMN06165051) | human gut metagenome | biome: ENVO:00009003; feature: ENVO:2100002; material: ENVO:00002003...
CTTTCTGTCGGCTTAGAAAAGACTTGATTTCCTCAATGCTCTTGGCATTGGCGGTGGCAATCATCTCCGACATTTCAATGATCCAGTGACCTTGCAGTTTGCGCGAAACAAAAATACTCCGGCAACTTTCCAACCAAGAGAAAGTTACCGGAGTATTCCGCTTTACTTATTTGTTTTTACCAGCAATGCCTGATACGGCTCCAGTTCCACATCCGCCAGCCAGACGGAAGTGCCCTCCGGGGTGTGATACTCGCCACCCAGAGCGTCCAGACTTGCCCCTGCCGGGTACTCGGTAAAGTTGAACAGTCCCACCAGCGTTTCCTCGCCGCGCTTGCGCACCAGCGCCAGCACACCGGGGTTGTGGCTGTCCCATGTGGTCACCCACGCATCCGGGGCAAAGCAGGGGTCTGCCCGCATTTGGCGCAGCTGCTCCATGCCCTGCCACAGCTGGTTTTGCAGTGTGCCCTTTCGGGTGCGCTGCTTGGCATCTTCCCAGTTGAATTTGCTGCGGTGCAGGTTGCGGCTGTCCTCCACACGGTCAGGGTCGTTTTTGTAGTCCCAGCCATTGAGCTGTGCAATTTCATCGCCGCAGTTCAGCATGGGGAAGCCCTGCAAGAATGCCATGGCAGTGTGCAGCAGCAGGTCGCGCTTCACGGCGTAGTCCAGTGCGGTTTTGTCGTCCTTTTCCAGTGCCTGCTCCACGCCGCACAGGCTGGCAGTGGTGCCGCAGCTCCGGGCATCGCCGGTGGCGGGGTCGTAGTTGTACAGCTCGCCCTTTGCCCAGCTGCCGGGGAAATTGCCTTCGTAGAAGTGGTACAGATATTCCTTGTGCTTCTGCGGGTCCATGCCCAGCCGGTTTTCCACCGCCTCGTCCAGACCCCAGCCAATATCATCGTGGCAGCGCAGATAGTTCACGAACCAGCAGTTGTCCGGCAGGGCGTGGAGGGCATCCAGCTGCGCCTTCAGCAGCCGGGTATCCCGGCTGGCAAGGGCACCCCACAGGTTGACCATGGTGGACACGTTGTAGAGCATGTGGCATTCCGGCTTTTCCGGGGTGCCGAAATAGGCGGCAAGCTCCTTGGGAGCCATGACTACCTCGCCCTTGAGGATGACCGCCGGGCAGACGCATTCCAGCACCATGCGGAGCATCCGCACGATGGTGTGCACCTGCGGCAGATTGCGGCAGGTGGTGCCCAGCTGCTTCCAGATGTAGGGTACCGCATCAATGCGGAACACTTCCACACCGAGATTTGCAAGGTGCAGGATGCTCTTGGTCATGTCCACGAACACCGCCGGGTTTGCGTAGTTCAGGTCCCACTGGTAGTCGTGGAAGGTGGTCAGCACCCACTTGTGCATTTCCTCACACCATGTAAAGTTGCCGGGGGCGGTGTTGGGGAACACCTGCGGCACGGTCTGCTCGTACTGGTCGGGGATGGTGCGGTCCTCATAGAGGTGGTAATAGGCCTGAAACCACGGGTCGCCCGCCTTTGCCGCCATGGCCCAGCGGTGGGTGCTGGCGGTGTGGTTCATGACAAAATCCAGACACAGGCTGATGCCGGCTTTCCGCAGTTCCCGGGTCAGGTTTTCCAGATCCTTGTTGGTGCCAAGGGCAGGGTCTACGGTGTCGAAATCCTCCACCGCATAGCCGCCGTCGTTGTGGGGATGGGGCATCTGCAGCAGGGGCATCAGGTGCAGATAGGTCAGCTTCTGCTCCTTGAGGTAGGGCAGTTTCTTTGCCAGTTCTTTCAAATTTCCGGCAAAGAGGTCGGTGTACATGGTCATGCCGAACATATTGCCCCGCTTGTACCACTCCGGGTCGGCAGAGCGTGCCTTGTCCAGTGCTTTCAGCTCGGCGCTGCGGGCGTTGTAGGCTTCTGCCATCTCCCGCTCCAGAACCTCCAGCCCTTCCCGGTTGTGGTACAGTTCCATGAACAGCCATTCCAGTTCGTCCTTGTGCTTGGCAAACCGGGACTCAAATTCCTGTTTTGTTGCCATGGTTCAGCCCTCCACTTCTGCAAGGGTGGGCATGGCGGGGATGGCACCGTGACGGCTGGTGGTGATGCTGGCAGCCTTGTTGGCAAAGGCCAGAATGCCTTCCAGCTTGTCCACGGTCAGGGTGTTCAAATCCTCCTTGCAGAGCTTGGACAGAGCAGCCCCAAAGAAGGTATCGCCTGCGCCGTTGGTGTCGCCCACCTTGCAGGGGACGCCAGCCACATGGCCGGTCTTGTCCCCAAAGCGGTAGAATACGCCGTTTGCACCCAAGGTGACAAAAATCAGCCGGATGCCGTTCTGTGCCAGTTGTGCCGTGCCGCTTTCGCAGTCGGTGGTGCCGGTGAGCAGGGGCAGCTCTTCATCAGACACTTTCAGAATATCCACCAGCGGCAGGGGAGCCTTCATCTGGGCAATGGCATCCTCTTTGTTCTTCCAGAGGTTTGCACGGTAATTTGGGTCATAAGTAATGACAGCACCCAGCTTTTTGGCGCGGGCGGCAGCATCCAGCGTGGCAGTGCGGGAGGGGTCAGCGGTCAGGCTGACAGAACCGAAGTGGACGATTTTGGCAGCCTTCAGAGCGCCCTCCGAAATGTCCTCTTTGCTCAGCATCACGTCAGCGTTGGCGCTGCGGTAGAAGCTGAAATCCCGCTCACCGGCGGCATCCACCGAGACCACCGCCATGGTGGTGGGGTGGTCTGCATCCACCGCCATGCCGGAAACATCCACCTTGTTTTCTGCCAGAACCTCTTTCAGGTAGCGGCCAAAGGCATCCGCACCCACCTTGCCGATAAAGGCGGTCTGTGCGCCCAGTCTGGAAGCAGCCACAGCCAGATTGGCCGGGGCACCGCCGGGGTTTGCGGCAAACTGAGGAATGCCGCGCGCATCCTTGCCGGTCTGGGTCAGGTCGATCAAAACTTCACCAATCGTTACAATGTCCATGATAATTCTCCTTATTTTTGATGTGAAACCCAACGATCACCGCTGGAACAGATAATGAATGTAAGCGGCTGCACGCTCCGGGTGCGGTGCATTCTGCACTACCCCAAGATAGACCTTGCCAGAAAAACCTGCCTGCCTGACAAACGGCGTGTCCGAAATATCCAGCACGGTCCCACCGGCGTTCAGACCCGACAGTGCATGGAAAGACGCATCCAGTGTCCGCAGATCGAGAAAATAATCATCTGCCAACAGTCGATCCCGTGCATATTCGTCCATCAGAACAACATCTAACCGCTGGGCACTGACTGCACCCAGCAGCTTCATCTCCGAAGCATATACATACTGCTCCTCTGCGCGTTCGCTTTCGCTGAGCAGCAAGCCGGACAGCAGATCGACCTGTTGCTTTTTGGTCAGACCCTGCGCCTCGGCAAAGCCGGTGGTAAGCTGTTCCGTCAGATCAGACCCGGCAGTGATATTTACCAGACCAAGGTAAAGCACATCCTCTTTTTTCGTCACATGGCGGTAGGCTGCATACCCGAGGATATAGACGACGATGAGCACGATCGCAATGGGCAGCTTGTAATATGCCCAGATGTGCTCCCACTTTTTGCGCCCATGGAGGGAGCGGAGCGTATCCCGGTCAGTTTTCGTCATGGTCGTATTCCTCGTGTACTGCATCAGGGTCTCCACCGATCAGATAGAGGATCCGAAGCATCAGAAAGGAGCAGAGCATGGCGCAGAAGCCCATGCCCAGCAGGAATGCAGGCGTGAACACAAACACTATGACGTACCCCATGATGCCATAGATCGCCGCCATCAGCAGGGTGCAAAACAGATACCGGACACCCACGAGAAACGCTGTTTTCAGGATGCCGAAGGTGGTGTTTTCAAACCGTGCCAGCAGAGGAAAGGCATACAGCAGAACGATGCCGTACAGAACTGCTGCACCAATAAGCACTGCAGTGAGCAGCGTCCAGAAAATGTTTTCGCTCCACATTCGGCGCAGCACAAAGCCATCCGCAGCCAGGAAACTGCCGACTGCCAGCAGGATAAGCCAGAGTTTTGTGGCAGGCTTAAAATTTTCCCGGAACGCCTTAAAAAACATCCGGGTCAGACCATCGTCCCGATCTTCCGCCATTTTGAGCGTGACGTAGAACAATGCGGTCGTAGAAGCCCCTATGGTAACGATGGGCAGGCTGCACACGAGCCATAAGATGTTCAGGTAAGCACTGTAAGTCAATTTTGTCAGCACAGCAAACAGCGGCTTGTCCGTATTGCACAGGTCACGCATGGTGGTTCTCCTTTCGCTCAATCTCCTGTGGATTCGCGCAGGATCAGGTTGGTTTCCGTATAGACGGTGCGATAGTTCAGCGATGGCTCTTCGATGCGGGTCATAAGCAGATTGGCAGCGGTGTAGCCCATGATCTGTCCATGGATATGGATCGAAGTCAGACGGGGGGCAAAGTAGGAAGCCTCCTGACTGTCATCGAAGCCGCAGACCCAGATATCATCGGGAACCGAATACCCCAGCTCATTCAATGCCTTGACCAGATCCATGGCAACAAAGTCATTGGCGCAGACAAAGGCATCCGGCATCGTTTTGAACCGACGTATGGTTTCGTACAGGGATACCGGATAGTTCTGCTGTCCGGATGGCATCGCACAGGTGCTCAGGCCTTCTGTCAGACCAAAGTACTCCACTGCATCCTTATAAGCCATATAACGCTCAAAGAAGGACTGACAGTGGTTTTTATCCCCCGCAAAGCTGATGCGTTTTTTGCCGCGCTGGACCATGTGGGTCACCGCATTCTGGATCTCAATGCGGTTTTCCATATAAAGGCGGTCAACTTTAAGAGGAGGACGCATATTCATCACAGGGCTGTCTACAAACAGCAGCGGAACATCCAGATCGCACAGCATCTGTGCGTAGTCATAGTCGAATACTTCAATGCAGATGATGCCGGCTGTGCGCTGGATGTTGAGAGAAGATGGAAGCTTTTTCTCTTTCAGCTCTATGGGAGAAATGCGATGAATGGTCATGCAGCTGTGCAGATGGTCGATTTCCGACTGGAAACGATCCAGCATCATGGAGGAAAAGTGAGAGTTGTTCAGAAAACGGGTCGTCAGCATGGCGATCTCCCGTTTGTCACTCGGCAGAATGAAAGGCCCTGCTGTTTTTGCAGCGTCTTCCTGAAACAGCGGCAGATAGGCAAACTGCTTATAGCCCATTTCGGCGGCTTTGCGCAGGATCTTCTCCCGTGTGGCATCTGCCAGCACACCGGTGTTGTTGATGGCCTTTGAAACTGTGTTGCGGGAAAGCTGCAGTTCGCTTGCAATATCCTGAATGGTGACCTTGGTTGCCATAAGTCATCCTCTTTCTTTATAATATAGGGGCAGATATCCTTTTATAGATAAAGTCTGGTGACGGATCTTGTTCTTTACGACTCCAGTATAGTGCAAATGCACAAATTAGTCAAATGTAAAAATGCAAATCATCATTTTGCATATTTGCGCACTTTCGAATTTGTGCATCTGTACAAATCCACAATAATTTTTGATGTATACCATGAATTATCGTTGACATTCGCTTGCGTGAGTGGTATAAATGAATTACAGAGTTTTACATTTGCACAAACGAAGTGAAAAACGTAAAATTCAAAGGTGCAAATGTAAAGTGCGAATCAAACGGCAAGCAAATCAAAAAGGAGGAGAATGATTCATGAAAGCAAAGACGGCCTCGCCGGAAACGGCTGTGCTGACAGCAGAACGCAAGCTGCACAACACATGGGTCTACATCAAACGGCATTGGCAGCTTTACCTGTTGTTCCTGCTGCCTGCCGTGGCGCTGACGCTGGTGTTCAAGTACGCTCCCATGGGCGGTGTGCTGATCGCATTCCAGAAGTACAATCCCTTCAAGGGCATCTGGGGCAGCGAGTGGGTAGCCTTCAAAAACTTTACCCGCTTCATGTCCTCGCCGGACTTCCAGCGTTATCTGATCAACACCCTGAAGCTGAGCGTCTACGGTCTGCTGTGGGGCTTCCCGATCCCCATCCTGCTGGCATTCCTGCTCAACCGTATCGAGAGCAAGAAGATCAAGCAGAAGGTGCAGCTGGTGCTGTATATGCCCAACTTCATCTCGGTCATCGTGCTGTGCGGCATCGTCCGAGTGCTGCTGAGTGTCACCGGTCCGGTGAACGGCCTGCTTCACACCAGCATCAACTTCATGACGCTGCCGGAAGCGTTCCGCCCCATCTACATCATCAGCGGCATCTGGCAGGGTGCCGGCTGGGCATCCATCATGTACACCGCATCCCTTTCTAACGCCAGCAAAGATCTGAAGGAAGCTGCGATGATCGACGGCGCAAACCTGATCCAGCAGATCATGACGGTGGAGTGGCCCGCCATTAAGGATATGGTCGTTATTCAGTTTATCCTGCAGGCAGGCAACATCATGAGCATCGGTTTTGAAAAAGCCTATGCCCTGCAAACCGACCTGAACCTGAACACTGCCGAGATCATTGCAACGTACGTTTATAAAAAGGGCCTGTTGGACGGCGATTACAGCTTTTCCACGGCAGTCGGTCTGTTCAACACCATTGTCAACGTCATCCTGCTGATCGCAGTGAACAAGATCGTTGCCAAAATGAACGATGGCAAGGGCTTGTAAGGAGGGGTTTACCATGGCAAAACAGAAAAAATCAAAAATGGCCCTCTACACCAGACAAGATAAGATCATCCTGTACTGCGGCTACGCACTTCTGGGCTTGTTCCTGCTGGCGATCATCGTTCCGATGATCTACATCGTCATCGCGTCCTTTATGGACCCGGTCACTCTGCAAAACAAGGGCATCTCCTTTGATTTCAGCAAGTGGAGTCTGGATGCTTACCAGCGTGTCGTTTCGGACAAGCAGATCTGGGTCGGCTTCAGGAACGCCGTACTTTACTCGATCATCTTCACCATCATCTCGGTAGCTGTGACGATGCTTGCCGCTTATCCCATGTCGCTGCCGGACTTCAAAGGCAAAAAGATCTTCAACACCTTGTTTGTGATCACGATGTTTTTCAGCGGCGGTCTGATCCCCACCTACCTGCTCATCAACAATCTGGGTCTGCTGGATTCCATGTGGGCGGTCATTCTGCCGGGAGCATTCAGCGTGTGGAACATGATCATTGCCCGTACCTATTATCAAGGCGTCCCGCGTGAGCTGCGCGAAGCTGCGGATGTGGATGGAGCCAGCGAGATGCTTTACTTCTTCAAGATCCTGCTGCCCGTCTGTATGCCGGTGGTGGCAGTTCTGGCTCTGTGGCAGTTCGTGGCAATGTGGAACAGCTACTTTGACGCCATGATCTACCTGAACAGCGCATCGAAGCAGCCGCTGCAGCTGGTGCTGCGTTCCATCCTGATCCAGAGCCAGCCGGAATCCGGCATGATCGCAGATATCCAGAGTACTGCCGAACGTGCCAAGATGGCAGAGCTGCTCAAATATGCAACCATTATTATTTCCAGTCTGCCGCTGCTGGTGATGTATCCCTTCTTCCAGAAGTATTTTGATGCCGGCATCATGGCTGGTTCCATTAAAGGCTGAGGATATTCCAGAATTTTATGAGCCGGTACGCTCATCTGTTACACGAAAAAAGAAACACGAAAAAGGAGAAAATACCATGAAAAAGCTGATCTCTCGCCGCAACTTCCTCAAGGTCTGCGCTCTGGCGGGCTCTGCCGCTGCTCTGTCTGCCTGTGGCGGCAAATCCACCGGCAGCGGCGATTCTGCTGCCGCAGCTGTGGACGTGACCGGTGCCGTTACATTTCCGCTGTCCGAAAAGGTCACCTTTACCGGTATGACCAGCTTCCCTGTGGGCAGCGAACCCGAGCCGAACAACCGCACCATCTTCAAGCGTCTGGAAGAGCAGACCAATGTGCACATCGACTGGACCGCCATCCAGTCCGACCAGTGGAGCGATAAGATCACCCTGAATATGTCCAACCCCAACACCCTGACGGATTTTGTTTTTACTGCTGATTTTACCGACAGCAATCTGCTGCGCTACGCAGATCAGGGTGTCATCCTCAATCTGGAAGACTACATTGACAACAATATGCCGAATCTCCAGAAGGTCTTTGAGCAGTACCCGGAGTACCGCACCATGTGCACCGACAGCGATGGCCACATCTGGGCACTGCCCTGGATCGAGCAGCTCGGCTCAGAAAAGACCGCCATCCAGACCATTGGCAACATGAGCTTCATCAATACCAAGTGGCTGAACTTCCTCGGTCTGTCGATGCCCACCACAGTGGACGAGTTTGAGCAGGTGCTGATGGCATTCCGTGATAACGCCGCTTCTATCAAGGCAGAGTATGGCATTGACGGCGACATCATCCCCATGTCCTGCATCGTCAACAACGGCGATCAGGACCCCAGCATCCTCATCAATGGCTTTGGCGAAGGCTACGGCGACGCTGACAAGGACCGTCATATTGCCGTTACCAACGACCGGAAAGTCATCTGTGCCGCCACCCAGCAGGGCTACCGTGATGGTCTGGACTGGCTGCACAAGCTGTATGCCGAAAAGCTCATTGACCCGGAGTGCTTCACGCAGGAGTGGTCCACCTATGTTTCCAAGGGCAAGGCTGGCCGCTATGGTGTCTGCTTCAGCTGGGATGTTGCCAACATCGACAACCTGACCGACTGGGAGCCGCTGCCTGCCCTGACCGCCGATACCCGCAATATCACTCCGCAGAACGGCTCTTTCACCAGCGGCTTTGCCCGCGGCAGATGCGTTGTCACTGCAAAGGCGACGAATCCTGCACTGGTTTGCGCATGGCTGGATCAGATGTACGCACCCCTCCAGTCTCCGCAGAACAACTGGGGTACTTACGGCGATGCGGAAGGCTTTAACATCTTTGAACTGTCCACCAACGATAAGGGCGAGCCCATGCTGAAGCACGCTCCTCTGGGCGATGCTTCTCCCGTGGAAGTCCGTGAAGCGCAGTGTGTCAGTGGACCTCTGGCGGTTCTGGATGATTACTATGGTGTATACGTTACCTGCCCGGACGATGCACAGTATCGTCTGGACTGGATCAAGGAGATCTACACCCCGGATATGAACAACGATTATGTCTATCCCAATGTCTTTATGAGCAACGAGGACACCGAGCAGGTCTCTAACCTGCAGGCAGATCTGCAGACCTACATGAATACGCAGAAGGCCAACTGGATCATGAACGGCACTACGGATGCAGAGTGGAACGAATATCTGAGCAAGCTGGAAGCCTACGGCCTGTCCGACTATCTGGGCATTATGCAGAAGTATCTGGATGCTTACTACGCATAAGAATTCTTTCCTTTGGAGGATTCCATGAACGATTTGACTTTACAAAAAGCCCGTGCCTACGAGGCCGAGCACGGCGCTGCCATTTCCCCGGCGGAACGCCCTGCTTACCACATGACTCCCTATGTGGGCTGGCTCAACGACCCCAACGGCTTCTCTTATTATAAAGGGAAGTATCACCAGTTCTATCAGTATAACCCCTACGATGTGCGGTGGGCGCCCATGCACTGGGGTCACGCCGTCAGCACCGACCTGCTGCACTGGGAGTATCTGCCCTGTGCGCTTGCACCGGATTCTCCGGCAGACAATGGCCCCGGCTGCTTCTCCGGCTCGGCCACCCAGATGGATGACGGCAAGCAGCTGCTGATGTACACCAGCGTGGTGGCAGAAAAGCAGCCCAATGGGGAGATGCGGGACATCCAGACCCAGAGCATTGCCATCGGTGACGGTCTCGACTACGAAAAGCCTGCCTGCAACCCGGTGCTGACCCAGAAAGATCTGCCGGAAGGCTTCAGCAGGTTCGACTTCCGGGACCCCAAGATCTGGCGTGAGGCCGACGGCACCTACTCCGCCGTCACCGTCTGCCGGGCCGAGGACGGCAGCGGCGCAGCGGCACTGTTCCAGAGCAAGGACGGCTTCGACTGGCACTTTGTCACGGTGCTGGAACGCTGCAACAATCAGTACGGCAAAATGTGGGAGTGCCCGGACTTCTTTCCGCTGGATGGCAAGCAGGTCTTGATGCTTGGCCCCATGGAGATGCTGCCCAAGGGCGAGTTCCACAACGGTCACAACGTGATTGCCTTCATCGGCAACTACGACGAAGCCACCCACACTTTCACCAAGGAAAACGTGCAGCTGATGGACGGCGGCATCGACTTCTACGCCACCCAGACCACCCTTGCCCCGGATGGCCGCCGGATCATGACCGCATGGCTGCAGACATGGTCGGACACCGAGGATAAGCCCCAGGGCTGCAAGTGGTTCGGGCAGACCATCTGCCCGCGCGAGCTGCACATCAAGGACGGCCGCATTGTTCAGGCCCCGGTGCGGGAGCTGGATGCCGTCCACGGTAAGCGCACTTTCCACGAAAATGTGACGGTGCAAGGCGAAACTTCTCTGGAAGGCATCAAGGGCCGTGTGGCCGACCTGACCGTCACGGTGCAGCCCGGCGAATACCGCTCCTTTACCCTGAAGCTGGCCGCCGATGCAGACCATCACACCAGCCTGACCTACGACCCCTACACCTGTCTCTTAT
>ENA-OZGI01000782-OZGI01000782.1-human-gut-metagenome-genome-assembly--contig:-NODE-782-length-10515-cov-4.494455_pt1 | contig 10515 bp, 9 predicted proteins | sample MGYA00245114_ERZ653653 | MGnify/ENA primary metagenome ERZ653653 (study PRJEB26926, sample SAMN06165051) | human gut metagenome | biome: ENVO:00009003; feature: ENVO:2100002; material: ENVO:00002003...
AGATTAGCGAGTGTCTCGTGGGCTCGGAGATGTGTATAAGAGACAGGATCTCCAGAGTCTCCTCATCCTCGACTTCGTAGGGGAAGTCGCCGGTGGGAGCGGTGCCGTTTTCTTCCACGTAGGCGTCGTAGCCGTCTACGATCAGGGACGCCTCGTTATACGCATCAGCGTCTTCGTTGTAATCGGCGGAGCCGATGCCGAACAGGTGCCAGCCGTCGCCGAACAGACCGTCGTTTGCCCAGTCGGTAGCGGCAGCGCCCACGCCGACCATGGCGATGTAGTAAACAAGGAACATGACAACTGCGAAGATGGGCAGGCCCAGCCAGCGGTTGGTCACGATCTTATCGATCTTATCGGAGGTGGTCAGCTTACCGGCGGAGTGCTTCTTGTAGCAGCGCTTGATGACCTCGCCGATGTAGATGTAGCGCTCGTTGGTGATGATGCTCTCGGCGTCGTCGTCCAGCTCCTTCTCGGCAGCTTCGATGTCGGCCTCGATGTGAGACATGGTCTCCTTGGTCAGACCCAACTTCTGCATCACCTTGTCGTCACGCTCGAAGATCTTGATGGCGTACCAACGCTGCTGCTCCTCGGGCATACCGTGGACAGTTGCTTCCTCGATGTGGGCAATGGCGTGCTCCACAGGGCCGGAGAAGGTGTGCATGGGGACGGTCTTGCCGTTCTTCGCAGCGTCGATCGCAGCCTCGGCAGCAGCCATAACGCCGTCGCCCTTCAGGGCGGAGATCTCAACGACCTTGCAGCCCAACGCCTGAGACAGCTCGTCGATATTGATCTTGTCGCCGTTCTTGCGGACGATATCCATCATGTTGATGGCGATGACCACAGGGATGCCCAGCTCGGTCAGCTGAGTGGTTAAGTACAGGTTCCGCTCCAGATTGGTGCCGTCGATGATGTTCAGGATGGCGTCGGGCCGCTCCTCGATCAAATAATTCCGGGCGACAACTTCCTCCATGGTGTACGGAGACAGAGAATAAATGCCGGGCAGGTCGGTGATGGTGACGTCGGAATGCTTCTTCAGCTTGCCTTCCTTCTTCTCCACGGTGACGCCGGGCCAGTTGCCCACGAACTGGTTGGAACCGGTGAGGGCGTTGAACAGTGTCGTTTTGCCGCTGTTGGGGTTGCCCGCAAGGGCAATTCTGATATCCATGATACTCTCCTTCTGTTAGCTTCCGCTAACGTTTTATCAAAATCGGGGCTTGCGTCCCTATGATTTACTGGGGTCTTACTGGATCTCGATCATTTCGGCGTCGGCCTTACGGATCGACAGCTCGTAGCCGCGGACGTTGACTTCGACCGGATCGCCCAGGGGAGCAACCTTCCGCACGTAAACGGTGACACCCTTGGTAATGCCCATGTCCATGATTCTGCGCTTGACAGCGCCCTCGCCGTGGAGCTTCACCACGGTAACGGTGTCGCCGACCTTGGCCTGCTTCAGTGTTTTCATACCGATTCCTCCTTTTTTCCTCGTTAAACCATGATTTTCTGCGCCATTTCCTGGCTGATGGCTATCCGGGATTCCTTCACCTTGACGATGACGTTGCCGCTCATCGTGTTGATGACCGACACCACCCCGCCGACGACGAACCCCAGATTCTCCAGATGCTGTTTGACTTCCGGCTTTCCGCCGATTCGCTTGATGACGTATTCCTCGCCGGTATCCGCAACCGTAAGCGGCATGGAGAACACCTTCTTTTTCTGAACTTTTAGATTAGCAAAAGCTAACCCAAAGGCGCTAATATAGGTTAGCTCTCGCTAACCTCCTGTATAATAGCCCACCTTAAACAATTTGTCAAGTGATTTTTAAGGATTTTTTCATTTTGTCCAAGAATGACAAATTATGCCGGAAAACGCCAATAGAAACCGGTCAGAATGCGCGATTGCTGTGGGCGGTTTGCCCCACAGGGAAAACCGCCCATAACGCTATCACGATCTGTCATGAATGAACTGGAGCATACAGTCTTTCAGGCTCTGCATACTGTCCGTCAGCTTCATTCTGCGGCTGGTGCCCATGCCCAGCTCCCGCAGCCTTGGCGGGTCCACGGGGACGCACAGCACATCGTCCGTCCTGCCCCGGATCATCAGCTCCGTCATCATGGTGACGCCCAGCCCGTGTCCCACCATCCGGATAACCGTCTCGTCGTCCACCCGGGAAACGCTGGCGTTGAGCTTCACGCCCACGGAGTCCATGGCCGCGTTGACGTCAATATCAAATCTGCCGTAGGGCATCAGGAAGTCCTGCCCGGAAAATTCCTCCAACGGGAAGGTTGTGCGGCCGTTGAGGGGGTAGTCCTTGGGGAGGATCGCATACATTTTTTCATTGTACAGGGGCGTCCAGTCGCAGAAGCTGTAGTTCTGCCGGCTGGCAAAAATCACGTCGGTCTGCCCGCTTTCCAGCAGCTCGTAGGGCTCCAGCGCGTTATCCACCATCCGGAGATCCACGCTGACATCCGGGCAGACACGCTTGTAGCGGTAAAGCAGCTCCGGCATCCAGTGCATGGCGATGCTGGCGTAGGCCGCAATGCGGATGACCTCTTTTTTCTGCTCGGAAATGGCGTTGATCTGGTTTTCCAGGTTGGCATTGGCCTGCAAAAACTCCCGGATGGCGGGCATGAGCTGCCGCCCCTGAGGGCTGAGCTGGATACCGTTGTGGTCGCGCTGCAACAGGGAAAAGCCCACCTCCCGTTCCAGGGCGTCCATCATGTGGGTCAGTCCCGACTGGGTGTAGCCCACCACCTCCGACGCTTTGGTGAAGCTGCCAAGGTCAATCGCCGTCATAAGAATTTCCAGTTTCTTGCTGTCCATAGCCATACTCCATTTCATATCTATTACATTTTCTAATACCCCTATTATAAACATGGACTTCTCAGAATGCAAGAGGGGTGATAAAATATCGCCAAACAGAAGGAGGCAGAAAAAATGAAAAAACATCTTACATTAAAGCAAAAGATTCTGGTGGCCGGGACGCTGTTCGGCATGTTCTTCGGCGCCGGTAACCTGATCTTCCCCGTTCACCTCGGTCAGCTGGCCGGACGGAACGTCATCCCCGCCATGATCGGCTTTATCATCACGGCGGTCGGTATCCCGATCATGGGCGTAGCCGCCATCGGCAACACCCACTCCGACGGCTTGCAGCAGCTGTCCAACAAGGTCGGCAAGGGCTACGGCTACGTCTTCTCCTGCCTGCTCTACCTGACCATCGGCCCCGGCTTCGCCATCCCCAGATGCGCGACCACCTCTTTCACCGTAGGCGTCGCCCCCATGCTGGGTGCGGGCGCGTCCGAGTCCATTGCCCTGCTGATTTTCTCCGTGATCTTCTTCGCCATCGTGCTGATTTTGTCCCTGCGCCCCGGCGAGATCACCGTCTGGATTGGTAAGGTCATCACCCCCATCTTTCTGGTCTTCCTGGCCATTCTGGTGGTGACGGCGCTGATCAATCCCTCCACCTCCGTTTCCGACGTGGAGCCTGCCGCCGGTTATCAGACCGGGGCGCTTTCTCTGGGCTTCATTGAGGGCTATAACACCATGGACGCCATTGCCGGTCTGGCCTTCGGCATCGTGGTCATCGACATCATCCGCTCCATGGGCGTTACCGACGATTCCGACGTGGCAAAGGATGTTCTGTCCTCCGGCCTGCTCACCAGCATCCCCATGATCGTGATTTACGTCACCACCATTCTCATGGGAACCCAGTCCAGAGGTCTGTTTGAGACCTCCGAAAACGGCGGCATCGCCCTGGCGCAGATCTCCGGCCACTATCTGGGACGGGCGGGCAGTCTCGTTCTGGCGGTCACCATCACCTGCGCCTGCCTGAAAACCGCCATTGGTCTCGTCACCAGCTGTTCGGACGCTTTCTCCCGCATGTTCCCCAAGGGACTTTCCTACCGCGCCTGGGCAGTGATATTCACCGTACTTTCCTTCCTGATCTCCAATTTCGGTCTGTCCAAGATCATCAGCTATTCCCTGCCGCTGCTGCTGTTCCTGTACCCGCTGGCGATCACCCTGATTCTCCTGGCACTGTTCGGGAATCTGTTCCATCACGACCGGGCTGTCTACGTCAGCGTCACGGCTTTCACTTGCGTGGCTGCTCTGTTCGATCTTGCCAAGGCGCTGCCCGCGAATCTGAAAACCGCCCTTCATCTGGACGGCGCGGTCGGCCTTGCGGAGAAGATTCTCCCCTTCTTCGACATCAGTCTGGGCTGGGTTCTCCCCGCCTTTGTGGGTCTCGTCCTGGGTCTGGTTATTCACTTTGCGAAAAAGCAGAAGGTCGCCTGATGCTTACATAAAAATGTGCCGGAGCTTCCGCTCCGGCACGTTTTGCGTTTTGTCAATGTGCAAACTGGCTCTGATACAATTTGGCGTAGAAGCCGTTCTTCGCAAGCAGCTCCTCGTGCTTGCCCTGCTCCACGATGTGGCCGTCCCGCATGACGAGAATCCTGTCCGCTTCCCGGATGGTGGACAGGCGGTGGGCGACGATGAAGCTGGTGCGCCCGCGCATCATGGTGTCGAAGGCCTTCTGAATCTTGATCTCCGTCCGGGTGTCGATGGAGGAAGTCGCTTCGTCCAGAAACAGCATGGGCGGCAGGCACAGCATCACACGGGCGATGCACAGCAGCTGCTTCTGTCCCTGGGAAAGGCTGCCGCCGGACTCGCCGATAACCGTGTCGTAGCCCTGGGGCAGACGCATGATGAAGCTGTGGGCGTGTGCCTGCTTCGCGGCGGCGATGATCTCTTCCTCGGTGGCTTCCGGCTTGCCCATGGCGATGTTCTCCCGGATCGTCCCGGCTTTCAGCCATGTGTCCTGAAGCACCATGCCCACGCTCCGGCGCAGCTCGCCACGGTTCATTTTCTGGGTGTTTACTCCGTCCAGAAGGATCTCGCCCCCGTCCGGGTCGTAAAACCGCATGAGAAGATTGATAAAGGTTGTCTTTCCGCAGCCCGTGGGGCCGACGATGGCCACCCGCTGGCCGGGCTTGACGGACAGGTTGAAATCCCCGATCAGAGGCTTGTCCGGCGTGTAAGAGAAGCGAAGGTCCTTAATCTCCACCGCGCCCTCCACCTTTTCCGGACGCTCCGGATGCTCCGGCTCCGGGGTGCGTGCCGGGGCCTCGATCAGCTCGAACACCCGCCCCGCGCAGGCCAACGCGTTCTGCAGTTCCGTCACCACGCCGGAGATCTCGTTAAAGGGCTTGGTGTACTGGTTGGCGTAGTTCAGGAAGCTGGTGAGGTTGCCCACAGTGATGCCGCCGGAAATGGCGATCAGCGCACCGCTTAAGCCCACGCCCGCATACACCACGGAGTTGACGAACCGGGTACTGGGGTTCACCAAGGATGAGAAGAAGATCGCCCGCAGAGACGCCTTTTGCAGCCGTCCGTTGATCTCGTCGAACTGCTCCATGGACGCCTTCTCATGGCCGAAGGCCTGCACCACCTTGATATTGCCGATGGTCTCGTCGATCAGACCGGTCTGCTCGCCCCGGGTAACGGACTGGAGCTTGAACATGGAATACGTCCGGGTGGCAATGAAATTCGCCACCAGCAGCGACAGCGGCGTGATACACACCACCACCAGGGCAATGCCCCAGTGAATGCGAACCATGAAAATAAGCGTCCCCAGAATGGTCATCACGCCGGTAAACAGCTGGGTAAAGCCCATGAGCAGTCCGTCGGCGAAGGTATCCACGTCAGCGGTCACCCGGCTGACCACGTCGCCCTGGGGCTGCTTATCGAGATAGGAAAGGGGCAGCACCTGAATATGCCGGAAGGCTTCGTTCCGGATGTCCCGGGTGACGCCGTAGGTCATGTGGTTGTTGATCTGATTCATGAGCCACTGCGCCAGCGCCGCCACGGCGGCGCAAATCGCCACATTGCGCAGATAGCCCCACATGGCGGAAAAATCCACCCGTCCGGCGTCCACAATGCAGTCAATGGCATTGCCCACCAGAATGGGGATATACAGGCTCATGACCACGTACAGCGTTGCCAGCAGCAGCGACGCGACCAGCCCCAACCAATAGCGCCGGATGCGGCGCAGTACCTTCCGCAGGATCGCCATCTGATTAGCCATTTTGCACCGCCTCCTTGGGGAACTGGGAATAGTATATCTCCTGATAAACCGGGCAGGATTCCAGAAGCTCATCGTGGGTACCCTTGCCCGCCAGAACGCCGTCGTCCAGCACCAGAATTTCATCCGCATACCGCACGGACGCCGCTCTCTGGGAGACGATGAAGGTCGTCGGCGGATCATCCATTCTGCGGATGGCCATACGAAGACCCGCGTCGGTGGCATAGTCCAGCGCGGACGCGCTGTCGTCGAGAATTAGGATGCGGGGCTTGCGCACCAACGCCCGGGCAATGGTGAGACGCTGGCGCTGACCGCCGGAGAAGTTGACGCCCCCCTGTTCCACGGGTGCGTCCAGTCCGTTTTCCTTGCCCTCGACCACTTCTTTCGCCTGTGCAACGGTCAGCGCTTCCCACAGATCACTGTCCGTGGCGCTGGCGTTGCCCCAGAGCAGATTCTGCCGGATGGTACCCTTGAACAGCACCGCCTTCTGGGGAACAACGCCAATGGCCTGCCGCAGGGACGTCAGGTCATACGCCGTCGTCTCCACGCCGTCCAGCAGCACCTTTCCTCCAGCCGCGTCATAGAGCCTCGGAATCAGATTCACCAGCGTCGTCTTGCCGGAGCCGGTGCCGCCGATGATACCGATGGTCTGCCCCGGCCGGGCGGTAAAGGAAATATGCTCCAGGGAGGGATTTCCCGCGCCGTCATATCGGGCGGTCACATCCTGAAACTCCACCTGTCCCTTCAGATCCGCAGCCGTGCGGGTGCCGTTTTCCTGACCCGGTTCCAAATCCAGCACAGACGCCACCCGGTTCCCGCAGGCGACAGCCTTGGTGATGGTGATGATCAGGTTGGCCATCTTGATCAGCTCCACCAGAATCTGGGACATATAATTGTAGAGGGCAATGACCAGTCCCTGTGTCAGCATGCCGCTTTCCACCTTCAGCGCACCCACATGCACCAGCAGCACCACCGCCAGATTGATGACCACGTAGGTCACAGGGTTCATCAGAGCGGAAATCCGTCCTGCGGACAGCTGCCTACGGGTCATGTCCTCCGTTTTTTCCTCAAAGGACGTAACCTCCGCGTCCTCCTTGCAGAAAGCCCGCAGCACCCGAACGCCCGTCAGATTCTGCCGGGACGCGGAGGTCACGCTGTCAAGGGACGCCTGCACCCGCCTGTACATGGGCATGGTGATCAGCATAATGCCGAAAACGATGATGCACAGCACCGGAATGACCCCGGCGAACACCAGCGCCGCCTGAAAATCGATGGTAAAAGCCATGACCATGGCGCCGAACACCACGAAGGGCGAGCGCAGCAGCAGCCGCAGCGTCAGGTTCACGCCGTTCTGCACCTGATTGATGTCGGAGGTCATCCGGGTGATCATGGTGGATGCGCCCAGCTTATCGACCTGACTGTAGCTTAAGTTCAGAATATGCTCCAGCACCGTATGCCGCAGCCGTGTGGAAAAGCCCACCGCCGCCACAGCGGAAAAATACTGCGCTGTCACCGAACTGGCAAGCCCCACGACGCCCAGTCCGATCATGACGGCGCACATTTTCACAATGTAGCCCCGGTCGCCGCTGCCGATGCCCTTATCCACGATACTGGCCACAACCAGCGGCACCAGCAGCTCAAACGTGGCCTCCAGCAGCTTGAACAGCGGCCCAAGGACACATTCTTTTTCATAGCCCTTCAGATATTTGAGAAGTTTTTTCATACGCTCACCTCATAACGGCGTCATTATAACACCCTTCTTGCCGGAAAGCAATGTCGTGTCGCATAAAACGGGGCGATTTGTCAGCGCCGTTCCCCACCTACGCCGCGGAAATCGGTGGTTTGCCCGAAAAAGCAGTTGACATTTCCGCCAATTCCGGATATAATGAGTTGGCTAAAGAAATGCTAGTGTAGCACAGTCGGTAGTGCATCTCACTCGTAATGAGAAGGTCGCCTGTTCGAGTCAGGTCACTAGCTCCACAAAAACCGCCGTTTTCGCCACGAAAACGGCGGTTTTTCTAACTTTTTAGGGTGGTTTGAAAGACCCTGAAATTGGCTTGGCGTTAATTTGGCGTTATTTTTTTGAAGGATTCAAATTTTTGAAAAATCGGGATTTTGAAAAACCGGATTTTCCGAACTTTTTTGAAGTGATTTGTTTTTGAGGAAAAATAGACGCAACGGGACAGGAAAAAATGATTATTCCACAAACTCGGAGAATACTGAACTTTTTTGGCTGCTTTTGATTCAATGATAACATGACGATTTCGAATGAAACCACAACTTTTCAGAAGATACCAAAAGTTGCTGAGCGCACCATTATTTGGCGTTATTTTCTATGATGGAAAGCTGGTTTCAGAGCCTCAACCATAAAACAAAGCAGGTAGGACATGAAATCCGACCTGCTTTGTGTTATACCTGAGCAATTATGCTTCGGTTTTGCAGAGCATATTTTCAAGGGCGTTGGATGCTGTGCGATCATTCTCTTTCAGGGCGTGGGCGTAGATGTTCATGGTCGTGGAAGCCTGTGCATGACCCAAACGGTTGGACACGGTACGGACATCCTGATGCGCGGCAATCAGCAAGGTTGCTGATGTATGACGCAATCCATGGAAGGGAATGTGCGGAAGCTGATCGGCTGGCTCCTTGCCTGCATTGTAGCGATCAATAGCATCCTGGAAGGTGGCATATGGTGTAGAGTAACTCATCATGGAGCCGTCAGACTGGGTAAAGAGCCAGTTATTGCCTTTCCAGTAGGCACCCAGCGATTCCTTTGTTTTGGTCTGCTCGACCATCAAATTGCAGAGCCGGTCTGTCAGGAATCTGGGGATGCTGACCTCTCGACGGGAGTTTTTCGTTTTCGGTGCTTTGCAGACCTGCTTGCCGTCCACCACTGCTGCGGCTTTGGTGACGCTGACAGTGCTGTTTTCGAAGTCAATATCAGACCATTGCAGCGCCAGCATTTCTCCTTTCCGCAGCCCAGAGAAGACCGCCAGATTAAAAAGAACTCTGAGCTGTTCCGGCATGGTTCTGGTCAGCGTGTAATCACCAACCTGATACTGGATGCCGGTATCATCCACCCGGCGATGGCCCCGTGTGTAGATTTCATAGGGCTTTTCAATGAAATCAAGGAAGCAGCCTACCTGTGCCGGTGTGAAGAACTTCAGCTTATCTGCAACATCCTCACCGTGGGTGCGAACCTTGTCACAGGGATTCCGGTTCAGGACTTCCCAGTCCACAGCGGTTTTGAGAATGGAGGACAGAACATTGGATGTTTTGGCAATGGTTCCCTTGCTGTAGCCTCCGGGCTTGCCGTCCCGCCGCACACCGTCTTTTGTCATGGACACATAGAAGGCGTTGACATTGTGGGGTTTGATTTCCGTCAGGATCATGTTACCGAGCATGGGAAGAATTTTGTCATCAATTTCTGCGTTGTACTTTTCCAGCGTACCTGGCTCAAGATTTTGAGAAGCGTATTCTTCTCTCCACCGGTCAACGAACTCTCGCAGGGTGGTTTTTTCTCCCGCCAGAACCAGCCCATTCTTTACACGGTTCTCAAAGTCGATGGCAAATGCCTGTACCGCCTTTTCCTTTTTCTTTGGTGACAGGTCTTTCGGGGGTGTAAAAGTGGTTGTTTCTCTTTTACGATGTCCGTTCAGGTCGAAACCAGCATATACGGAAATCTGGTATGTACCATTGCGTTCTCTGATTGTTGCCATTGTGTTGGCTCCTCCATTTCTTTTAGTTTATGCAATTACTATACCGAGAAAAATGGGGTTGCACCACTTTGTCAAGAACCGAACTTTTTTGTTGTAAAAAATTCGATTATTCGAAAAACTATTAGAGTTTTTCTACTCTACGGCGGTAACGCAAACAGGCTCAAACAGGGACAGCACCTGTTCGAGATTTATTAGATGCTTATTCCCACTTTTGATGGACGGGATCGTGCCATCGGCAATCAGCTTGCGAAGGGACAATTAAAACCGGCCTATAATGTCCAAATAGCGGTAAACAGCGAATATATCACAGGGATTGAAGCGTTTTCGAACTGGACAGATGTGGGAACATTTATTCCGTTTATGCGCAAATTGGAGCTGGCGCACCAGCAGCGATATGAGGAAGTAGCGACGGATGCCGGTTACGAAAGCTTGGATAATTACCTGTACCTGGAAGCCAACGGTCAAATGAGCTTCATAAAGCCAACCAACGGCAAACGGAATATCCGTATCGAGCTATTCTTCCTGGCGCTGGGCTTTAACCTCAAGAAGCGGTGGATGAAGCAGCAAAAAAGCAGGCTGGAAACCCATTATTCTGAGAAAAAAGCTTCGTAGCCGTAGAATATAAAAAAGTTATCCACAGGAAGACCGGGAAATATGCCTCGGTCAGCTTTGCTATGCCTTAAAATCTGTCTCTTATACACATCTGACGCTGCCGACGAC
>ENA-OZGI01000787-OZGI01000787.1-human-gut-metagenome-genome-assembly--contig:-NODE-787-length-10466-cov-4.287484_pt1 | contig 10466 bp, 8 predicted proteins | sample MGYA00245114_ERZ653653 | MGnify/ENA primary metagenome ERZ653653 (study PRJEB26926, sample SAMN06165051) | human gut metagenome | biome: ENVO:00009003; feature: ENVO:2100002; material: ENVO:00002003...
ACACTCGACTAGTCGTCGGCAGCGTCAGATGTGTATAAGAGACAGCTTCACGAAGTTGCTGGGAGAGAAGATCTATCACAAGCTGAAAGCGCTTTTTCTGAAGCGCTGAACGATACGAAGGGGAGAAGCCTATGGCCGCGATCAGCGTAATTGTCCCGATCTACAAGGTGGAGGCGTTCCTGCACCGGTGCGTGGACAGCATCCTTGCCCAGACGTTTGCGGATTTTGACCTTGTGCTGGTGGACGACGGCAGCCCGGACAGCTGCGGCGATATCTGCGAGGAATACGCCCGGAAAGACGGTCGAATCCACGTCATTCATCAGAAAAACGGCGGCCTTTCCGCCGCCCGGAATACGGGCATTGATTGGGCGCAGGCCAACAGCGGCAGCCAGTGGCTGGCCTTCGTGGACAGCGACGACTGGGTGCATCCGGATTTCCTGCTGCGGCTGTACACGATGGTTCAGGAAACGGGGTGCCTGCTCAGTGCCTGCGGCTATTTCCGCACCGGGGGCGGGGATTTCCCGGCTATGGGTGTGCCGGAATACCGCGTTTTGTCGGCGGACGACTATTACTGCCCCGACGAGGCCGGGGAAGATGTACCGGCGATCGCATGGAACAAGCTGTACCATAAGAGCCTGTTTGACACCCTGCGCTATCCCGTAGGAAAGCTGCACGAGGACGAGTTCACCACCTATCTTGCTGTGTACCGCGCGGGAAAGGCGGCTGTGACGCGGGAGCCTTTGTACGCTTACTACCAGAATCCCGTGGGTATTATGTTGTCCAAGTGGACGCCGAGGAAACTGCACATTCTGGAAGCGACGGAAAACCAGATTGCTTTCGCACGGGAAAACGGCAACCAGAGACTGCTGAAAAAGACGGTCAGACAGTATATTTACAGTACATACGAACAAATCGGCTTTGCAAAGCAATGGGACAATCCGGGCAGGGGGCGGCTCCTGAAAACCCTGCGGAAAAAGCTCCGGGAGGGACTGAGGCAGGGAAAGGAATTTGATCTGTTCCCGCTCTGCCGGGAGTTTTCCTGGGTGTATGAGGAAGCCTATCCCATGAAGCCGTTCTGGTGGCTGTACGGCAAGCTGGGCAGGAGAGAGGAGCGTCAGGAATGAAGGACGTGATTTCGGTCATTGTGCCGGTATATAACGTGTCGGCCTACCTGCCGGAGTGTCTGGACAGCATCCTGTCTCAGGACTACGAAAAGCTGGAGGTCATCCTCATTGACGACGGCTCCACCGACGATTCCGGTGCCGTCTGTGACGCATATGCCCAGCGGGACGGCCGCATTCGGGTCATTCACCAGAAAAACGGCGGCGCGGCGGCGGCAAAAAACGCAGGACTGCGGGCGGCTACGGGGGAATACCTGAGCTTCGCGGACAGCGACGATTTTCTGGAGCCGAATGTGTATAGCTACATGCTGTCCCTTCTGCGTAACTACGATGTGGATGCGGCGGTGTTTGCTTTTCGGGATGTCTACCGCAACCGGCAGGAAGAGAAGATTTTCCAACCGGAACGGCAGGTTTTGACGGGAAAAGAATATCTGGTTCGCTTTACCTGCGATTGGAGCGCGGCGCTGCTGTGGAACAAGCTGTATAAGCGCGCGCTGTTCCGAGATATTTTTTTCGAGGAAGGACATAAGATCGACGACGAATATTTTACCTATCAGGGTATCATGAACGCCGAACGGGTTCTATGCGACGACCGGGTGATTTATAACTACCGCCGGCGTGCATCCAGCGTGATGAATAATCCGACAGCCGCCGAACGGCGGGTGCTGGACAGTCTGGAAGCCATTGGCCAGCGCAGACAGAAGATCAAGGCGCGGTATCCGGAGCTGCAGCGCGTCTTTGATGAAAGCTATCTGGATGCATTGTGGTATCTGGTGCTGACGCCGGGGAGCACGGAACGGACGATTGCGGCCCAGCGTGCTGCCCTGCGGCGCTATCTGCTGGAACGGGGGAATACGGTGCCTCCGAGACGTCTATGGCGACCATTGCTCCGGATGTATTTTTCCAGCCCGAGAAAGCTACTGAAACAGCCACAGAATGCAATAGAACAGACAGAGGACTATTTTACATAACGGAAAGAGAGTGCATACCATGAAGACAGTGAAGATTAAGTTTGTTGGTAAGTATGCAGAAGACCTTCAGCCAAAGGATAATGCGATTACCTATTATTTGCAGAAAAATGGCTATGACGTCCAGATATCGGACGATGCGGACTACATTATCTGCGATGTGTTTGATCCAAAGTATGACTACTGCAAATATCCCTAGATCCGGATATTTGAATGTGGCGAAAACTATGTGCCGGATTTCAATTTGATTGATTACGCGGTGTGCCGATACCCTGTTTCATTTGGTGACCGCTGCTTTTACCAGCCGGGGTGTACGTACCCCGGTGCGCATTGGTATGCTCTGGCGGAAAAGAAACGTGATTATGATATGGATTTTGTCCATAAAAAGGAATACTTTGCAAACCTGATTACCAGCCATGATTCTGAGCATCAGTACCGGAGCCATTTTTTTGAAATTCTCAATATGTACAAACGGGTAGAGTCACCAGGTACTTTCATGAATAACCGCCCGGGGGAAAGCGTTAGTTGGAATGATGATACCAAGACATCGTTCCAAAGTAAGTGTAAATTTACCATCTGTTTTGAGAGCACTTCGCATTATGGGTTTATTACAGAAAAGATAACAGATGCTTTTTATTCGGATACAATTCCGATATACTTCGGAAGTGCAAACATCACTGATTTCTTTAACTCAGCTGCGTTTATTAATGTGGCGGATTTCGATTCTCTGGAATCTGTGGTAGAGAAGGTGAAGGAGTTGGATCAGGACGATGAAAAATACCTTGCCATGCTCCGTCAACCCATTTTAAAAGACCCGAATCTTCCTTGGAAAATTGACAGTGCGCTGGAAACGTTTATTCTGCATATTTTTGACCAGCCATATGAGAAAGCATACCGCCGTTGTCGCGCATTTTACCCCAAATGGTATGATGAGTATCTGTCAAGAGCAGTAGACACGGAGGATCTTACGATGAAGGACCTGCTGGTTCGGATAGCTGATAAGATAAAAAAGAAAGTAATAAGATGATATAATTTTTGCCGGGAACCGAGTTGCATAGATAGCACAAACCCATATAGGAAATATTGAGTTTTAAGCGGGAGTGGCGCAGTACGAATGACGCCGCTCCTGCTTTTTGCCCGGATGTGCTCTGTTTCCAAGATTAAGAGGGAATTACCGACAGGAAGCGAAAGAAACTCTTGCATTTGCGCAGTTTGTCAGATATAATAAACTGAATTACTATCTTTTACTCTCTTTTACATGAGGTTATGCTGTGTATCTGAAATCATTGGAACTGCAAGGCTTTAAGTCCTTCCCGGACAAGACGCTGATCCGGTTCGGCGACGACATTACCGCCATCGTCGGCCCCAACGGCTCCGGAAAATCGAATATTTCCGACGCCATTCTGTGGGTCATGGGCGAACAAAGCTCCAAAACCCTCCGGGGCGCCAAAATGGAAGATGTGATCTTCGGCGGCACCCAGAAGCGCACCGCCGTGGGCTTCGCCGAGGCGACCCTGACGCTGGACAACTCCGACCGGGCGCTGGCCTACGACGCCGACGAGGTGATGGTCACCCGGCGCTACTACCGCTCCGGCGACAGCGAATATTATATCAATAAGCAGTCCGCCCGTCTGCGGGACATCAACGAGATGTTCATGGATACAGGTCTGGGACGGGAGGGCTACAGCAATATCGGTCAGGGCAGGATCGACGAAATTCTCTCCCTGAAAAGCGGCGACCGCCGGGAAATTTTTGAGGAAGCCGCAGGCATCTCCAAATACCGTCACCGCAAGGAGGAGACGGAACGGAAGCTGGCCGCCACCGAGGACAATCTGCTGCGCATCGGCGACAAGGTCTCCGAGCTGGAATTGCAGCTGGAGCCGTTGAAGCAGCAGTCGGAAAAGGCAAAGAAATATCTGGAACTGAAGGACGAGCTGAAAGGTGTGGAGGTGGCCGTGTGGCTGGACACGCTGGACAGGCTTTCCGCCGCCGCCAAGAAAGCGGAGGAGGACTATGCGTCCGCGTCCTTCGTTTTGCAGCAGGCTCACGACGATCTGGACGCCCTGTACCGTCAGGCAGACCAGCTGGGGGAAGCCCTGCGCACCCGGGACGGCGAACTGGAAACCGTCCGTCTGAAAGTGAATATGCTGTCCGCTACGCATCAGCAGCTGGACGGGCAGATGGCCGTGCTTCGGGGCAATGTGGAGAACAACAACGCCAACATTTCCCGCATTGAGGAAGAGCTGAAAGGGCAGGAAGACCGCTCCGGCGGCATCGTGTCCCAGATCGACCAGACGAAGGCCAGAATTGAAGAAATTGAAGCGGCTCTCGCGGGAAAACGCCGGGAGCTGGACGATTTGCAGCACAAGCTCACCGCCATGACGGCCAGCGCACAGGGACTGACCAAGCAGTTTCTGGAGCTGCGGGGGAAGGAATCCTCTCTGGCGGCGGATGTCGCGGGACGTCAGGCAGACGTGCGGGGTCTGGAAGAAAGCATGGCGCAGACCAAGGAGCGGTTGGAGCAGCTGAATGCCGACCTGTCCGCCGGCGCGGCCAGACAGCAGGAAGCCCAGACCAATCTGGATAATTGCCGTAAGGAGCTGAAAAAAGCCCAGGAGGAAGTGACCGCGGCCAATAACACCATTGCAGGCTACACCCTCCGGCAGAATACCCGGGTCAAACGCCGGGACGAATTGCAGGAAAAAATCCGGGACATGACCTCCCGGCGGGATTCCGTGACGGCCAAGGCCAGAGTGTTCCGGGCAATGGAGCGGGATTTTGAAAGCTATAACAAGGCCGTCCGCATGGTGATGCAGGAAGCCCAGCGGGGCGCGCTGCGGAATATCCACGGTCCCGTGTCCCGTCTGATCCGCACCGAGGACAGCTACACGGTGGCCATTGAGATCGCGCTGGGCGCGGCCATGCAGCAGATCGTGGTTGGGACGGAGCAGGACGGCAAGGCGGCCATCGGCTACTTAAAACGCACCGGCGGCGGTCGTGCGACGTTCCTGCCTATGTCTAATATTCAGGGCAGGAGCTTACAGGAGACCGGGCTGGAAAATTGCCGGGGGTTCGTGGGCATTGCGTCTGAATTGACCGCGAGCGATGAAAAGTACCGGGGCATTGTGGAAAATCTGCTGGGCAGGACGGTCATCGTGTCCGATATGGACGCGGCCATCGCCATGTCCCAGAAGTACCGGGGACGATTCAAGATCGTCACATTGGACGGTCAGGTCATGAACCCCGGCGGCTCCATGACCGGCGGCTCCGTGAATAAGGAAGCGGGCATTCTGTCCCGTGCCAACGAGCTGGAAAAGCTGACGGCGCAGGAAAAGAAGCTGGAACAGGAGCTGCTGGTTGCGCAGGCGGATCTGCAGGAAGCCCAGCGGCAGTGCGATCAGGTGGAATTCCAGATGAAGGCGGCGCAGGATCAGCTTCGCGGCGCGGAGGATCAGGTGCTGCGCCTGCAGGGGCAGGAAAAGCAGTTTGAGATCTTGCTGAACGCCATCACGGAAGCGGAGACCTCCGCCCAGCGGGAGCGGGACGCGCTGAACGCGCGGCAGACCTCCGATCGGGAGCGCTATGCCGCCCAGCAGGCGAAAATTCAGGTTTACACCCAGCAGCTTGCCGAGACCCGGCAGACGCTGGCACAGCTGGAAGGCAGTCAGACGGAAGCGGCGGAAGCGAACGCCGCCATCACCGGACAGATGACGGAGCTGAAAACCGCGGAAGCGGCGCTGGAAGCCGAGCGGGATACGGCGCTGACCCACATTGCGGACCTCCAGAATCTCCGGACAGCCATGGAGGGCGACCGGGAGAAGAAGGAAGCGCTGGCGGATGCCATCCGGGAGGACACCCACCGTCTGGAAGGAGAGATCGCCCAGCTGAAAATCAAGCAGGAGGAAAACGACGCGGAGTCCGACCGGATGAACGCCCTGATGCAAAAGACGCTGGAAGACCGGGCGGAAGCGGAAGCCTCCAAGACCCGCGCCGAGCGGGACGCACAGGAAAAGAACAAGGACATTCTCAACATGGAGCGCGCCTGCGCCCTGCTGGAGCAGAAGAAGGTCACTTCCTCCATGGAGGAAAAGCAGATCGTGGACAAGCTGTGGGATTCCTACGGCCTGACCCCCGGCACCGCCCCGGAGCATCGGGGCCAGATCGAAAACGTCACCGCCGGAAACCGTCGTGCGGCAGAGCTGAAACGGAAAATTGCCGCGCTGGGTACGCCCAATCTGGGCGCCATCGAGGAATACGCCCGGGTCAACGAGCGCTACACCTACCTCGCCGGGCAGCGGGACGACGTGCTGACCTCCAAGCGGGAGCTGGAAAGCGTCATCCGGGACATCACCAAAGAGATGACCACCATTTTTGTTTCGGAGTTCGGGAAAATCGACCACTATTTTGGGCAGACTTTTGAAGAAATGTTCGGCGGCGGCAAGGGACAGCTGGTTCTGGAAGACCCGGAAAATCCCCTGACCTGCGGCATTGAGATCCGCGTCCAGCCTCCCGGAAAGCAGGTCAAGACCATCACGTTGCTCTCCGGCGGCGAGAAAGCATTCGTGGCTACGGCGCTGTACTTTGCCATTCTGAAGGTGCGGCCGACGCCCTTCTGTCTGCTGGACGAGATCGACGCGGCACTGGACGACCGGAACGTGGAGCGGTTTGCCAGCTATCTTCACAATCTGGCGAAGAAGACCCAGTTCATCGTCATCACCCACCGCCGGGGCACCATGGAAGCCTCCGACGTGCTTTACGGCGTGACCATGCAGGAGCAGGGCGTGAGCAAGCTGCTGCGGCTGGACTTGAACCAGATGGAAGAATATCTGGGAATCGTGGAATAAAAAGGAGATTTTTATGGGCTTTTTTGACAAGATCAAGGCCGGACTGACCAAGACCCGGGAGGCGCTCAGCGGCACTTTGGGCAGCGTGTTTTCCGGCTTTTCCGAAATTGATGACGATTTTTACGACGAGTTGGAGGAGAGCCTGATTCTGGCAGACTTGGGCGTGGACACCTCCGTCAAGGCTGTGGGGCGGCTGCGCAAGGCCGTCCGGGAGCAGCACCTGAAAACCACGGAGGAAGCGCGGGAAGCGCTGAAGGAAATTCTGGTGGACATGCTTTCCGTGGGGGACACGGAGCTGAATCTGTCCACCCACCCCAGCGTGATTCTGGTCATCGGCGTCAACGGCGTGGGCAAGACCACCACCATCGGCAAGATCGCGAAGCAGCTGACTTCTCAGGGAAAGAAGGTCATGCTGGTGGCGGGAGATACCTTCCGGGCGGCGGCAGCCGACCAGCTGGAGATCTGGGCGGGCAGGAGCGGTGCGTCCATTGTCCGCCAGCACGAGGGGGCGGACCCGGCCTCCGTGGTGTTTGACGGCATCCAGTCCGCCAAGGCCAAGGACGTGGACGTGATTCTCATTGACACCGCCGGACGGCTGCACAACAAGACGAACCTGATGAACGAGCTGAACAAGATCAGCCGCATTGTGGCGCGGGAGCTGCCTGACGCCGCCAAGGAAGTCCTGCTGGTTCTGGACGGCACCACCGGCCAGAACGGCCTGATTCAGGCAAAGCAGTTCAAGGAAATCGCGGGGGTCACGGCCATCGCCCTGACCAAGCTGGACGGCACCGCCAAGGGCGGCATCGTCATCGCCGCGGCGGACGCGCTGCAAATCCCCGTGAAGTTTGTGGGCGTGGGCGAGCAGGCGGACGACCTGATGCCCTTTGATGCAAGAGCTTTTGTGGAGGTGCTCTTATGAAGAAAATGCTGGCATGGAACCAGTACCAGATCAAGCTGCTTATGGCTTTCCTGATGGTGCTGGATCACTTAGACCATGTTCCGGGACTGATTCCGGAAAACCTGGCGATGGTGTTTCATGTACTTTCCCGCGGCGTGGCGGTTTGGTTTGCCTACTGCGTTGCGGAGGGCGTGCGGTATACCCATGACCTGCGCAGATATCTGCTTCGGCTTTACCTTGCGGCCGGTGGGATGCTGCTGGGAAATCTGGCGCTGAGGGTGTTGCTGCAAAGCAAAGGCATCACGGTTTTAAACAATATTTTTCTGACCCTCGCGCTTGGCGCAACCATGCTTGCAGCGCTGCAATACTTCTCCTGGAAGCCACTGAAAATTCTTGCGGCGGCTGGGATACTGGCAGTTGGCAGCATTGTGGCGGAGGGTGGACTTACGGTGCTTCCCTTTATGCTGATTGCGCATCTGACTTATGGAAAATCTCGTCTGCGGGATGTCTGGTGCCTGGTGCTGTCGGCGGCACTGCTGCTCGTGTCCTTTGCCCCCTATGACACGGTGGCAGAGACGCTGTCCATGCTGGCGTTCAATTCGGATTTCCTGTTTATATTGGTGCTCCCGGTGCTGCATCTGTATAATGGCAAGCGAGGAAATACCGGTAAATTTGGAAAATACTTTTTCTATGTTTTTTACCCTGCGCACCTGTGGCTGCTGGCGTTGATTGCTTACTGGGTATCTTGAGAGGCGAGAAAGATGAAAGTAGTTTTGGCAAGCAAAAACAGACATAAATGGGAAGAAATCCAGAAAATCACCGAGAAATTTGACATGGAACTGGTGATGGAGTCCGACCTTGGCGTGGATATTGACGTGGAGGAAACGGGAACTACCTTTGAGGAAAATTCCTTTCTGAAAGCCAACGCAGTCATGCGGGCCACCGGGCTTCCGGCGCTGGCGGACGATTCCGGCATTGCCGTGGACGCCCTGAACGGGGAACCCGGCATCTACTCCGCCCGGTACGGCTTCGACGATACGCTGGACGACTGGGGCAGATTGCAGCTGCTGCTGAAAAACACGGAAAATGTCCCCGACGGCCAGCGTCAGGCGCAGTTCGTCTGCGTCATCACCATGGTCACGCCTGAAGGCAAGGTGATTCAGGCCCGGGGCGAGGTGCATGGCGAGCTTTTGCGCGCCCCTGCCGGGACGGGCGGCTTCGGCTATGACCCCATTTTCTACTATCCGCCCTTCGGCAAGACCCTGGCGGAGGTGACGCCTGAAGAAAAGAATCAGGTGTCCCACCGGGCGGTTGCTTTGCGGGCATTTTACGACAAACTCAAGGAGGAAGGCTATGCTGACAAGTAAACAGCGCGCCGAGTTCCGGGCGCAGGCGAACAGCTTGGAAACCACCCTGATGGTGGGCAAGGACGGCGTGACGGAGGCGGTGGTCGCGGAAGCGGACAAGCTGCTCACCGCACGGGAACTGGTGAAGGGCAAGGTGCTGGAAACCGCCCTGATGAGCGCGCGTGAGGTGTCCGACGCCATCTGCAAGGCCACCGGTGCCGACGGCATTTCCTGCGTCGGTTCCAAGTTCGTCATCTGGCGGTTCAGCGAAAAATGTCAGGCCGAGCGCAACCAGACCGGCCGCGCAAAGCACAAGGAGACCCCCAAGTCCAAGGCTGACCCGGTAGGCAAGGGCGTTCGCGCCCGCCGTCAGGCAGCCCGTCAGGCGCGGGAGCAGCGCAACCAGTATTTCCGGGAACAGGCCATCGAAAAGTCCATTGAGCAAAGCCGGGAACGGCAGCAGAGAAAGCAGAAATAACCCGAACGGTGCCACAAAGGAACAGCAGCGGAATTTTTCTTCCGTATTTTGCGGGATAAACAGGTACAGGAGCGGTGCAAATGGAACGAATCGGCATTTACGGTGGAACCTTCAATCCCCCACACGCCGGCCACATTCAGGCGGCGAAGCAGGCGGTCACGGCGCTGAACCTCGACAAGCTCGTGATCGTCCCCACGAGTATTGCGCCCCACAAGGAGATACCGGAGCACTCGCCCACCCCGCGGCAGCGTCTCGAAATGCTGCGCATTGCGGCGGCGGACTGCCCGAAGGCCGAGGTTTCGGACATCGAGCTGAACCGGGGCGGCATCAGCTACACCTTCCAGACCGTATCGGAGCTGAAGGAGCGCTATCCTGACGCGGAGCTGATTCTGCTCATGGGCAGCGATATGTTCCTGTGCTTCGATCAGTGGAAGCAGCCCGACGACATTCTGAAGAATGCGGAGCTGGGCGTTTTCTACCGGGGAAACAAGGGAGAAAAAACCGCCGTTGCCGAAAGTAAGGCAAAGCTGGAACAGCGCGGAGCAAAAATCCGACTGGTGGAAAACGACATCGTCGATATTTCCTCCACCCAGCTGCGGCGGATGCTGGCGTTCCACTGCGCGGGGCCGTTTCTGCCCCCCGGCGTGGCGGCGTACATTCGGGAACATGGGCTGTATGATGTGAACGCCCAGTGGAAAAATCTCCCCATGGCGGAGTTGGAGCAGGTGGTCATCCGGCTGCTGAATCCCAACCGGGTGGCGCACGTCTTAGGCTGCCGGGATACGGCGGTGGCGCTGGCCAAACGCTGGGG
>ENA-OZGI01000797-OZGI01000797.1-human-gut-metagenome-genome-assembly--contig:-NODE-797-length-10339-cov-6.216550_pt1 | contig 10339 bp, 7 predicted proteins | sample MGYA00245114_ERZ653653 | MGnify/ENA primary metagenome ERZ653653 (study PRJEB26926, sample SAMN06165051) | human gut metagenome | biome: ENVO:00009003; feature: ENVO:2100002; material: ENVO:00002003...
CTATAATAGATATAAAAATAATTGTGCTGACATATTTTTTCACTATAATTTACTCCCTTCATTCTCATTAAATATACTGTGCCAACTGCATTAAAGTTTCTAGTATCTGAGTCAAAGAAATACCATCTGCTATAAATATTTCTGCTTTCTTCATACTTGATTCTCTATATAAAGGATCCATTTCCCAATATACTTGATCTAAATTTTCTTTTTCCTCTTCTACTCTCACTGCACTCCAATTTTTCATATCCACATTATTTGATTTTTCAAGTTTGACACTTGAAGTTACTGCTAAATTTTGTTCTAATTGTGTTGTAACTTCGCATTGTATTGATATTGAAGATACATCTAACGAAGCTCCATATTTCATTTCAGATTCTCCATTTTTTATTACCGAATTTAAAAATATTTTTCCATCTTTTTCAATACCTGCTTTTATCTTTTTATTATCCCATTCATTTGAAAAACTTACTCCATCACTATTCATTTCCGCTGATAAATTTTCAATCTCAAATTTCTGTGCATTAGCAAGCACTATCTGCTGCTGATCAATCGTTACATTTATCGTTTCACTGCTATCTGTCTCTGCTGAACCTGACACAGTTACATTATAAGTAGCAGACATATCCACACCGAGCGGTACCGTTATCTCATATATTCCCTCTTCCATTTCAACATTAGGATATAATGTAGTCAGCCAATTAGAAGTTCCACTTAAATATGCCATCTTCTCCTCATCGCTTAACGCCATAAATTCATCATATGTCAAATCAAGATTATCAACTACATCCACATAATCAGTTGCTTCATCCACTTTTCCATCACTTACAAGTGTTTTAACCACACTCATATTTGCTGCATTCAATTTCTCTTTATCCGCATCCAAAATTGCTTTATATTTTTTAATATCAAGATTTCCGCCATTCGGATCAATTAACCCCGAAAGATCATCTATATATTTAACCCACAGGTTTCCTGTATTTATATACTGTGAGAGTTTTCCCATATATTTTGTGTCTACGCTTTGTACATTTGCAAATATTTCTTCTATCTGCCGTTTTGTTGCCTTGTTTTTATTGATCAAATTACTATAATAATTTCCAACACTATCTATACATCCCTTAATTCCCAACCGGCTAACTATAGCGGGAATACTGACATTATAAAATACTATTGTAGTTGCTATTTCTTCCCATCTTTGTTTTGATATTATACTATCCACATATTGCAGGAGTTCCTGTTTTGCCTCGCCTGAAAAGTCTCGTACCATTGCATTATTCTCCTTATCATTCATTCTCATATAGGATATTGAAGGTAAATGCGGCAAATGCCGCATTTACCTTCAAAAAATGACTCTGATTAGCCTCTTACTGCTGCGGCTCCTCTTGCATCATCGTCCTGTCTGTTCTGCATGTAGCTGTTGATGAAATCAGAAATACTCTGTACAGCTTCTTCTACCTTATAAAGGGCAGGCTTGTATTCACTTTCGAATCTCTCGATGAATGCATCGGCTGTCTGGTTTGTCCATCCATCCTGTAACTGTCCATTCATATTTACGAGGGTTTTGATGACATCATCAATTGCTCCCGCCTGATTTGAGTATACTGATACTCCTGTTGTTAATACGTCATAATCGACTTTGTTAATTGCCATTTTCATTGGCCTCCTTTAAATTTATTTATGGTAAAACTGCTAAGCAGTATTCCATCATGATTGTCTGACAACTTTAATCTTTACCAATTCATTGTCCTTTATATAATAAGCATCCCCTGTCTCTATAGGTTTTGAATATTTTTTACTTGCACTAACTGAGATGTCACATATCTTAATATTACATACATCATCAAATACCATGTAATGCCTGTTATCTTTCACTATCTTAAGCATCTCAGGAGAATTAAAGCTGATAGAATTATTTTCTATATCTGGCATAAATACGAATATTTTCATGTTCTTATATTTACCGAGCCAGTCCTTCATATATTTCATTATTTTATTATCTCCACTCATATTCAACATGATATCTGCACTATCTATCACAAGAATAATCCATGGTTCCATCTCTAACTCGTCAAACATTCCTGCCGAATACATCTCATATCGTTGCTCAATTCTCTGATTTATTTCCTCAATCATAGGTGGTACATCATGATATGAGGTCAGATACATTGCGGTGTTAGGATTAAATTCACATTCTCCCATTTTCTTTGTCGCATCATCCAATACATACAGCTCCGTATTGCCGGATGCCTTTTGAACAATTGTATCCATGAAATATTTTGCAAAAGTCTCCCTGTCTGTCTGATTCTTTCCTGTCAGGGAGAGCACATCTCCGCTCTTTAATTCAACTGCCACCGGTAATATACTTGTATAATCCAGACCTATTATCACTTTGTCATCACTTATACTTTCCGTAAATTGTGACTGAATATATGTCAATGTCAGTTCTTTTGGAATTTCTGGAATAACTTTTGCTTTTTGATTTATATATTTATCGTTTTGCTCATCGACAAAACTCTTTATCTTCTGTACACGTTCATATTCTTTTTCTCCCTCAAATGATATAAACAATTGTGCCTCCAATACTTCTTTATCCAACTGCACCATGCATCGTCCCGGTGTATTAGGAATAGACAAACGTACCCCATTTAACATCATACTGTATTCTGAAGAGTCATTACAAAACAATGTTATTCTTCCTTCAAAATTGCTTAGATACCTCTGTCCAATTCCGGATGTCTGTAAATTAGCTACTACAAATGTCATTCCAACAGCAATTCCATCCCTGAATAAAGGCAATAAATAATCTATATCCTGTAAATACATCTCCTTTAAAGCTGTCATATTATCTATCAGGACAATTATCTGTGGAAGGTCTGTTTTTCCGGCTTCCTTATATGCCAAAAATGAGCTTACACCTATCTCTGCAAGTTTTTCCTTTCTTAAATTAATCTCTTTATTCAATAATTTAAACAGATTCTTCAGCTTTTCATCATCATCAGAACATACCACTCCTCCACAATGATTTAAATTTGCATAGTTTCTCAATATCATGGAACCAAAATCTATGATATATAAATTAACCTCCTGAGGAGTATAATTTTCAGCTACTCCTCTTATGATTGTCTGTAACAAATTAGTCTTTCCACTCTGTGCTGAACCTATAATCATATAATTCTGCGTTGAAAGATTTAATTCCAGTTTTTCCTGAAGCTGACGCTCCGGTTCATCAACTATACCTATGTTTACCCATATTTCACTTCCTGACTTTTTCTCTGACTGTTCATAAGCAATTGTTTCCGGAAGCGGTGGCATACATATACTTGGCAGCCTCTCTATACCTGTCTGCTCACAAAAATCTTTTATATAATCCACAACTGCTTCCAACTGTGTTTTGCTTTTCTGTTTTTTCTTCTTATTCTGATAAACAAGACTTCTTTTGCCAGAAAAATCCAACTCATAAATTGAAAATTCCTTATCTTCTTCCCCTTCTGATACAGCCGCTGCCCCACTGTATGCTGACTGTAGTAACTCGAATATTTCATTATTTCCAACTTGGAGATAAGCACGTCCTGGTTCCTTTATTTCAGCCGCCAATGGTGTTTTTAATACTTCATTACTATCCTCTTTTGATTGCACCTTCAAACACAGCTTAAACTTTGAATTTGACCATATTTGTCCATCTACAACTCCACTTGGTTTTTGAGTGGCCAGTATAAGATGAACCCCAAGACTTCGACCTATTCGTGCTGTACTAATAAGCTCCTTCATAAATTCAGGCTGTTCTGCTTTAAGTTCTGCAAATTCATCAACTATTATCACAAGATGTGGCAATGGCTCAGATACCTTATGCTCTTTATATAACTGAATATATTTATCTATGTGATTTACACCGGCCTCCGCAAAATAATTTTGCCGCTTCATAAGCTCTGCTTTGATAGATTTTAACGATCTCTGTACTTCATTTCCATCTATATTAGTTATAGCTCCAATCAGATGTGGTAAATCCTTGAACTGATTTACCATTCCTCCCCCTTTGAAATCAATTATCAAAAATCCAATCTCATATGGATGAAACAATGTAGCTGCTCCAAGTATAAATGTCTGCAAAATCTCGCTTTTTCCAGAACCCGTTGTTCCTGCCACAAGTCCGTGCGGTCCATGAAATTTTTCATGAAGATTCAGATACACTATTTCATCCTTAACATTTACACCAAGTGGCACAGCCATCGTCTCATATATCTTTGAATTTTCCCATCTGCTATCAAGATTCAATCCTTCCACTGAATTAACTCCAAGAAGTTCAAACAATGAAATATTTTTTCTCAATGCTCCTGCAAGACTGATTTCTTCACACTCTACCGGTGCCAGAATGCGGACTATATTTTCCATACTTTCATCATCTATACTCTCATACTCAAAGTATTTCTTATGCATCTTATTCTGCGAATCATATACCATGGCACTCTCATAATCAAATATATCTATGATATGACTACAGTAAAGTGGCAACAGTGAAAGCTTTGACTCAAAAAACAAAAATACTGTATCAAGTTCTGAAGCATGCTCTATAAACTTAGAAATTGGATGACTTTTTATTCCATAGTCTTCCATAACAACGACAATATTAAATCTTCCACTTGTATTTTCATCCTGTCTCAATGTCAGCTCTTTATAGAGATTATCGAACACCCTGTTTCTGCTTTCCTGATCACAAACTATATTTCGACATCCTCTGGTTCCCTGTATTGATTTTAGGTTTTTTAACCATTTGTATTTTTTTTCATCATTATCTATCAATGCATAAAGATTAATATCTCCATAATATTGCCTACTTATTATATCCACTATTATATTTTTCATCATGCAATAAAGTGATTCTTCATTACCCACTATTCCAACAGCATTAGCATCCCTGAGACTCAATGTAAGAGGGGCTTTTTCTATATCTCTGTATTCATCGGCAACATGATTTGGAATACTACTCAATTCATCTCCAACCTCCAGCTTCTCCTGTTTCTTATAATTAATCTGACGTAATGACTCTACATTTCCACGTCCTAAGTACACTTCCAGAAAATCATGATCTGTTGGAATACGGTCAAACAAAGTTGTATCAAAATTTTCTATATGACTTATATCCTGTACTGTACTGTAATACTGATCATTTAGGCAATCCAGCTCCTCTCTTCGAATATTCTCAATTTCTTTACGTTTCTTTTCGATATATAATTTATAAGTATCTTGTCGTTCAATACAAGTCTTCTTATACTGCTTTTCTCTGTTTACAATACCAAATATTGATGTAAGTACACCCACTCCCATTGAACATACACTAAACATCATAAATGAACTACTTGATCCGCTCATTGTACCTTTAAGCAGCATCATCATTGCCATCATAAATACTGGTGGAAACAATGTTGTAATCAAATTTAATTCTGGCTTTTTAGGTACAGTTCCGGGTTCAAGTATATCTATCGGAGTCTCATCCATTTTCACCTGTATCCTGGTATTACGAATAAAAACAGGGTATGTTGTCTGTATACTCATACTTTCCGGTCTGACATCTACACCATTAGTTTTGATAACTCCATAATCAAAATAAATCTTTCCTCTATTGTAATATGCCATAAAATCACCTATCGATATAAAGTCATGATTATTTATCTTAGCGGATTTCTGTATTATTTTATCATTAACACATGTATCGTAATCACCACTATACTTTGATAGTATCGAATACATCATGCTTTTATCCATCTGCAATGCTATTCTTGCTGCCCTTCCATAAGCCCCCTGCAGCTGTATATGAGCATCCGGCGTATCTCCTATAATAAGAGGTGTTCCCGGAACTAAAGCTATTGACCATCCAAAATTATCCATTTTCATTATCTCCTGAATATAATTGATGAACCATTTCTGATTCCAAAATCTGCAAGTGTCCTGTTCCCTTTTAAAAATGCTATTGGATATTCACATGCCATATAACACTCTGTAGTATTATTCTCATCTAAATTTAAATCATATGCTCTTTTTAATGCTATTATTAAAGTATTTGCAGATATATTTAGGGGTATCTCCAATTCGTGTGTCTGTCCCCTGATTTCGTCTATAAAATTTACTATTTTCTTTTCATTCTCATCCATTTTCGCACTCCAATACTTTTCTATTCATTAAATATAAATTCCTCATTAGCTAACATCAGACAGTCTCCCGGTAATATCTCTGTTTCCTGCCCCGCCTTTATTATCCTTCCATTGATAAATGTGCCATTGGTAGAATTTTGGTCCATTACATAATAACGTCCGTTTCGCGTGGTTATCACTGCATGCACCCTGCTGATATTCGTATTGTCTGCTACCGCATAATCTGACTTTTCCGGATTCTTTCCCAGCACAAACGATGGTTCGCCAAGCTCTATCTTTTCACCTGTTACCTGCCTTGTAAGACTTGCAAAATGATAGTTCACCGGTTGCATCTGCTGTATCTGTTGTACGGATATGCCATCATCAGACAACACTGTAGTTCCATCCATGCTGCCCTGCATTACCTGCTGCATTATCTGTTGCTGCATTGTCTGTTGCTGCATTATCTGTTGCTGCATTGTCACTGCTTTGTTTTTCAGCACGTTCACAACTGCACGCTCTTCGCGTGAGATATATTTTTCTATTGCATTGCCGTTGAAGCCATGGAAGCTTCTGACATAATACATAAATCTGGATATATAATTCGTATCCTCATTGATAACAGGTGTCATTGTATAAATTATGTTTTCTATAAACCCGACAATATCTGCACTTTCCTGTCCTCCTACTATCGGAAAATATATAAAGTACATCTCTTTTGTCATCTCGTTTATGTATACGTCATCCATATTAAAACGAACACTGTTTACGTTCAGTCCGTTATTGTATACATCCTCAACCATTATTACTATCTGCTCAATCATGAAAAAGAAATCATATTTGCTTATGGCTTTTTTCAATCTATCGGTAAGATTTATATTTGCAGGGCACGTATATATGACACTGTCTTTTTTTGTTTTTGTCACATGCATGATTCCACATGGTTTTATTCTGGCTAGCTGGCTTAGTTCGGTTTCATTTATTCTTTCCTTTCGTCCTGCCTTCATCATGGCAGTAACGGTCGATTTTTTTATGCTTACTTTTAATTTAGACATTCGCTATTTTCCATTCCTTATGAGATACATTCTGTCGTATGTAAAAATTCTATTTTCTTTGTTACTTCGAACCTGATATTGGTTTTTTGCAGCTTTTCGGTTATATCTTCCAATACTGTGGTTTCATCCTGCAATACTTCTGTCGGTGCATCCAGCACAGTAGTTTCATCTATATTTTGTGTATATCCCGGCTTTTTCTTATTCTCCCCTGCCAGGTTATATGACGGTGCTATCGGACCGGACGATGTTATGTCAATATGTCCCGCTGTCTGCTTTTGTACAATTGCTGCAATTCCTTTCCGGGCAGATTTTCCGGTAAGTGCACCTATGACCTTAGGTATTTCAAGCACTATAAGTATGACTATTGAAGCTATAAGCATTATGGCAAATGCGGTGAAGGATACGTAAAATATCATCCTGTACTGATTATAAGTCATCTTTGTTTTCCTCCTTCACGCTCTGTGCCTTCTCAATTGTTTTGTCTATATTATCCTGCAATCCTGTTATTTGCTCGCGCATTATGGATTTATCCAGCTTTTCTGTTTTGTCCTTTATCGTATGTAATAAATCCATAACTTTATCCTTATCTGTCACTGCTATAAATGATGTGATATTTGTGTCAACTATATCATCTATCTCATTCCATACCTGAATCTTTGCGTCTACGCTGTCAAAATCCTCTGATTTTGCATATAGCTCATTTATTTGCTTCCATAGCTTTTTGTATTCTTCATATGTTTTTTCTGTCTGTTGTATCTTTGCTCCATCATACTGGCTAATCAATGTCAGACAATCTGATATCTCACAGTATATTCCTGCCTCCGGATGATTCTCCTTCGCTTCCTTGAACCACTGCGCCGCACTGGAGTATCTGTCTTTTTCCACATTGATTTCGTAGTAGAATAAAAAGCTTTCACCAATCTTATAGCATACATCCTCATATCCCTTTGGATTTTTTCCTTTCAGCTTTGCCATGACATCATATGTATGCACCCGGCCATTGTGGTCCTTGCAATCTATACCTACCATCAGCCTGTTCAATATCTGCGCCTCATCCCTGTCCAGCACAAAATCGTCTGTCAGTTTGTCATTCAGCTTAAGATATGCCTCCGTCCTTGTCGGGTCGGTGACTATAGCCGTGTAATATCCATTGTCATAATTGTCATAGGTATCCGCTTCTTTTAATATGCTATTATAGTTTTCATTTTTTTTGTGTTCTGCCGCACAATAGCTTAATACTGTGCTTGTTCCAAGCAGCATCGTCAAAACTGATGTGGTGATAAATACCGCAAGCTTTCTCTTTAGATTCTTCCTATACATGTCATCAATCTCTGTATAGTGCTCAAGGTCATACATCAGCTCAGCTGCGCTCTGATATCTGTTGTTTGGATCCGGCTGTGTACACTTTGTAATAATACGTTCAAGACCACCTGACAATGTTGGGTCAATTTCTCTGATCGGCCTTATTTCGTAAGGTGGCTCACAGGGATTCATTCCCGTAACAAGATGATACATTGTGGCTCCCAGACAATATATATCTGTTCTCGCGTCTGTCTGCCCCATTCCACCAAACTGTTCCGGTGCAGCATATCCCATCGTGCCAAGACATGTTGTATCCTCTATGTTATTTTCCTTATATTCCCTTGCTGTTCCAAAATCTATAAGCACCACATTTCCATCAGGCTTTAGCATTATGTTTGCCGGCTTCATATCACGATATATGATTGGCGGGTTCTGTGAGTGCAGATACCCGAGAACGTCGCATAGCTGTTTGGCCCACTTTATCACATTTTTCTGCGACTGGGCTCCGTACTCCTGCAATGCTGTCTTGAGAGAATTTCCCTCTATATAATCCATAACGATAAGGAATCTGTCATCCTCATCTATGACATCGACAATATCAGGAAGACTGGGATGGCTCAGTTTTTTGAGCATATTGGTCTCCGCAACAAGACTTTGCTTTACCACCTCAAAATCCTTTACTCCATCCTTTCTGACCTCTTTTATTGCCCACTGTTTGTTTGCCCTTTCATTCATAGCCAGGTACACAACGCTCATTCCGCCGTGTCCAACTTCGTTTAGTATCTTGTATTTTCCGTCAATTAAAGAGCCTATTTCAAGCATCTGTTCCTCCTACTGTGCCTTTATGAGCGCTGCTGTTATATTATCGCGCTCTCCTCTTTGCATGCTGAGTCTGATGAGCTGCTCCAGTCTGTCGTGCATATTCTGCCCATCTACAGTTGCTGCCGTTTTCAGCATCTCATAGATTTCCTGTTCTGATACCTCATGCCTGAAGCCATCTGAACAAAGCAGAAGTGACATTCCATTTTTCATTGCCCCGGTCCTGTACTCCGGCTTTACTTCTGCTGATGCCCCGACACACTGCAGCAGTACATTCCTTCGCGGATCTCTCATAGCCTGCTCCTGTGTCATATTTCCATTCATAATTTCCCGCTGTACATATGTCTGGTCTGTCGTAAGCCTTTCTATATGGTCTGAAAGGCTATATATTCTGGAATCGCCCACGTTTATAATGTAGTAGGCTTTTTGCGTGACAAGCAGCACTACCACTGTTGTTCCCATGTTTACTGCATGTGCTTTGCCATATGCTTTTATTTTTTCGTTCTGCTGCTGTATTACTTCATCCCACTGTCTTTCCAGAATCAGACTGTCAATATCCGGGTTCGACGATTTGCAAAGCTCAGGCAGCTGCTCGTCACTCCATCTGTCAAATGCTCTGACTACAGTGGCACTGGCCAGCTCACCCTTCGATAAGCCGCCCATGCCGTCACATAATACTGCAAATGCCATGTCTCCTTTGCATGTTGAGAAGCACTTTACCAGCAGACTATCCTGATTAGTTTCTTTTACGATTCCTCTGTCCGTGTCAGCTGCTATTTCAAATCTCATACTCACTCCTCCCAGAATTCAAAATCTTCGTTGCCAAGTCTGCCTTGAAGGGCATGCGCTTTCGCGCATGCCACAGACATTGTTGTTTTTCCCACACCACCACATAGTGATGTAAATACATAGGTAATTATCTTATTGCTCATCATTGTCTTTCTTTTCTTTCATCTTTTTTCTCATATAATAAACGATTATCAATATCGCAATTATAAGTACCTGTCTCTTATACACATCTGACGCTGCCGACGA
>ENA-OZGI01000798-OZGI01000798.1-human-gut-metagenome-genome-assembly--contig:-NODE-798-length-10338-cov-6.284158_pt1 | contig 10338 bp, 11 predicted proteins | sample MGYA00245114_ERZ653653 | MGnify/ENA primary metagenome ERZ653653 (study PRJEB26926, sample SAMN06165051) | human gut metagenome | biome: ENVO:00009003; feature: ENVO:2100002; material: ENVO:00002003...
GACGAAAATAGACACGGAGAGTTGTCCGAGTGGTCGAAGGTGCAGCACTCGAAATCTTGCGGGAAGCTGTCCGTTTCGTCCACCAAAAACCTTGTAACCATGCGGGTTTTACCCGGTTCGAAAATTGAATAAGTTTGCTGTTCTTTCCGTCAGTTCTTTCCAAAGCCCTTTTTCATCGAAAAAAAGCGAGGAAAAACAGCGGTTGAGCATATAGGGAGCGGTATCGAAGTGGTCATAACGGGCCTGACTCGAAATCAGGTAGTCCTCACGGGCTCGTGGGTTCGAATCCCACCCGCTCCGCCATCGAAAAATCCAGTAACCATGCGGGTTTGCTGGATTTTTCTTTTTTCGTGGTCTATCCAAAAATCACCCGGTTTTGAGCTGTTCTTTCCATAATTTTGGAAAGAACAGCTTTTTGCTTTATTTCCCGCTTTTTTCTGCGTTTTGCTCCCATCTGCTGCCGAAATCGCCCGCTTCGGGAAGGGGCATACCGCACACCATCGCCTGCGCTGAAGAGAGTTTCGAACTGTAATCCAGATGGGCGTAAATGTTTGCCGTGGTGGAAAAATCCGAGTGCCCCAGCCAGTCCTGAATCTGCTTGAGCGGTACGCCGTTGGCGAGCAAGAGGGAGGCACAGCTATGCCTGAGATCGTGGAAGCGCATTTTCTTCATGCCGTGCCGCTGGATGAAAGCAGGAAACTGGGATGTCAGATAGTCAGGCTTCATCCGCTCGCCCAGCTCATCTACGAATACAAAGCCGTCGTATTCGTAGTTGTAGCAGTTGCCGCAGACCTGCTTGTTCAGCTCCTGCGCCGCTTTGACCTCAGCAAAGTATTCCTTGAATCTTCCCACCAGCGGCAGGGTGCGCATACTGGATTTGGTTTTTGCCGACTCCTGCTCGATGATCTGCGTTTTCCCGCCCACACTGACGGAGGTCACCGTCCGTTTGATGGTCAGCGTTCCCCGCTCAAAGTCGATAGCGTCCCACTTAAGTCCCAGCACCTCGCCACGGCGCAGACCGTAAAAGGCGGCGACCAAGACCGGCAACTCCAGCTTTGTCCCCTTGACCACTTCAAATAAGTGCTGAAGCTCCGCCGCATCCAGAAAGACCGGCTGGAAATCATTTTTCTTGGGACGGTCTACCTTCATCGCCACGTTCTGCGCTACCAGATCGGTTTTCATGGCGTATTTCAGCGCCTGATGAATGACAGCGTGGTAGTGAATCACGGAATTGGGCTTGACGGTTTTCAGCTTTTCGGAATAAAACTGCTGGATATGCCTTGCTTCCAACTCCTTTAGGGTAATCGGCTTATTCCGGAAATACGGCTCAATGGTCTGCTTCACCATGCTCTCATAGGAGCCGAAGGTGGTGGACTTTACCCTGACCTTGACGATTTCCAGCCAGCCGAGCAGATAGTCGGCAAACAACATATTGGAACAAAGCTCGCCGATCTCTGCGGGCGGCTCAAAGGCGTTGCGGATTTTCACAAGCTCCGCTTCGGCTTTTCGTTTGTTTCCCTTTTCGGGAAGTCCGGTGGATATGTACTTGACGTGCCGCTTGTTTTTGCTGTCGTAATAACTCAGCACGGCGTAGTAGTATCCCTTTTTGACCTGTAAATGTCCTGATACCATATTTGTTTTACCTCCGTTCTTTGATTTGGCATTCACGGACAGTCCGGCACCGACAAGGCCATTATACCCTGCCGGTGCAGTTCTTTCCATTGTGCGAAGGTCGTGCTCCGCACACATTTTCGGTTCGAATCAGCGGCTGTCTCTGTCCCGCTCCCGTCTGCGCTGCCATTGCTCTAACAGCTTAATGACCGTATCGCAGACTTGCTTGTCCGTGTAGCTCTTCGGGAAATATTTGCGGATATCCTCACGCTTGAATTTGTACTGCTCCTGCTGATTAGGCTTCTGCTCGGCGAGGATGTCGTAGATCGTCTGGTCTTGCAGTACCCCCTCCTGCGAGAGCTTTTTAAGCCGTATGCTTTGTGCGTGAGAGGGTGTGCAGTCGTTGAGCTCCATTGCGTTTAACAATACCCGTTGCTCCGACTGGTCTAAGTACGAGATTTCCACCGCAGGATTGAAAGCGATTTTGTTTTCGTCTACCATTTCCAGAAGTTCGGAAATCAAGTAAGTCAAGCGGATATAGCGTAGCACCTGATTCTTGCTGTCGCCGCTGTCTGCACCGATTTTTTCAACTGTCAGTAGCTTCTCCCCAACTTGGGGAGAAGCTATACCTTGGTGATTCAATGCGTCCCTTTTCATCTTGTATGCAAATGCTTTTTCACTGGGCAAAATATGTTCTCGTTGCAGGTTGGCGTCCACCATTGCAATGACTGCTTCATCATCGCTCATCTCTCGAATGATTACGGGCATTGTCTCGATCCCCAGCACCTGACACGCCGCCAGCCTTCTGTGCCCGGAGATCAATTCGTACCCGCCCTCCGGCAAAGGACGGGCGAGCGCCGGTGTGAGTGTCCCGAACTTTTGGATACTTTCGATCAGGCGTTTCATCTCGTCATCATTTTGGATTTTAAATGGGTGATCCTTAAACGGGTGCAGCTCAGTAAGCGGAATGTCTTTGACTCGTTCCAGCTTGGCATCGTCCCGTTCCTCCTGCGAGGAAAACAGCTCATCTAATGAATTCATTGGTAAAGTAAAATCAGATTTTCGTTTTGTCATTGTGTTTGCCTCCTTTATTGCCATTTCAGATTACTTTCACCGGGACGGAGAAACACCGCTTCGATGTCCGCCTGAAACCTGTGCCAGCGCAGGGCTTCCGCTTTCAGCATCGGTGCATCGATAAAACCGAGGGCGTTTGCTTTCACGGCAAGCTGGTTGATATTGTTGCCGATGGCGGAAAGCTGTCGCATCGCCTCATAAAATCTTGCGTCCGGTTTTTCTTTCGGCTCGTAGCCATGCAGCAGGATGCGGATCACCGCTGTCTCTGTAATTCCGCAAAGCTTTGCCTTGCGTTTTAACTCTCTGGCATCCTGCGGGGAAAGCCAGAACTGTTTTTTGATTCTTTGTTTCATTGTGTTCTTCCTTTCTTTACGGGGTATTAGGGTGCGCCCTAACAAGATTTACCGTTTTACGACCTTTGGGAGTATAAACGGTCTGCTCGCTACGATAGTGCAGACGATTTCTGCCTAACGTAATTCTTTCAAAATTGCATCGATACAGCGGATAATTTCATCCTTTGCAAGCTGCGGAATGGCTGTTCTCAGTTGCTTTAACTGCCGGAAAAGTCGGTAATCTTTTTCTCGGACTGTTGCTTCAACATCTTTGCCCAGCCCCAGCCTCCGCAGATATTCTGAAAGAGAAAGCGAACAGTAATCGGCATTTTTCAAAAGCTTTTCTTTCTCCTCCGGCGTTACCCGCACATTGATTCCAAGAGTTTTACTTCTCATAAAATCTCAATCCTTTCCTTTGTTTGTGACGGCAATGACGGCTGTGACGGGCATTTCGCTATACCGTGATATTCCCGTCATTTGCGTCACCGCCGTCACGGTGTATGAATTTAATCAGCCTGCTTTGTCCCGTCCGCTTGGTACGGTACTCGATTCCGGCGGGCTCCAGCACCTCATAGTAAAACTGCCCTAAGTACTTGGTGACCACATTGGGCGTGGTTTCGGTTTCCGTCATATCTGCAATCAAATCGGTGGCGGTTCCTACCCATTCGGTGCGGGTTTTCATGAATTCCACCACCCGAAAAAGGAACTGCGGGATCTCTGCTTTGCGGATTTCCTCTGTGTTTTTGTGCTCCACAAGCTCCCATTTCAGGTCTTGAAACCGCAGAGTCAGCTCCTGATATTCCACATCCCGCCCGCAGGCAAGAAGCGTGGCGTCCCGGCTGCTTCGCTTGCGCTTGAGCACATAATTGGTGTCAGCCGCCCCGGTGATACCGGTAGAGCCGGACACCTCATTGAACGGATCGTCCCCGTCTTTCAGTTTGCGCAGATGGTGGACAAGGATGATGGCGATATTGTACTGGTCGGCGATCCGTTTGATGGAGGAAATGTCGTCATAATCGTTGCCGTACATCCCTGTTTTGCCGGCCCCGCCCTTGGAATCCCGCACCTTTTGGAGCGTGTCGATGATCACCAGCTTTGTCTTCGGGAAATCACTCAGGAAATTAACGAGCTCTTCCTCCAGTCCGTTCCCGATCAAGCCGCAGGTCACCGTTAAATGGAAACTGCGGGGCGGATCATTGGTCAAATCAAACAGCCGGTCTTTGATTCGCCTTTGTGTATCCTCCAGACAGAGATACAGCACATCGCATTGCATGGTCGGGATTCCCCACACGGGAAGTCCTTTCGTGACCTGAAGCCCTAACCACAGCATCAGCCAGCTTTTTCCGATCTTGGCGGCTCCGCTCAGGACATTCACCCCCTGCGGGATCAGTTCATCTACAATAAACATGGTTTTGCTCATCGGTGTGGCCAGCAGAGTTTCTGCGTCCACGGTTACTAATTTTCTTTTCATAAGTACATTCCTTTCATTTTTGTTTTTCGGACAGTTAGAACGCTGAAATCGAGGGAGTTGGTATGATTCCTTTATGTACCCCGATCCGGCGTCAAAAAGCCCTTGAAAACCGGGCATTTTCAGGCCCCTAATTGTCCGTTTTGCGCTTTCTGGCGCTTTCATTTTTCTGCCTGCGGTGCACCTTTTTGCTGCACGACGGGCAGTATTTTTGCCGGTTGGAGTTTGGCACAAAAGCCGTCCCGCATTCGGCGCAGTGATAAGTACGCTGTTTGAAAATGTCCGCATACAGCTCCTTTTCGGCGGGTAAAACCGCGTTCCGGAAATACCGGCACAACAGCGAATAGGAAATAGTCTGCGGGCAGATGCAGGGCTCGCCGTCATCCAGCAGCAGACAGTTGCCGTCATCATAATTGGCGCACAGCCTTTTGATCAGCCGGTTGCACCGTGTGCGTTGGGACGGGGTAAGCCGCAGGATTTCAGGCACTGGATTTCACCTCCTTTTTCTCTTCGGTCACAAAGTTGATCACACTGACTTTCGGGATTTTGAAACTGTTGCCGATTTTGATTGCCTGCAATTCACCATCGTTGATGAGATCGTAGGCAAGCTGACGACTGATGCCCAGCATTTCCCGAAGCTGCTGGACGGTCACGATGTCCGGATATTCCGGAAACATCATCTGATAAAGCTCTTTGAGCTCCGATTTTTTCATAGCGCTTCAATCCTCCTTTTTTATGGCTATGTAAGGCAGATATCGGCGTGAGGATCATAGTGCCATCCGATATCTGTTGCGTTTTTCCGAATGTCGTTTTCTATCCCTGCCCCGTCAAGCGGCGTCGCCGTGCTCGCTTCTTTCGGAAGGTCGTGGCACAGTCATATCCCACTCGGATTATTATTCAATTTTCAAGGTACAGTAAGAAGGTCTTTCACTTATTCCCACAGGGAGAGGTCAAACGCACCCCCTAAACGGGAAAAATATTTACGGATTAAAAACTCCCTTCACTCATTTGGACAAAGGGTGCCGAAATGCACACCCATTTCCGGGCTTTTTCTCAAAAATTTTTTTGAGAAAAAATTTACCCTTCACTTATTTGGAATTACAAAGCCAAATGACACCCTATTTTTCAGAAAAACTGAAAATGTTTTTTGTCCTGTTAAGGGATGATTTGTTTTTACTTACCGAAGAAAAAGTCTCTTCACTTATTCCCACCGGGAAGGGGTTAATTCCAACCCTGTTTCAAAAAATATTTTGCTGTTTGTAAAAACCTCCTCACTTATTCCCACTGAGAGAAACCAAATGCACACCCTAAATCTCAAAAAATTTTATCCCTTCACTTATTTGGAATTGGGAAGTCGAAACGCACCCTGTTTTCACAAAAAATTTGAAAAATATTTTGTTCGATTGTGGGACGGCTTATTTTACTTACCTAAAAAGTCCTTTCACTTATTTGGAATTTGAGCGCCAAAACGCAACCTGTTTTTTAGAAAAAACAGAAAATTTTTTTTGAAAAAGCTGTTTATCTCAAAAACATCCCCTCACTTGTTCCCACTGGGAGAGGGCATTTGGGGATAGTAATCCCGAAAAAAGGCAAAAAAATTTGCCCGCCGGATATGGCGGGCGTTTTTGTGTTTGCATGGAGACGACAACACGGCTTGTTTATAATAAATCGTTAAGAAGATTCATGCACTTCACTTTCTGTTGGAGATTTGCGCTCCCATAGACATTCAGGGTGAACGATACATTCTTGTGGCCAAGGATTTCAGAGAGCGACTTGATGTCGAACTCCGGTATCTCGATTGCTCGTACTGCAAAGGTGTGACGAATCTCATGAAACTTTACCTTTTGCAGTCCATTACGCTTGAGAAATCGAGAGAAAAACTGCCGGTATGTACGAGGTTCAGTTGGTTTCGTCTTACCTGTCAGAAAGTAGTGATTCGGATTCTCCGTATAAAACTTCTTGATGATGTTCATGAGTAGTGACGGAACTGGAATTATTCTTGCAGATGTCTTTGTCTTTGGCGGACCTATGTGAAGATAGGATTTACCCTTTCTCTTGTCGTAGATACGCTGGACAGTCTTGTTGATATTGATCGTTTTCTCCGTAAGGGAAATATCCTTCATCTGAAGTCCACAAAGTTCACCAATTCGAATGCCGGTAAACAGCGCAATTAGAATTCCAGCCGTTTTCCTGCTCAAATTCATGTAGATGCACTGAATAAGCGCTTGTTCTTGATCTTTGGAAAGCGAGTTGACTTTTTTGACACCCAGTTCTTTAGGGTACTCAATCAAGTCCCAGTTCAGCAAAGGAATCGCCCTTTCCTTGTAGGCATATTCCATTGCAAGCCTGAGAACGAGGATAACATCCCGTATGGTCTTTACAGTCAGTCCTCCCGTGTTGTCCAGCCGACCGGCATTGTAGAGATACGAAATGTAGCTCTGAATGTCCGTTTCGGTGATGCTGCCAATCTTACGCTTGCCGAAGTATGGGATTAAGTGATTTTCGGCAATCAGCGTAAAACTGGCATGGGTTGACGGCGTGATCATTGGCTTTTTCTGATTTAGCCAAGTGTTCAGCAGCGTCTTGAATTGTGTATTGTTAGTCATATTGACCACCTCCACGAACATTATCTGATGGAGGAATAATCAAGGCATTATAAACCTCAAGTAACGGTCTCGAAAAGCGCCCGAAACTGCGTTTTCCGGGCTTTGATGAGCCGTGGGAAATATGTAAGGCAGAGAGTCTGTTCAGGAATATTACTGACAAAAATCACCCTGATGACACCGTTTTGACCATTGTTCAAGGAAAAGGCACATTACCAAGAGACAAGTCAGGGCGAAATATTCACTATGACGATGCGTCTCTCTCAAACTATAAGAGGGTAGAAAAAGGCGACTTCATAATTCATCTTCGTTCGTTTGAGGGTGGGCTTGAAATGGCACATGAAACCGGGATTGTAAGTCCCGCTTATACTATCCTGCGTTGTAGCAAGCCACATTCAAGTTTGTTTTACGAAGCATATTTCCATACCGACGAGTTTATCAATCATGTTCTCTCAAAGGCGGTTGAAGGGATTCGTGATGGGCGGCAGATAAGTTATGAGGCTTTCAAATGGCTTGGAATACCCTACTGTACCAATGCTGAACAAGAAAAGATTTCGGGACTATTTGATGCGATAAACCGTAGAATTGAAAAACAGGAGCAAATTGTGAATGCTCTCAAGAAGTATAAAAGAGGATTATCTGATGAGCTTTTTAGTAAGAATGGAGCAACAGATGATTGGACTGCAATTCCATTTAGTGAAGCTTTCGAGTTACTGCAAAACAACACTTTCTCACGGGATGAGATGTCAACTGAAAACGGAATTGTTTATAATATCCATTATGGCGATGTCCTGATCAAATACGGTGCTGTGGTCGATCTTTCAAAAGTTGAGGTTCCTTACATTAAATCGGATGTAAGCCTTCCAAAGTTCGCTCAGCATAGTTATCTGAAAGATGGGGATATAGTGATCGCAGACACCGCAGAAGATTACACAGTCGGCAAGGCAGTAGAGATAGCTGGGATTACTGATGAAAAGGCATTATCGGGGCTTCACACAATACCATGCCGTCCTAAGCTTTCTTTTGCACCGATGTATCTCGGCTATTTTATCAACTCCAATCGGTTCAGAGCGCAGATACTACCACTGATACAAGGGACAAAGGTTTCCTCGATAAGCAAAAGCGAGATAATGAAAACATCAGTTGTTTTTCCTTCATACGAGATGCAATCACGAATAGCTTCCATGCTCTATACTATGGATTTGAAGATTGACATTTGCAATGCTTGCGCACAAGAGCTGATTCGTACAAAAGAGGCATTGATGCAGCGGCTCTTCATATAAAGAGCTGCTGCATAAGCCCTTCTTTTAGGCCAGTCAAAAAAGTAAGAGCATTTTCTTCAATCACGATCTTATCATCAAATTTGGAAAGGAAGTCTATAAGTTTTTTCTGGGTGTTTTCATCAGGGTATGACAAAGTAAGCTTACCCAATTCACTTGCTTGAATATGAACAACTGATTTTCCCTGCGCTATGCGGGCGATTTTGGCGTTGACAACATGATTGAGCAGATAGCTCATTATGCGCCCATCCACCTTGTCGCTACGAAAAATATTGAGGTCTCCGGCAAGGATGACACCGGGCAGCATGACGCAGGAAGCCGTTGAAATCTCTTCTGACGTTTCGCCGGAAGTCGGGATCACGACATCTCCTACACGGCTCAGAAACAGCTCATCAACTTGTGCTTGCGTCCGCCGCTTGACGCTGGTTACAACCTCGTTATAGGTGGTATAAAGCTCTCCATAGAGGATAAAGGGTGTGCCATTCTCGGATATATCGGCTTTGGACAAAGGCGCTCCCTTTACGAAGCTGCCGAGTTCGCCCAGCTTGGCAGTAGTCCACCTCGCATTTTTGAGTGGGCATGATTTTGGTGAGAGAAGATGCCTTACCGCACCTCTTTTATACTTCTGTTCAAGTACGCAGAAACTCTCCATGAACGCCGAAATCCCTTGCAATAGCGGATTTACCTCTGCTACTGCAAGGGATTTTGCTATGTTGCGGTATTGATTTTGAGTATTTAAATAGCCCTCAAGTAACGGTCTCGAAAAGCGCCCGAAACTGCGCTTCCCGGGCTTTGATGAGCCGTGGAAGGCAATACACCTTTCTGATGTCGGGGAAGCATCAAGTGGATTCGGCTTCCCGGACGCATATCAAGGAGAAGAAACTTCAGAGATACCATTTTATAAGGTGTCAGACATGAATCTCCCTAAAAACATAAAAGTTATGCAGCAGGCAAACAACTATGTCTCTCAATCAACGGTGAAAAAACTTCGAGTGCGCCCATTCTTTGAAGATGCAATAGTATTTGCAAAAGTTGGCGCTGCAATTTCGCATGAGAGAAAGCGAATTGCCCTTTCACCTTTTCTTATAGACAATAATATGATGGCGTTTACCCCAAAGCAGAAAGAAGACTTGGAGTTTATATATCACTTGTTTCAAAAAATCAAACTCAGTAAGTACAGCCAGGTCGGAGCTTTGCCATCGTACAACGCAAGCGATATTCTTGATATACGCACCTTTTATCCTACATCTGGCAATGAGCGCAAAAAGATCGTGACTATTTTGAGCTTAGTTGATAATAGAATTGAAAAACAGTCTGAAATTATTAACAACCTCAAGAAGTATAAAAGAGGACTGCTTTCAAACCTATTCAGCGAAAAGTCAACTCAGGGATGGACAACAAGCCGTTACTATTTCTCGGAGATTGCACAAAGGAGAGGCGAGAAATATGATCCTTCTTCTGGCATTGAGTATCCTTGTGTAGAGTTGGAGAACATCGAACAGGAAACAGGAAAAATCCTTGCCACTGTTCCGTCAATAGAGCAAGGCAGTATAAAAAATATAGCAAAGTCCGGTGATACACTTTTTGGAAAATTGCGGCCTTATCTTCGTAAATATGCTTTTGCCCAACAGACGATGGCTTGCTCATCGGAGATATGGGCGCTTATTCCGTCAGATGTCGTTTTGCCGAAGTTCCTGTTCTACCTCGTTCAAACCGAGCAGTTTCTTCGAGTTGCCAATATCAGCTCGGGTACAAAGATGCCGAGAGCAGAGTGGTCTAATATAGAAAAAGCTGAGTTCTACATCCCTGATTTACCTGTTCAGCGTAAAGTAGTCTCGTTTCTTGAGGGGATGGACCGAAAGATTGCTTTTGCAGATTCGATGCTCATTTGTTTGAACAGATTAAAGGCATCGCTATTGCAGCAGCTCTTTATATAAAGAGCTGCTGCAATAAACCCTCTTTGATTTGTT
>ENA-OZGI01000800-OZGI01000800.1-human-gut-metagenome-genome-assembly--contig:-NODE-800-length-10322-cov-4.326873_pt1 | contig 10322 bp, 9 predicted proteins | sample MGYA00245114_ERZ653653 | MGnify/ENA primary metagenome ERZ653653 (study PRJEB26926, sample SAMN06165051) | human gut metagenome | biome: ENVO:00009003; feature: ENVO:2100002; material: ENVO:00002003...
TCTACACTCGACTAGTCGTCGGCAGCGTCAGATGTGTATAAGAGACAGATAGTATTCCGTCATTACCGCCATACACGGCCACGCTGGAAACCGACATGAAATAAGAGAAACCTTCCATCTGTTGGTCTATCTGTTGCGCCAACTCGCGGGTAGGAGCCATGACAATGCAATTGATGGCATCGGCAGGGTGTCCGCCCTCTGAAAGCTTGTTCAATATAGGCAACAAATATGCAGCTGTTTTTCCCGTTCCGGTTTGTGCCACCGCTATTAAATCTCGGCCTTCAAGTATAACGGGAATTGATTGTTCTTGTATGGGGGTGCACTCTTCAAAGCGCATGGCATCCAGTGCCTCCAGCACATTGCCATTCAAATGTAGTTCTGAAAACTTCATGTATTTCTTTTAAATTTGAGCACAAAGATAGGACTTTTTTTTGAATGTACTAATGAATTAATGGATATCAATGTATGAATCCTTGAAACCTAAGAAGTAAAGTACCCCGTCCAAACCAATGGTGTTGATGGATTGCTTGGCATTGGCAACTACTTTGGGCTTTGCGTGGAAAGCGATTCCAAGGCCGGCAATTCCCAGCATGGGCAGGTCGTTGGCACCGTCGCCCACAGCAATAGTCTGCGCAATATCCACTTTCTCCACCTGAGCTATCAAACGCAGCAACTCTGCCTTACGCTTACCGTCGACTACATCACCGAGATAGCGGCCGGTCAGTTTGCCATCCTCTATTTCCAGCTCGTTGGCATACACATAGTCTATACCGTACTTCTTCTGGAGGTACTGCCCGAAGTAGGTAAACCCTCCCGAAAGAATAGCTATCTTGTAACCGTATTTCTTCAAAACATACATCAGGCGATCCACACCTTCCGTAATGGGAAGATTTTCTGCAATCTCCTGCATCACGGACTCATCCAATCCTTTCAATAAAGCCACTCGTTCGCGAAAGCTCTCAATGAAATCTATCTCACCACGCATGGCGCGTTCGGTAATGGCCTTTACCTGGTCGCCCACACCCGCACGTATGGCCAATTCATCAATCACTTCTGTTTCAATCAGCGTAGAGTCCATATCGAAACAAATGAGGCGGCGCATCCGGCGGTACATATTGTCCAACTGGAAAGAGAAATCCATTTCCAGTTCGGTTGCCAGTTTCATTAACTGTTCTTGCATGGCAATACGGTCTTTCGGAGTGCCACGAACGGAAAATTCGATGCAGGCGCGTGTACGCGATTCGCATTCGTCCAGCGGGATACGTCCTGTAAGGCGCTTGATGGCATCGATATTCATGCCTTGCTCTGCAAGAATACGGGTAACGGCAGATATTTGACGGGCAGACAACTTACGCCCCAATAAAGTAAGAATATAGCGGTTCTTTCCCTGCATATTCACCCAATCCTCGTACTCTTTGGTAGTAATGGGGTAGAAACGGACAGTCACGCCCAGGGAGGAAGCCTTGAAAAGCAGTTCCTTCATAATGAACCCCGAGTGTTGTTCTTCCGTCTTGCACAAAATGCCCAACGAAAGAGTATTGTGAATATCTGCCTGGCCAATATCCAGAATGGTAGCATCATATTTCGCCAGAATTTCCGTCACGGAAGCTGTCAGTCCCGGACGGTCTTCACCCGTAATACGTATCAGGATGAGTTCAGTGTTCAATGGTTGCATAAGTCATCTTTTTGATAGAATAATAGGCTACAAAAGTAAGGAAAATTCCCACTATTTATGCTAAATAACATAAAAATATGCCTCTAAAAAGTGAGAAAAATGCTTGTTTATTTGGAAGTTTGTTTAGGAATTACTTACCTTTGCACCCGATTTCACAATTAAAAGCTTTGATTATCAGTGTCTTTATCACTATTCAAGGCTTTGACAAGACGATGTTCCGGGAAGAAATCACTGTTGAAGGACAGTCCCGGATAGTATTAACCAAAACCGTGCCGCATGAAATATGCAAAATGGATTTTTGTTGTATTACTAATAAGTTCCTTGACTTCTTTTGTAGAAAAAGACAAACCTACCGGAGGTTTGAATGTGGGTGACATGGCCCCGGATTTCAAAATCCAAACCATGTCGGCAGAGCAATCCCAAACCGAACTTTCAGACTTGAAAGGAAAGTATGTATTGCTCAGTTTTTGGGCAAGTTACGACGCGCAGTCCCGGATGCAAAACGCAAGTTTGAGCAATGCGCTTCGCTCTACTGCCCGCAACAATGTGAAGATGGTTTCAGTTTCATTCGATGAGTATCAGTCAATCTTTGAAGAAACCATCCGTAAGGACCAAATAGTTACGCCCACTTGTTTCGTGGAAACTAAAGGCGAATATTCCGGCCTCTTTAAGAAATATCGCTTGGGCCGCGGATTCACTAACTATTTACTGGATGATAATGGTGTAATTATTGCCAAAAACATCTCTGCTGCAGAACTTTCCGCTTACTTGAATTAAGCTTGCTGATGCCCGGTGCATACAACAGCAACTTAAAGAACCTGTAAGACGAAAGTGAGGGTGTTCCCTAGAAACCGACGTCTCTTTCCGGCAAAAAAGGGAACAGAACAAAAGAGGAAAATGAATACAACAAAAAGCCCCTCCCGCACTTGTACAACGCAAGAGTGGGAGGGGCTTCTTATTTTAATGGGCTTCCAGAGACAAACATCCTAAACCTCTGCTTTAGTACGCCAAACCTCAACTTGAGCAAGCTGAAGTAGAGGTTTAGAATGCTTATTTCGGCGCTTTCCTATATAGATAGAATGCAATGAAGGCATACATTATATTCGGTATCCACACAGCGATGACCGGAGGCATGTTGCCGTTCACGGCAAATGTGGAAGCAATGGTCTGAAACAGAATATAAGAGAAACTCAATGCCAAGCCTATACCTAAATGCAATCCCATTCCACCTTTCGTTTTCTTGGAAGACAAAGACACTCCAATCAGCGTCAGGATAAAGGAGGCAAACGACATGGCAATGCGTTTGTGGTACTCTATCTCAAATTCCTTAATGTTGGCAAAGCCGCGTTGCCGCTGCCTGTTGATGTACTCGCTTAGCTGAGGGCTGGTCAACATCTCCTGCTGGTTCTTCATAATCAGGAAGTCGGCAGGCTCCATAAAAAGGGTAGTGTCTATGCGGTCACCCTTCGTGATACTCTCCTTCATGCCATCCATCTGGCGAATCATATAATCCTTGATTTTCCACTTATGCACGGCCGTCGTGTCGTAGGTAATGGAACGGGCCGTAAGGTGGGAGACCAATTGCTTGTCATTGAACTTGTCCAAAGAAAAGCGATAACCGGTCTTACTGTAGTCTTCAAAACGTTCGATATAGGCGATTACCCCCGAATCCACTTCCAGCTGGATGTTTCGTGCCGTATTCGCTTTACGGGGTTTGTAGTACTTGTCCTCAAAATTGATACGTGTCACACTGCCTTTGGGAATGACATAAGACCCGAGGCAGAACGTCACTACCGCAATGATTGCCGCAGATACCATATAAGGACGCAACATACGCTTGAAGCTCATTCCCGTAGAGAACATAGCAATAATTTCCGAGTTCTCCGCCAGTTTGGAAGTAAAGAAGATTACTGCGATAAACACGAACAGCGGACTGAACAGATTGGCAAAGTAGGGGATGAAGTTCAGATAATAATCAAAGACAATAGCATTCCACGGCGCTTCATGAGACATGAAGCGGTCCATCTTCTCGTTGAAGTCGAACACCACCGCAATGGAGATAATCAATGCGATGGCAAAGACATATGTACCCAGGAACTTCTTAATGATGTACCAGTCCAGCCGCTTCAGGAATTTACCTCTCGGCAGCTTTATATTCTTCCATATCCTCCAGTTCATTTTTCTCATAATCTTGTCGATACGCGTTTCACCATCATCGGTTTCCAGGTAGCAAAGTCGCCTGCAATGATATGCTTACGTGCCTCGCCTGCCAGCCACAGATAGAAAGCCAAGTTGTGGATAGATGCTATCTGCATGGCAAGCAGCTCTTGTGCATGGAACAGATGGCGCAAGTATGCCTTGCTGTACATGGTATCTACGTAGGAGGCACCGTCTGCTTCAATGGGAGAGAAATCCATTTCCCATTTTTTGTTGCGCATGTTCATGATGCCGTCCTTGGTAAACAACATGCCGTTGCGTCCGTTGCGGGTAGGCATCACACAGTCGAACATATCGACACCGCGTTCAATGCCCTCTAGAATGTTTACCGGGGTCCCGACTCCCATCAGATAGCGAGGCTTGTCTTTGGGAAGAATACCGTTCACCAGCTCAATCATCTCGTACATCTTGTCTACAGGCTCGCCCACAGCCAGACCACCAATGGCATTACCGTCAGCACCTTTAGAGGCAACAAACTCTGCTGACTGCTCGCGGAGGTCGCGATAGACGCACCCCTGCACAATGGGAAATAAGGATTGCTGATAACCGTATTTCGGTTCTGTTTCGTTGAAACGCTTGATACAACGGTCCAGCCAGCGATGTGTCAATCCCAGTGATTTTTTGGCATATTCGTAGTCCGAATCCCCCGGAGGACATTCATCAAAGGCCATCATGATGTCTGCACCGATAGTCCGTTCTATATCCATCACCTTCTCCGGTGTAAAGATATGCTTGCTACCGTCGATGTGTGAACGGAATTCCGCACCTTCTTCGCGCAACTTGCGGATACCGGACAACGAGAATACCTGGAAACCGCCGCTGTCTGTCAGCATAGGACGGTCAAAGCCGTTGAACTTATGCAGTCCACCGGCTTTTTCTATCACTTCCAGTCCCGGACGCAGATAAAGATGATAGGTATTACCCAATATAATCTGCGCCTTTATGTCCTCTTTCAGCTCAGGCAGATGCACGCCTTTCACTGTTCCCACTGTACCTACCGGCATAAAGATAGGTGTCTCAATCTGCCCGTGGTCAGTAGTAATCAGTCCGGCACGTGCATTGGTCTTGCTGTCTGTATATTGTAACTCGAATGTCATTCCTCTTTCTTTTCGGTCTTTTCTTTCTTTACGGACAAGTCGATGGCATCGGCTACTTTTTCATCAGTCAGCGCAATGGCAAACACTTCCTTAATATCTTTCACATAGTGGAAAGTCAGTCCTTTCAGATATATATCCTGTATCTCTTCTATATTCTTGCGGTTCTCGTCGCTCAAGATAATCTCCTTGATACCGGCACGCTTGGCAGCCAGTATCTTCTCCTTGATGCCTCCTACCGGAAGTACCTTACCGCGAAGTGTTATCTCTCCCGTCATGGCAAGATTGGCCTTCACCTTTTTCTGGGTGAGGGCAGAAGCGAGGGAGGTAGCCATCGTGATACCGGCAGACGGACCGTCTTTCGGAATGGCACCTTCGGGCACATGGACGTGGATGTTCCAGTTATCAAAAATCTCTTCGTCAAGATTCAGCAGGGAGGCATGCGCCTTGATGTATTCCAATGCCAGCATGGCCGACTCTTTCATTACATCACCCAAATTGCCGGTCAATGTCAAACGTCCACCCTTGCCACGGCTCAGGCTGGTTTCCACGAAAAGTATTTCACCACCTACGGCAGTCCACGCCAGACCGGTCACCACCCCTGCATACTCATTACCCTGATACTTGTCCCGGGTATATTCGGGTGCACCCAGGAATTCATACAAGTCTCCCGGTTTTATTTCGGTCTTCGCAAAATAACCGTCCGTAGCATATTGGCGTGCAGATTTACGGAGTATCTTTCCGATTTTCTTTTCCAGTTCGCGCACGCCGCTCTCACGGGTATAATTCTCTATAATGGCTTCCAGTGTGTTCTTCGGAATCTTGATATCATTCTTTTTCATACCGTTTGCCTCCAATTCCTTCGGAACCAGATGGCGGCGGGCAATCTCAATCTTTTCTTCCGTGATATAGCCGCTTACCTCAATCAGCTCCATACGGTCCAGCAACGGTCCGGGGATGGTATTCAGATTATTGGCAGTAGCGATGAACATCACTTTAGACAAATCATAGTCCACATCCAGAAAGTTATCATGGAATGTAGTGTTCTGTTCCGGGTCGAGCACTTCGAGGAGGGCAGAGGAGGGGTCTCCCTGGCGGTCAGCACTCACCTTGTCTATTTCATCCAGAATAAATACCGGATTGGAGGAGCCTGCCTTTATCAGATTCTTGATAATCCGTCCCGGCATGGCACCGATATAGGTTTTACGATGACCGCGAATCTCAGCTTCATCATGCACGCCTCCCAGCGACATACGGATATACTTACGCTTCAAAGCGGCAGCAATGGAACGCCCCAAAGAGGTTTTTCCCACACCCGGAGGGCCATACAGGCAGATGATGGGTGATTTCATATCGCCTTTCAGCTTTAATACAGCAAGATGTTCCAGAATGCGTTCCTTCACCTTCTCCAAACCATAATGGTCTTTGTTCAGTGTCTTTTCTGCATTGACAAGGCTCAGATTATCCGTCGTATAAATGCCCCACGGTAAACTAAGCATCGTCTGCAGATAGTTCAGCTGCACGCTATAGTCGGGAGACTGGGGATGGGTACGTTCCAACTTATCCACCTCTTTCAGGAACGTAGCCTTCACCTCATCACTCCATTTGATGGTCTCCGCCTTCTTACGCATCTCCTCTATTTCCTGCTCTTGACCGCCGCCACCCAGCTCATCCTGAATGGTTTTAATCTGCTGCTGCAGGAAATACTCACGCTGCTGCTGGTCTATATCCTCACGTGCACGCATCTGGATAGACTCTTTGATTTCGGCAAGCTGCACTTCACGATTCAGAATCTCAAGCAGGCGGTAGGTACGCGCCCGCAAAGAGTCGATACGGAGCAGTTCTATCTTTTCGTCTTTCTTGAGTGGCAGGTTCGTACAGATAAAGTCTACCAAAAACATTGGATTGGTAATGTTCTTGATGGCAAATGCCGAATCCTGCGGAAACATATCGGATGACTTGATGTAGCGTACTGTCAAGTCTTTACACGCCTCTACCAATGCATGGAATTCCTTGTCATTCTTCTCCGGAAGTTCTTCATTCAGCGTAGCTATCCGTCCCTTCAGATAAGGAGTCGTATCCGTAATCTCCTTCAGTTCCATACGTTTGGAGCCTTGCAGAATGACTGTAGTCGTCTGGTCTGGCATTTCAAGCACACGTACTATCTTGGCAACTGTACCGATGGTATGTAAATCCTCAAACAGAGGTGTCTCTGTTTCAGCCACCTTTTGGCATACAACAGCTATATAAGAATTTTTCTTTTCTGCTTCACGCACCAATTTGAGGGAAGATTTTCTTCCTACAGATACCGGCATAAACACCCCAGGGAACAATACCATATTTCGGAGAGGCAATATCGGTAAAACCTCTTCTACCTCAATGTCCATCAATTGTTCTTCATTCCCCTCAAAATCAGCAATTACAGAGAAAGCGTTTCCGCTTCTATCTTCGACATCACTCAGGTAATTTCTTTTCTTCATTTCTTTCTTTTTAGTTTATGTCATATTGGCAGGCCAATAAAGCGCCTGCAAAGTTAAGCTATTTCTTCATAAATAAACGTTCTTCACCCTTTAAAAAGACAAAAACAGTGCCAATTTTATGACAAATATGCAGGCTTTGATTATTTTTGAGCCCAATTAAAGAAGATAAACATGCCAAAATCATCTTTTAAGTTTAAACAATTTACCATATTTCATGATAAATGCGCCATGAAGGTCGGCACAGATGGTGTACTACTTGGGGCATGGGCCCCGGCAGACAAAGCAAAGTGTATACTGGACGTTGGAACCGGTACCGGATTAATAGCCTTACAGTTAGCGCAAAGGAATCCGCATGCCCGGATTACTGCAATCGAGATAGATGCGGCTGCAGCCGGACAAGCCACAGAAAATGTATCTCACTCTCCATGGGCCGATAGAGTAGAGGTCATATGTCATGATTTCCGAGATTATCAGCCGGAAAACAGATTTGACCTCATCGTTTCCAATCCTCCCTATTTTATAGATGCGTTGAAATGTCCTGACGAACAAAGGTGCACAGCACGGCATGCGGGCAATTTGAATTACGATTTACTGTTTCATCGTTCGGCATCTTTGCTTGAAGAGCAAGGAGTCGTAAGCATCATTATTCCAGCGGAAGCTGAAAAAACGGTTGTGGATACAGCTTGGAACCATAAGTTGTTTCCATTGCATCGTGTGCAAGTCTTCACCAAGCCCGGAAAACCGTGCAGACGGGTATTGCTGAACTTTGGTTTTGAAGCAAAAGAGTGTAGAGAAGAGAAACTCTGTATTGAGGTGAATCACAATGAGTTTACCCCTGAATATGTAGCTTTAACGAAAGATTTCTATCTGAAAATGTAATTTTAATTGCATAAAACTTGCCTAAATGTTTGGTTGGTATCAGAATTGTTTTTACCTTTGCACTCGCTTTTCAGAAGTAAAGTATTCGGGGTGTAGCGCAGTCCGGTTAGCGCACCTGCTTTGGGAGCAGGGGGTCGTGGGTTCGAATCCCGCTACCCCGACAGAAATTAATAAGCTACTGATTTTTCAGTAGCTTATTTTTGTATATACCCTCTTTCCCACTTATCCAAATAGCAGCGTAAAGCAACTCCCTTTTCCCACAGCAGACTGCACCGTGATATTCCCTCCATGCCGGTTCATCACTTGTTTACATAAACTGAGCCCGATGCCCGAACCGGAAGGCTTGGTGGTGAAGAACGGTACAAAAATCTTATCTTGCACTTCCGGCAGAATGCCTTCACCATTGTCACTGACAGTGATTAGGCATTGCCACGAGAGGGCGGGTAGCATCTTCACTTCTATCCGGGGATGCTCTTTCCTGCTACATGCCTCTTTGGCATTTTTAATCAGATTAATCAGTACTTGTTCTATCTGTGTCCGGTCTATCTGGAGTATGCGGTCGGTCTCCGGAAGCTCTATCCGGATATACTCTTCCGAAAACAGCTTCTGCAAATCCTGCAACAGCTCGCGGACGGCAACCGGACGACGGACGGGGGCGGGAAGTCTTGTCAGCTTCCGGTAATTCTCCACAAACTCCAACAACCCCTTACTACGGCGGTGGATAGTCTGCATTCCCTGCCGCATGACGGGATAGTTCTTTTCCGACATTTCCCGCTCGCTCAAGGTTTCGGAGAGGGAGATGATGGGAGTGATTGAATTCATTATTTCGTGCGTCAGCACACGTATCAGCTTTTGCCACGCTTCCATCTCATTGCGTTCCAGCACGCGGGTACGGAAATTCCTCATCGCTTCGGAAAGCTCGTCCACCATATCCTCCATAGACCGGTTCTTGTAGGGAGAACGGAATGACAGCATCATGTCGTCATAGCGCAGGCTCTCTGCCAGATGGCGCATCATGCGCACCTGCATCATCTGCAGGCGGTACAGATGAACGGCAATCGCCAGCAATATCAAAAAAGCCATCAGTGCACTGAACCACAGTCCGGCATCCACCAGCAGATAAACGCCGACCGAAAGGAAGGCTATGCCGATGATGTGCAGTGCCACAATCAATGAATATCGTTTCATAAGCCCAGTTTTTCAAGTTTCCGGTACAAGGCGAAGCGAGTAATGCCCAAGTATTCGGCGGCACGGGTCACATTTCCTTCACTGAGCCGCATGGCACGTTCCACAGCCTGCCGTTCCAATTGCTCCAAGTTGAGGACTTCTTCTTCCTTCTTCTGACGGGAAACAGAAGCTTGGAACATAAAGTTCTCCGGACGAAGCAGAGAACCGTCTCCCAATATGACAGCACGTTCCACTGTATGCTGCAACTCACGTACATTACCCGGCCAGGCGTATTTCAGCAACTTGTTCTTCGCCTCACGGGTCAGCCCACGCATCTCTTTCTGATATTTGCGAGCATAGCGTTGCAGGAAATGCTCTGCCAGCAGGAGGATGTCGTTTCCACGTTCTCGCAGAGGGGGGATATGGAGCTCGATGGTATTGATGCGATACAGCAGGTCTTGGCGGAAGTCTCCTTCGTCCACCAACCGACGGATGTCTGCATTGGTGGCGCAGATGAGCCGCACATCAATGGGCGTAGCCTGCGTACTTCCCAAACGACTGATACAACGCTTTTCGATGGCAGTCAGCAGTTTGGCCTGCATGGGCAGAGAAAGATTACCTATCTCGTCCAGAAAAAGCGTACCGCCGGTTGCCACTTCCATACGTCCAACTTTCGCTTTCCGTGCATCGGTGAAGGCGCCTTTCTCGTAGCCGAACAACTCGCTTTCGAACAACTGTTCGGGAATACTGCCGAGGTCTATCGTGACACTGTCTCTTATACACATCTGACGCTGCCGACGACTAGTCGAG
>ENA-OZGI01000807-OZGI01000807.1-human-gut-metagenome-genome-assembly--contig:-NODE-807-length-10268-cov-4.630373_pt1 | contig 10268 bp, 14 predicted proteins | sample MGYA00245114_ERZ653653 | MGnify/ENA primary metagenome ERZ653653 (study PRJEB26926, sample SAMN06165051) | human gut metagenome | biome: ENVO:00009003; feature: ENVO:2100002; material: ENVO:00002003...
ACCTTCTCATTACGAGCGCAGGCTAAAGCATTTGGTTTTGTCTCGTAACATGCGAAAAGTTCTGGTATTGCAAGCACTTTTTCGTCTCCAAGGTTTTGTGTCATCCCGTCTTATGGGGTATCTTTAGGCCATTTTTGAGAAAAAATAACGCCAAATTAACGCCAAGTTTCCGTCAAGTGCTGTTTCCGAAAAAGTTTCCGGTACTGACAGGCTTGACATCCCCAACTTTTAAGGGTAGATTCGAGCTTGATTTTCTCAAGTTCAAAAAACGGCAATTCCGAACTTTTACGGAATCTTTTAAGATAATCCCATATTCGTTGCTTCTGAATAATCCGTTGCCTTCTCTATAAATACAACAGCAGTTTTTCTTTTTTTGATTATACCCTCTGTCACAGTTAATTTCAAGATGAATTTAGCACCCGGTTGGGTGCTTTTTTCATATACACTCTTATGAAAGGAGCCACGCATTATCCCTCGCAAATCCCCTGAATCGATAGGCAGCATCTACAGCATTCCCATCGACCAACTCCATCCCCACCCGGACAATCCCTTCGGTATCCGGGACGACCCTTCCATGCTGGAACTCATTGAAAGCGTGAAAAAACACGGTGTAATGGTTCCCGCTATCGCCAGACCGAAGCCGGATGGCGGTTATGAACTGGTTGCCGGTCATCGCCGTCAGAGAGCCAGTCAGCTTGCCGGTTTGGATTCCATGCCGGTGATCGTGATGAATCTCGATGACAACGACACCATCATCCAGCTCGTTGACAGCAACATCCAGCGCGAAAACATTCTTCCCTCAGAACGTGCAAAAGCCTATAAACTCCGCATGGAAGCCATCAAAAAGAAGGCCGGAAGACCCCAAAAGGAGGAAAATCAAAATTCGCCGAAAATTTCGGCGAATTTCCGAAGTGATGATTCCATCGGAGGATTGGCTGGTGTCAGCGGCGATACGATTCGCAATTATATCTCCCTGACAAATCTGATCCCCGAACTCATGGAAATGGTGGATGAAAAGAAAATCGCACTCAGCCCTGCCTATCAGATCGCCGCACTCCCCCAGGAAAGTCAGGATCTGCTCCTTGATACCATCGAAAGTGAGCAGGCAACGCCCTCTTTATCCCAAGCACAGCGTATTCGTAAGCTGAGCCAATGCGGGAATCTCGACGAGGATTCCATGCTCCAGATTATGATGGAGCAGAAAAAGCCGGAACGGAATGACATTACCCTGTCCGGCGAGAAGCTTCGCAAGTATTTCCCACGCTCCTACTCCCCACAAAGAATCGAAGAAACCATCTTCAAGCTGTTGGATGCCTGGATGCGCAAGCGCCAGCGTGACAACAGCAGATGACAATTTCATATTCTCCCAACCTGACAAGCCCCCTTGTCAGGCTTGCCGACTGGATGTATCGGGAGACGCTGCAGTTTTTTCTGCAATACCAGCGGATGCCGGAGTCAGAGGAATTTGAAACGCTGTGCCAAACTGTCTATGCCAAGGTACGAGGTGCGAACTCCCGGGTCGCCTATGAGGAAATCCGGCAGCTTTATGCCAAACGCTTGGATGCGTATGCTCTGCGCATCCAGCGGGATGTCGAAGCTGGGATTACTTTGGAATCTCTCACCAAGCAGCCAAAGCAGAAGAAAGCTCCAAAACCTCCCCGAAAGCGGAAAAAGAAAAAGCGTGAACCCGCTACAACGGAATTCTGGCAGGATGATTGTTTCTTTTTCATAGCCGGATATACCTCCGGCGGTGCGCCCTATGGTGTTACTTCTCGCCCATGAGCAGGATCTTCTCGACATCGTTGACGGATCGTATCTGGAGCAGTATCATGACTATGACAAAGGCGTGGCATTCCTCAACGCCGCAACCGTCAGCACCACCTATATGCTGCTGTCCCGGTGTGGTCTTGCCGAAAATGCCCACTTTGGCCCGGAGGACTTCATGCCGGTGTTCGACTTCAACACACCCCAGACCGTTGATGCTCTGGGTAGTGCCATCAGCGGCATCAGCGAAGAAATCCTCCGCAATATCGAAGTCACCATTAAGAAATATGAACGTGAAAGCGTGTCCATGAAACCGGAAGAATATACGATGCCGATTTGGAGGATCTCCGCCAGACCCACGAACGGATGTGGGATGCGGCGCGGGACATTCTCTCTGCTCTTTCAAAGCTCAAATGATCTGCCGTATCCTTGCGGTATGTAATCCGAGTGCTTATAATGGCGGTACAAAGAGAGGAGGCACCCCATGAAGCTGATTTTCAAAATACTCTCCGTTCCTATCATTGTGGTCATTGACCTGTTCACCCTTGTCTGTATTGGGCTGATTTCCTTTTCCGCATTCTTCCTCCGGCTAGTCAGCGGAATTGTTGGAATCCTCGGCGTATTCGTTCTGGTTACATATTCCGTAAAGAACGGCCTGATTCTTCTGACCATTGCGTTCCTGGTCAGTCCTATGGGCATCCCTATGATAGCAGCGCATCTTCTGGCGGGAGTGCAGCACATTTCCTCTGCTATCAAAAACTTATGAGTAAAATCCGGTGCAAACCAACGGCACCGGATTTTACTCATACTGCTCCGCCTTCAGCAAAAGTAACCTCTCTTTCGTGTTATTTATTTGTAGTAATTTCCGCACATAGTAGTTGTAAAAACTACGTCAATGTGCTATACTTGCTACGAGGAGGCGGAACATGAAACATTACGAAAAGTTGCTCGCCCTTGGCTGCGTGACCCGTTCCCAGTTGGAACAAGTCACGGGAAGCCCATCCGCCGCTGACTGGCTTTGCCGGGAGTATCAGCGGAAAGGATACATGGAACGAATCAAACGGAATCTGTATGCTGTTATCAGTCTGGAAACAGGTCAGTGTGTTGCAAACCGATATCAGATTGCCTCTCACATCAGTGATGACGCCGTCGTTTCTTACCACAGCGCATTTGAATACTATGGATACGCCAATCAGGTGTTCTATGAGGTTCAGGTTACAAGCGTCAGCCGTTTCCGTGCGTTCAACTATGATGGAATTACCTATCGTCACATCGGTCGTCGAATTGAGGACGGTGTATTGGAATTACCCAATGGTATCCGTGTAACCTCCTTGGAACGCACTGTCATTGACAGCATCAATCTGTTTGAAAAAACAGGCGGATTGGAAGAACTCCTGCGCTGCCTTGCCTTGATTCCTACTCTGGATGAAAAAGGGCTGATCGCCTGCCTGTCAGAATATGACAGCGGTATCCTCTATCAAAAGGCAGGGTATGTCCTGTCCCATTTTGCAGAGGCAATGGGATTGTCTCAATCGTTCTTTGAAAGCTGCGCAGCACACATCCCAAAAGGGAAGAACTATTTCTATGATTATGGACAGGACTTTGTGTGGCACGAAAAGTGGAAGCTCTATGCCCCTGCGGATCTTATGCAGCTTATTAGCAAGGGAGTGACTGACTATGATGCAATTTGACTTAGACAAGATCGCCACAGCATCCCAGCAGCGCGTCAAAACCGACCTGATCCCGGTACTTCGCAAAGGTACATGGTTTGATGTTTCCCAAGCGCAGGAGAAGGTTCGTCATTACTTAGGTGATGTGCTTGTGCCGGAACCCGATGAACTGGCGTTCTGGGCAGCGTTCCGTCAGAAGCAGTACCAGCCAGAGCTGCTGTTCCGTGATGAAACAGTTCTGGCTCGAATCAGCCTACACCCCATGGCACTCTGGAAATGCAGTGAGAAACAGAGGAACCGCCCCACGCAGGAAAGGTAATTTAGCCCATGAAAAAACAAGGTCACTATTGTAAGGTGTGTGGCAGATACAGAGCAAACGAGAAATTCACCGGCAAAGGTCATGCCACGCATATCTGCAAAGACTGTGCCAAACTGCCTCCAGAGGAAAAAGCCAAGCAGGAGGCCTTGAACCGGTTATTCAATCTTCCCTGGCATTTATCGAAGGAGCAGAAGGCATGGCTGAAAAACAGAATGCAGGATCGCCGCCCGGAAGTCAAGGCGCTCGCCCAGGAGCAATACGATATGCGGTTTGGGCGCAGGCATCAGGAAATTCCGCTCGATGACTTCGACAATCCTGATGAGAATGAATTTGAAGAAATAGAATAGTGTTACAGCGGTCTGCTTCGGCAGGCCGCTTTTTTGTGAGAGGTGGAATTTTATGGCAACCACACGCTTGATGCCCCTGCACATCGGCAAAGGGCGGACAGTTGGTACCGCAATCCAAGCCATCATTGACTATGTAGAGAATCCCGAAAAGACCGACTATGGGAATCTGATTGCAAGCTGGCAATGCGACAGCCGTGTTGCCGACAGGGAGTTTCTGCTATCAAAGCAGCATTACATCCGAAACACCGGGCGAGTGCGTGGCTCCGATGATGTAATTGCCTATCACCTTCGTCAATCTTTCCGCCCCGGTGAGATTACGCCGGAGGAAGCGAATCGTTTAGGCTGTGAGTTGGCTCGGCGATTCACAAAAGGCAATCATGCCTACATCGTCTGTACGCACATCGACAAAGCCCACATTCACAATCATGTGATTTGGAACTCCACCGCCCTCGATGAGCAAAGCAAATTCCGTAACTTTTGGGGCAGCACCAAGGCTGTACGCCGCCTCAATGATACGATCTGTGTTGAGAACGGTTACTCCATTGTTGAAAATCCCAAGGGCAAGAGCAAGACCTACGACAAGTGGCTGGGCGATCAGAAGAAACCCTCCCACCGGGAGCGTATCTGCTATGCCATTGACGATGCCATTGAACAGAAACCTCAAAGTTTTGAGAAGCTGCTGGAGCTGCTACGGGAGTCCGGCTATCAGATAAAAGGGGGCAAGGTTCCCTCCCTGCTGGGAAAAGGGCAAAAGCGTTTCATCCGCATGGACACGCTGGGTGCAGGCTACACCCCGGATAATCTTCGTGCTATCATTGATGGAACGAAAGCACATACCCCGAAAAAGAAGCGGGTCATGGACACACAGACCATACCCAGTGGCAGTCTGCTGATTGACATTCAGGCTAAGCTACAAGAGGGAAAGGGTGCCGGTTACGCACGGTGGGCAAAGAACTTCAATTTGAAACAGCTTTCCCAAACGCTGATCTATCTGGAGGAAAACAATCTGCTGGACAGAATCGTTCTGGAAGAAAGGACTACCGCCGTCACAGCGCAGTACCACACCCTGTCCGCCAAGATGAAATCTGCCGAGCAGCGCATGGCGGAAATCAAAGTGTTGCAGCAGCACATCATCAACTACGCAAAGACCCGCAACACCTATGTTGCCTACCGAAAGGCTGGCTACTCCAAGAGATTCCTTTTGGAGCATGAATCAGAAATCATTCTGCACAAGGCGGCAAAGCAGTTTTTTGACGAGCAGGGGCTGAAAAAACTGCCCACCGTCAAGAGTCTGCAAGCAGAATACGCCCAACTCCTGTCTGAGAAAAAAGCCATGTACGCAGATTACCAGAAAGCCAGGGAGGATACGCGTGCCCTGCAAACTGCCAAAGCAAATGTGGATCGGATTCTTGGTGACAATTCTCTCACCGAGGAGATCGAAACAGAAAAGAACCGGTGATAACCGTCTGTCAGCGATTTGCAAAATCGCGTAGCCGCTGGGATTTTCCAGCGTTTCCAGAACACGAACCAGTGTTCTGCGGGGATTGGGGCAGCGCCTCAACAAGCAGAAAGCCCTCATTTCCACTTGCGGAGAAATGAGGACTTTTCGCATCTGTATTACGGATGCATTGCTTGCCAGTTGTATCCAGAATTCCGGATACCGCATCCATATCCACACCTACCGGGAGTTTCAACTCTGCTCCCCGGAAATTAATTTGAAGCAGATCTGCCAACACAGAAACTGGCTCCAGCTGCACCAGTTGTGGCGCAGTCGCTTCTATCAGCTTCGCTCGCAGTTTTTTCTGCCAATAGTAAAAATTTTTTTTTGAACTTTAATATGCAACGTTTATTTTCCATACCAACACCTTGCATTTACACTCTTATTTTGTTATAATATTCCAAAAGAATGTCCGACAATGATAAAGAAAGGAAATGCTTTTATGGCAGATATTCACGCTCTCTTTATGTCATTTAATGATTCAATTACTCTCTCAAATTCGAAAACCAGCAGCTTAAGAACCAGCCGTGATTCGTTAAGAAAAGGCATTAAAGAGTGGTTTAGTGATAATGATAAACAGAAACCTAAATTCTGTTGGCAGGGATCTTTTGCAATGAAGACTACTGTTAATCCGGTAGGAGGGAGCGATTATGATATCGACGATGGAGTCTATCTCTCTGGTTATTCCGACACTAATTCTTCCGATTGGCCTTCTACTACGACTGTGCATACTTGGGTGAAGAACGCGGTTACCGGACAAACAAAAGCCGATCCAATTAACAAGGATACCTGTATCCGTGTCGTTTACGCAAGTGATTATCACATTGATCTCCCAATTTACATTGAACAAAATGGTTCAATGTATCTTGCACATAAAAATAAAGGCTGGATGATTAGTGACCCCAAAGCGTTTAGAGATTGGTTTGTTCAAAAAGTGAATGATAATGATGAGCAATTGCGCCGTCTTGTGAAATATCTGAAAGCATGGAAAGATTATAAGTCAGTACCGTTAAAGGGCATCGAGATTACTATACTTGTTTCCAACAATTATTGTGTTTTCGAAGGACATGACGAAAAGTCTCTACGTGACACAGTTCAGGCTATCATTGATTCTTTGGAAATCAATTTTGCGTGCTATAAGCCAGTTGCTCCGTATGAGAATCTTTTTGACGGATGTAGCAAAACTAAGAAGGATAATATTCTTAATGCTCTAAAAGCATTAAAACAAGCGCTTGACAATGCAATAAATGTGGAAGATCCTTTAACTGCGTCCAATTACATGATTGATGAATTCGGAAGCAGATTCCCTAAAGGAGAAGCGTTGGAACAGACTGGGGCGAAGACAGCATATGCACGTACAGATGCGCCAGGAGTATTAAAGCATGACGGACGATCAGCATAACGAGCTTAATCAAAAGTTAGTACATCACGGGTTTGATAAAGTCGAAATCTTTGATGCCGAGGTATGCTGTCACTGTGTAATAGCCAACTGCGATGTGTCCTTAACTTGTAAACTTTCAGAGAGCTTCCCATATGAATTGCCAACTATATATATCTTAGAAGAATCCTACCAATGCATTGCCCCCTTGCCTCATGTAAACCGCGATTTTAGTATCTGTACTTTTGATCGAACAGTTTGTATTCCCAACTTCCTGTTCCCTGTTCAAATTATCGTAGATTCATTTTGTCAAGCACGAACTACGATTTTAGAAGGTATCACCAAAGTAAATTATCAGGATTTCTTTGAAGAAATAGATGCTTATTGGATAATTGAATGTACTCACCTTGCAGAAAGTATTGTGTCGCCCACGGATACAGTAAAAGTTGTGCAGCTATACTTAGGAAAGAACATTGTATATTTAGCCGATACAAAAGAGCTGCTTGATAGGTTTTTAGCTAACACTGGGATTAGGAAAAGATTTCAAAAAGATTATTGTGACTGTATCTACCTCCCTTTGGCAATCAAGCTTTATCCACCCTTTCCTAAAACCAACAATGAGTTATACCAACTGCTTCGTTCTGACTCAACGGTCTTCGAAGAATATAGGAGGTTTGCTCAAAAGTATTTGTCAAAAGGTTTTTTTGTGTTAACATCAACACCTAACACAAAATCAAGATGTTTCCAATTATGGCGACAGACTCCTACAGCCACTAACATTCCCGGCTTTCGCAAAGGTCGTGTTCCTGCTCAAATTGCGTACTTATTCGATGACCACCAAAAATCGATAACAAAACTTGCTGTTTGCAATTTGGCTCAGGATAGATTGCTTTTTCGTGGAGGTGAAGGTTTGCATACAAATGTGTCCAAATGCGCGGTTATCGGTTGTGGCTCAATTGGTAGCTATATCATTGAGGCATTAGCTGAATATGGCGTGTCACACTTTTTACTAAATGATAATGACAAATTATCTGCAGAAAATATTGCTCGTCATTTTTGCGGTTATGAGTCCATTGGAAAAAGCAAGGTATTTGCCATTAGTGATAGACTCAGAAAGCATAACCCCAATATAAGTACAGAATTATTTGACGAAAATGGAATTACTTTTATAGACTCGCATGAAGACAAGCTAAATGATTGTGACTGCATTTTTGTAGCCACTGCATATCCACCGCTTGAATACAAAATCATTGAAAAACTGAATTCCTTAAAAATAACCAAACCTGTCATATTGGTATGGGTTGAACCTTATTTGGCTGCAGGTCATGTATTAGTTTTGCAAAAACCGCAAGATGTTTTTGAGCAGTTTTTTGATTCTGATTTTGCATTTAAGCATAGAGTGCTCAATAACTATTCCGATTTTTCGAAGAAAGAATCTGGATGTCAATCCACATTTATTCCTTATTCTGCATTTCATCTAAAAAGATTTATTTACACATTTTTGGACTTTCTTATGAATGTATTTGCTCAGAGAAAAGAAGGAAACTACATTTTCACTTGGTGTGGCAACTTATCTGCAATTAGGACACTTGGAGGAATCATTGAACCCAGATTTACGGATGCGGATAATTTTAGTACGCATATTACGAGGATTGATTAATGCTGACAGTTTCTTTTTCAGATGGCACTATTGTAGACATTGAAGATGGAGTTCTCACTAAGTTTCAATCATTTGAGCAAAAGCAAATGTGGTCAAAAGAAGCGGGAGGAATTCTTATCGGAAAGAAATTAATGGATGATGAACACTATGTGCTGTCGGCAGTATCTACGCCAACAAAGCAGGATAGACGAACTCGTTATTCTTTTACCAGGAGTAAACAAAGTGCACAGCAGTATATTAATAAGCACTGGACTGAATCCGGTGGAATTGAAAACTATTTTGGTGAGTGGCATACTCATCCAGAAATCAAACCCTCGCCATCCAACATTGACAAATCACTAATTCGGCAAATTGTATCAGATAAATCCTCTCCGTTTTCAAAAGTATTACTGATTATTGTGGGCCAAAAAGGTACGTTGTATCTTGGACTTGCAGATTCACAAGGAACAGGGGTAATATCAATAACTCAAGAAATAGAGGTTGATTATGAACACCTACGAATTAAAGAGTGACATTCGGCAAAAAGTCACAATAATGATTGCCATCGTAAGTCTTCTGCTAGGGAATATTCTTTTTAATCTATGTAATTATCTGACACCGTATCTTGCATCGTTTCTCCCTTCAGTAACCGCATATTTCTCGCAGTGGGAGTACTTGGGCGTCTTTTCTTCTCAAATAACCGTTGGTACTGTATTCGCAGTAATTAATTGGTTGTTTGATAAACGGCTTTGGCGGATCCGTTGGATTAATAAATTCTTAGGTGTTCCAGATTTAAATGGATCTTGGGAAGGTGTGCTAGAGTCTTCGTTTGAGGAGAATTGTGTCAACAAAAAAGTTGATATGCAGTTGGAAATTGAACAGTCTTGGAATAGAATGAAGTGTACCAGTATCTTTCCAACTTCCAAGTCCTACAGTGATTTAGTTTGTTTGGATTCAGAAAGATCACATGGGACTGTGTTAAAGTTTACATATACCAATCATTCCGAGGATCTTGCATCAGGGTTAACTCAGTTTGCTGGATATAATGAGTTGCGCCTTGATGATGCTAATACGTTAGCTGGAACGTACTATACAAAACGAGTTCCTGCCACAAGAGGCAAAATCTTATTAATTCGAAGAAATCCAAACGATGAAATTAATGTTTCGGTTAACTCACGTTAACATAATCGGGTAGGAGGCTAGCTATTGAATAGCCAGCCGACCTCCCACAGAACCGTGCGTACCGGTCTGGTACATGGCTCCTCCCCTGTTTATGCCGCTACAGACTTGCGGTAGTAAGAGTAAAAGAACTGGAATCCAGCCCTTTCAAGCCTTTGGTTTGAGAGGGCTGTTTGCAGTATAGGGCTGGATGCTATCCGCCAGTATCCCTTTCTGGAATTGGCAAGGATGCCCGCATTTCTATCTGCCATGGATACTGAATAGTAACCGTCAATTCTATTCTCGGATTGTAAATCGCTCTCCAATATGAAACAATACCCTCGTATAGTAACGGATAGTTTACGAGACTGGCGTAGAGTCTATGGCAGTCTCGTAGAGTCCGGGATACGGGGGTATTTTCATGAGCAGAGATTTACAAAGTAAGCGCTCAACAGCCACCCGTCTATAAAACATGCAGGCCCGCAACCACGGGCC
>ENA-OZGI01000814-OZGI01000814.1-human-gut-metagenome-genome-assembly--contig:-NODE-814-length-10185-cov-5.118559_pt1 | contig 10185 bp, 10 predicted proteins | sample MGYA00245114_ERZ653653 | MGnify/ENA primary metagenome ERZ653653 (study PRJEB26926, sample SAMN06165051) | human gut metagenome | biome: ENVO:00009003; feature: ENVO:2100002; material: ENVO:00002003...
ATCTACACTCGACTAGTCGTCGGCAGCGTCAGATGTGTATAAGAGACAGTGATTATGACAGTGTATGGGCGCTTTTTCAAACTGTATCTCTACACCGCTATCGCCCCGGTGCCGCTGTCTGCCTTTTCCGGAGAGCCGACCCAAAGCATCGGAATTTCCTTCATCAAATCCTATACGGCAGTATGTATGGAGGGTGCCATCATCGTGCTGGGCTGCATTATCTTCTCCCTGTTCGCGGCTTCGCCCCCAGTGGTCGATCCAGACGCCGCTGCTGTGAGCATGGTGTGGAGCTATGTGGGAGAGCTGGTGTTCAATATGCTGATTCTGGTCGGCACTATAAAGATGGCTGACCGGGTAGTTCGGGAAATGATGGGCTTATAAGGAGGTTTTCATGGAAATCAAAATCAATCGGGAAATTCGTGACTACCACGAATCCATGTTCATGGGTCTGTCCCTGCGGCAGACCCTTTGTTCTGTGCTGGCCATCGGCGCGGCGGTAGGGTTATACTTCTGGCTGAACCCCATCCTGGGGACCGAAGCAACATCCTGGGTGTGCATGATCGGTGCCGCTCCCTTTGCCGCTCTGGGCTTTGTATCCTATCACGGGATGCCCGCAGAGAAATTCCTGTGGGTCTGGTTCCGCTCTGAGATTCTGGAATCCAAAATCATTCTCTTTAAGCCCAGCAATCTTTACTATGAGCTGATGAAAGACACCATCGCCAAACATGAAAAGGAGGCCAGGAAGCAGCATGAAAGCGATTAAACAGGTAATGCGTCAGGACCGGGAGGGCTACCGTGTCCCCCGCCGGGTGCAGGATGTGATCCCCATTCAGCGGATTTGGAGCGACGGCATTTTCCTTGTGGGAAACCGCTATGCCAAGACCTTCAAATTCACGGACATCAATTATATGGTTGCATCTCAGGAATCCCAGAAGAATCTGTTCCTGACCTATGCGGCGCTGATTAACAGTCTGGATTGCAGCGCCACCACCAAAATCACCCTGAACAACCGGCACCTGAACCGAAAGAATTTTGAGGATACGGTTCTCATGAGGCTGCGGGGCGATGCGCTGGATGATTACCGGCAGGAATACAACGATGTCATCATGGAAAAAGGCACCGGCGGCAGCGGCATTGTGCAGGAAAAGTATGTGACGGTTTCTGTTTGCAAAAAATCCATTGAGGATGCCCGCGCCTACTTCACCCGCACCGGTGCGGAGCTGACCGCCCGGTTCGCCGCGCTGGGGGCAAGGCTCACGGAGATGGACGCCACGGAAAAGCTGCGTCTGCTCCATGACTTCTATCGCACCGACGAGGAAGTGTATTTTCATTTTGACATGAAAGATATGATGCGCAAGGGCCATGACTTCCGAGACTACATCTGCCCCGATTCCATTGAAAAGCACAGCGACTACCTGATGCTGGGTGGAAAGTACGCCCGCGTGATTTATCTCAAGGACTATGCTTCCTTCATCTCTGACCAGTTTGTCACGAAGCTCACCGACCAGAGCCGGAACATGATGCTGTCCATCGACATCATCCCCGTTGCCACCGATGAAGCAGTCCGGGAGGTAGAGCGGAAAATGCTGGGGGTGGAGACCAACATCACCAACTGGCAGCGCAGGCAGAACGCCAACAACAATTTCTCCGCCATCGTCCCCTATGATATGGAACAGCAGCGCCGGGAGACCAAGGAGTATATGACCGACTTGACCTCCCGTGACCAGCGGATGATGCTGTCCGTGCTGACCATCGTCCATCTGGCGGATTCCAAGGCTCAACTGGATGCAGACACGGATGCTCTCCTGAAGGTCGCGGCAGACCATATGTGTCAGATGGCTGTGCTACGGTATCAGCAGTTGGATGGCCTGAACACGGCCCTGCCCATCGGCACGAGAAAGATCGACACCTTCCGAACCCTCACCACAGAGAGCCTTGCGGTGTTCATGCCCTTCAAGGTGCAGGAGATTCAGGAGCCGGGGGGCATTTACTTCGGGGAGAACGCCATTTCCCACAACCTGATCCTCTGCAACATGAACAATCTTCTGAACCAGTCGATGATGCTGCTGGGCATTCCCGGCTCCGGCAAATCCTTCTTTGCCAAGCTCCTGATCATCGCCATCGCTCTGTCCACCGATGATGACATCATCATTCTGGACCCGGAGGGCGAGTACAGCCCGCTGGTGAAAGCCCTGGGCGGTTCGGTCATTCGCTATGCCGTGGGCGGTTCCGATTGGGTCAACGCTATGGATATGGAAATGGGCTACGGCGAGGGAAGCCCCGTGGCGTTCAAGTCCCAGTTTATCATGTCCCTGCTGAAGCAGGTGGACCCGGACGGCATCGGGGCGCACCAGAAGTCTATCATTGACCGGTGTGTGGCGCAGGTCTTTCAGGAGCAGAAGAAGCTGGGCGGTGTTCCCACTCTCTGCACCGTGCGGCAGAAGCTGTTGGAACAGCCGGAGCCGGAAGCCCGTGGGCTGGCGCTGACGATGGAGCTGTATACCGACGGCTCTCTGGACATCTTCGCCCACGAAACCAATGTGGACACCCAGAACCGCATTACCTCCCACGACATTCATGCCCTCAGCGAAGATCTGAAGCAGCCGGGATTTGTGACCATCACCGATGCCATGCTGAACCGGGTCAACCACAACTGGGCGCAGGGCCGGAAAACCCATGTGTTCATCGATGAATTTCACATTGCCTATGAGAATGAATACAGCGGCAACTTTTTCACCTCCGCATGGCGGCAGTTCCGCAAGCGTAACGCCGCCCCCTGCGCCATCACCCAGAATGTGGAATATCTGTTGGATTCCATTCAGGCCAGCACCATACTCAGCAACTCTGAGTTTATCGTCATGCTGAATCAGGCGGAATCCGATCAGGAGCGGCTGTCCCGGCTGCTGAACATTTCCCCGGAGCAGATGAGCTATGTAAACGGCGCGGAGGCAGGCTGCGGCTTGATGCGCTACGGCAATGCGCTGGTGCCCTTCGTGAATCGGTTCCCGGCAGACACGGAGCTGTACAAGCTCATTACCACCAAGCCCGGTGAGGGAATGTTCTCCAAAGGTCAGGTAGATTTCAATGCCTGATATTAAGACCAGGGATGTGGTTTCGGGAACCATAAAGGCGGTTGACCGCAGCGCAATGGCTGGGCAGCGGATGAAGGATGTCTATGTAAAGGCCAAGGACAAGACGGAACACAGCGTATATTCTTCGGAGAGTAATAGCGAAGAATATGCCGCTGATCGAATTACGGACAGTGCTTCCGATGTTGCCCGTGAAGCGGTACATCAGATTGATGTGCAAGGGCAGCGGATTATCCAAGGGGTACGACAGTCTGATGAACCTTCTAAAACCATGCCGGATGCACACCCTCATCAGGAAAACCAACATCATTTCTCTAATGTCCCTCAGCAGAACAACACTCCCAACGCACAGCAGTCCCACCGGGTAACTCCCGATGGGACTGTTTCCCATGACAGCGGTGGACACTCTGCACCAATTACCGCAAAGCAGGAAGCAGTCCGCAATCAGCAGATCAAGACTGCCAAGTCGGAATTGAAAGCGAAAAGAGCATCCCGGTATGCTGCATCGCCTGTGCCGCAGGCCCCCAGCACAGTCTCTGCCCCTACCGCACAAGCTGTGAATCGAGCAGAAGGTGTGTCAGCAAAATCTGCTGGGAAACTCACCGTCAAGATTCCCGAGCGAACCATAAAAAAGGCTGGCTCCACAGTGAAAACCGTGGAACACATGGGCGGCACCGCCATAAAATCCACGCAGGCCGCAGCCGAAGCAGCGCAGAAAACCGCCGTGATTGCCGCCCAAACTGCCCATCGCAGCCAGATAGCGGCAAAAGCGGCGGCTGCCATTGCCAAGAAAACCGCCGAATATACTGCCAGAGCTGCCAAAGCAATCGCGCAGGCCATGCAGGAACTGATTTCCGTCGTTGCCGCTGGCGGTGGAACCGTCTTGATTCTGGTGATCGTGCTGATCGTCATGTGCTTCGCGGGAATGATGCTGGCCAGTGACGAAAATGACACGGAAATCCTGCCCGTCAGCGACGAAGTGAAAGCCTACGAACCAATTATTCAGAAATATGCCAAGGAACACGGCATCCCGGATTATGTGCTTCTGATTGAAGCGGTGATGATGCAGGAATCCGGTGGACGCGGCACCGATCCCATGCAATGCTCCGAGTGCAATTTCAATACCCTCTATCCCCATACCCCTGGCTCCATCACCGACCCGGAGTATTCCATCAATGTGGGCATTCAGAATCTTGCCGACTGCCTGCAAATTGCGGAGTGCGAAAGCCCGGTGGATATAGATGCCATTAAACTGGCGCTGCAAGGGTACAACTACGGTCAGGGCTACATCACCTGGGCCATGAATAAATACGGCGAATACACCAAAGCCAACGCCGTTGAGTTTTCCCTGAAAACAGCCGAACAGTGCGGCTGGGCCAGCTATGGTGATATGGACTATGTTCCTCACGTGCTGCGCTACTATCCGCTAGGCCAGATTTTCTATACCCCGGACATATCCAATCTGATTGTGGAAGTGGCAAGATCCCAAATCGGCAATGTGGGGGGAGAACTTTATTGGCGCTGGTACGGCTTTAACGAGCGGGTGGAATGGTGTGCTTGTTTCGTCAGTTGGTGTGCCAATCAGTGCGGATATATCGATGCTGGAACCATTCCAAAATTCTCCGGGTGTCAATGGGGAGTATCCTGGTTCAAGCAGCACGGACAATGGATCAATAACAGAATTACGCCAACCCCCGGCATGATCATCTTTTTTGACTGGGATGGAAACGGTATGTCTGATCACACTGGAATCGTGGAAAAGGTTGAGAACGGCAGGGTATATACCATTGAGGGTAATACCGAAGATAGTTGTCGAGAACGGAGCTATCCATTAGGAGACTATAAAATTCTCGGATATGGAATGTTATGCCCTTAAGGACATAAGATGCCTTATGTATAGGAAAGTATTATGAAAAGTTGTGAGGGAAATCCCTTGGGATACAAGGGTTTCCCTCACATTTTCTTTACATAAAAAACGCTCATATTGACCTCCAAGCAGTATGATTATTATGGAGGTGGTCAACATGATCGACACAAAAAATATGAATCTGAGCGAGCTGTCCACGGCAACAAGAGAAAATCTGGAATCTCTGGGTTATGGACCGGGAACCATTCAAATGGTAAACAGAATCTGGCAAGACTTATCACAGTTTCTTGGCGGTAGGGGTGAAACCCCATTCCAGCCTGTATATGGCTTGGAATATCTCCATGAGCGAATTGGATACCCGGAATGCTTGTACAGAAAACTTACACCCAATGAGCGTGATTATATCCGGGCGGTTCGGATGCTTGAAAGACTTCGGATACGGGATTTTTCTCCGGGGTTAATTCGGGAATATCTGTCATGGCTTGAACACGACAGGGGCTGTGGCATATCTACCAGAAACCAGCGGTTAGCCGCATTGAGATCCTTTTTCAAATATGTTTCCGTAGAGGCCCCGGAGAACATGCTGCTCTGCCAGAAGATTGTAAATATTCCGTATGCCAAGAAAGAACAAGCGGCTGTGTGTTATCTGACAACAGAGGAAATGGCAAAATTACTGAGACAGCCGGACCAGTCCTCCAGTATTGGCAGGCGTGATTTGTGCTTTCTTAGTTTGTTGTATGATACCGGCGCAAGAGTTTCCGAGATACTGTCTCTGAAAGTTCGTGATGTGCATTTAAGCACTCCAGCAAAAGTAATTCTTTATGGCAAGGGGAGGAAACTGCGAGAGGTTCCAATATTGCCCAATACGGCACTCCATTTACAGCAGTACCTGACAGAACATAAACTTTCAGCGCCGGAAAAGTTGGACAGGACACTATTTGTCAACCGGCAAGGAAATCCACTTACCCGTGCAGGAGCGACATATATTTTGAACAAGTATGTGCAGATGGCTGAGCTGGATACCCATGTTTCGCCCCATATTTTAAGGCACACAAAAGCCATGCACCTGCTTGAAGCCGGAATTAACATCTTTTACATAAAGGATCTGCTTGGGCATGAGGATATTTCCACTACGGAGGTCTATGCCAAGGCGAGTATTGAAACCCAGCGCCGTGCTTTGGAAAAGCATTCTTTGGTTATGCCCCCGGCAACTCCGTCTTGGGTAACAAATACCGATACCCTGGAATGGCTGAAAGCTCTTGGTAAGTGATTTTTATGTAAAGATGAAGCAGGGCAACCCCTTGAAAACCAAGTGGTTTTGCCCTGCTTCTTTGCATAATATCTTTCTTTACATAAGGAATCCCACAATATTAAATCAAAAATGGATGTCCCATTGTAGAGACATCCATTACATAATGATCAACACGTTATTCGAGATGTAAAGGTGAACTTCCCATTTTCAAAGGAAGTAACCATGTCACCTGCATGCTTTTCGATACATTTGCGAACATTTCGAAGCCCGTATCCATGATTTTTACTGCGTTTTCGTGTCACATGGCTTTGGGTACAGGAGTTTTCTAGCTTATAAAATAGAGTACCCTGATGCTGCCTTAACTGCAAAAAGATTTCGCGCTCTGCTTCCGGGACGGATATTGTACCATCTATCGCGTTGTCCAGGGTATTGCCTAAAATAATATAGCAATCGATAGCAGAAATATTCAACTGCTCGGGAACGCTGACAGAGAAAGAAAAGTCGATTTTCTCATGTTCTGCACGATTCTTATATTCGTTCAGGATGGCACTGATTACACTGTTGCCGACATCCACTACATTTCCAATACTGTTATACAGATTTTTCGTTTCCTCCAATAATTCTTTCGCCTGTTCAGAGCTGTTGGTGCTGACCAGTGTGTCCATTGCACGCATCCGTTTACTAATGTCATGGAAAAGGGCACGCGTTTCATTCTGCTCAGTTTGAAGCTGGGAATAGTAAAGTTCCTGCATTTTGTAATGGTGTTCTGCGATTTCAATTTCTCGCTGTTTGTCAGCAGAAATTTTAGCTTGCTGCGCATAAAAGACCAACAGAATATTCATATAGAGCAAGGCGATTGACGCATACAAAAATGGGAGAGGGAGATCATTGTCCGAATTTTGAAGAAATTGGCAAAAAGACAATCCTAACCAAATGCTCATGATATACCCCGGGGATAACACAAGAACGAACCGAAATGTGATGGCACTGGACTTATGGCGAACAAAGCAAAGTACAACAGAAATTGCAACAAGAAGAAAAATGTGTGTAGTAGCGATATATACACACCGGGATATGCTGTGAGACATGATTAAATCGCTGTCAATATGAAGCAAGGATGCCAGCAACATGATGAGAATATCAATCATCATGTATATGGCACAGAATGAGATTCCCATAAAAACAGCTTGTATGAGTTTAGCCTCAAATAACAATAGCACCAAAAGCAAAATGCCACTTCCGCAGAATAATATCCGCAAATATTCCGCATCATTCATGAACGACAAAATAAGCAGGCCAAATCCATATGCAATAAAAAAGCAGAATGTTACCCATCTAGGGTGTTCTTTCTCAAGGAAAACACCCTGAATAAATAGATTATCAGAACCTCAGAAATTACTCCGATAATTTCTGTCAGAATATACATAAAGAATCACCTTCCCAGAAAACGAAAAAAAGCGTCACTAAACTCCTGATGTCGCCGCCTACTGATGGGAATAATGTCATCGTTGTCCATTTTAATTTCAGTTTTGGAAGCAGAACGAACGTGGTCAAAATTTACAAGTACGCTTTTGTGAGGCAGCGCGAAATAGCCCTGTGGAAGTTTGGCCTGAATTTCTTTCAAAGTGCTTCGAAATCGGTATTCCGAGTTTTTTGTATGTACGACTGCATAATGTCCAAACATTTCGATATATAAAATTTCACGCAACGGCAGCGCTACTGTTCTATCTTCAGACGTGAAGTAAAGCCTGTGTGCAATCGCCTCATGCACAGAGGCGTCCAGTGCTTCCTCAAAAGCCGCGCGGGCAAGTGGTTTTTGCAAATAACGCAAGGCTATTCCGTAGCCCTTTAGTGTGTATGCACTGCTTTTTGTCACGAAAATAATAACCGGCGGACTTGGAAGCATAACAAGCTTCTTGGCAATTTCATAGCCATTGGGTGTTTCCATTTCAATATCAAGTAAAACAACATCGAACGGTTTTTCTAAAGCAATTTTTAACAAATCTACTGCTCTTGTATAAGAAAAAATATCAAAGCACTTGCCGGTATCATATTGCTGGATCAATGTAATCGTCTGCACAAGATCCATCGGTTCATCATCACAGACTGCAACTCGAAGGTTCCCCATAGATGCACCCCCTTATATATTATAACAAATTTAACGGGAATAACAAGGCTACAGCCAACCACTTGCGCTATATTTTATACCTTTTATGACAGTGAAAAACCGTCCTCCAACACAAACGGAGAGGACGGTTTTATAACAGCTTATAAGAACGAAGCATTCTGGCAAAGTCCAACACCAATTTTCGCTGCTGCGTACTCATTCGCCGCATAATTAAACACAATTCGGTGTATTCGTTAACCTCAACTTTTTCGTCAAAGAACAAGGCTCTCGGGTCTAAATCCAGCTCTGTTATGATGAGTTGAAGCATTTCTACGCTAGGCATAGCCTCACCACGCTCTATTTGTCCGGCAAAGCTAATCGATATGTTTAATCGTTCTGCCAAATCTTCCTGAGTCATTCCCAGCAACTTCCGTTTTTGCTTTATCAACGGCCCAAGCTTGTTGCGCACACTCTCCAAGTCAATCCCCCCTACCTTGTTACAGATAATGACATTATACTCCAATATCCATCGGAACTTAACGCACTTTTACTGGTATAGAATGCCAATATTAGTGAAGATTTTAAGGAAAAATAGCGCCATTCACGCCACATGATAAACCGCTCATGCCAACATACTTGAACAAAAATCGCCTGAACGATATACTTTTCTTGGAAAGGGTTGAGGAAGATCAGTATGATAAACAGTATGACTGTTGTGCTTTGCAACAAATTATGTGCGTTCGGAATATTTCCGAAGAGCCAAGAAAAAATTTATATTTACGGATTTGAGCTGTTGTTGTCCAGTGTAATTGGAATCATGGTGCTAATGATGATTTCAATTACAAGAGGAACGGCTTTTGCTTGGCTTTCATATTTGCTAGGATTTATCCCTGTTCGCATAACAGGAGGTGGATATCACGCCAAAACACATTTTACTTGCATCCTATCTTTTTCGCTGTTATTCCTAATATTTTTGTTATCAAGCAGCTTCATTGATATACAATCAATTACTTACATATTCCTCTCATTGACGACGTTAATTATTTCATTGGCTGTTGCGCCGGTTGAAGCAATCAACAAGCCGCTATCGAATGAAAGAAGAAGCAAAAATCGGAAAAGATGCTTAAGATATGCAACCATCAATCAGGTGATTGCCTTGGTAATTTGGGCTGTGAGAATTCCATGCGGAGCCTATATCAGCTTATACTTTTTCGGCGAATTTGCTGCTGGAATATCCATGATTGTTAGTTTCAAAACGGCAATACCGGATTCCACAGGCAATAAATTGTAATCTATCCAGCTTTATTTTACTGGATAAAAATAGAAAAGAGGTATTTTTATGAAAACCAAAATGCAAAATCTGATCCGGACGCTTTTGTGCAGTACTGCAAGTCTGGCACTGTTGCTGGCAGTGAACAGTGTGTCCAACACTTGTTGCTTCCTGTCTTACCAGCCGGATGTTCCCGAGGAGTTGCTGTGAGATACAGCTCCAAACACTGCGCGAAACCATTTTGATATGAATTGCCTGATCAGCAGTTCATAATATAAATATCTCTAAATTGCTCAATCGTGCACAATGTGTAATTTCCTTATGGGTACCATATATCATCAGTGGTATGGAGATAAAGTTGATGGTACAATGTGTAAATATGACAGGAGGCATATATGAAAACAACAAAAAGACTACTTGTGGCGGTCCTAGCTTTGGCTATGTGTGCATCTTTTCTGGCTTTCCCAGCGTTGGCAGACGAGCCGATCAGCGAGCATGCAATGTATGAATTCCGCAACTATTTCCCTATGATGAGCCGGAATTCCGTAAGCGCTCAACAGCCACCCGTCTATAAAACATGCAGGCCCGCAACCACGGGCC
>ENA-OZGI01000816-OZGI01000816.1-human-gut-metagenome-genome-assembly--contig:-NODE-816-length-10177-cov-4.652934_pt1 | contig 10177 bp, 7 predicted proteins | sample MGYA00245114_ERZ653653 | MGnify/ENA primary metagenome ERZ653653 (study PRJEB26926, sample SAMN06165051) | human gut metagenome | biome: ENVO:00009003; feature: ENVO:2100002; material: ENVO:00002003...
GCATTGTCTCCCGCAAGGTGCCGCTCTTTGAAGGCATCATCCACGAGCCGGACATCGGGCGAATTACCAACAACGCCAAGGTCACTGACCATCATGCCATTATTCCCACCGTCCAGCTTGAAAAGCAAGACCTCGCCGAGCTGCCGGAGTCGGAACAAAAAATCATCCAGCTTGTCGCCATGCGCCTTCTGAGCGCTACCGGTGAGAAGCACATCTACGACGAGACTTCGGTCACGCTCACCTGTGAGGGCTACGAGTTCAAGGCAAAGGGCAAAACAGTCATGCAGGATGGATGGAAAGCCATTGAGCACCGCTTCAAGGAAACGCTCAAGAGCAAGGAAAAGGACGAGCCGGAACGCTCGCTGCCTTCTCTGAATGAGAAGGATATTCTCTCTTCTGTCGTTTCCAGCTTCACCGAACATTACACATCCCCACCGAAGCCCTACACCGAAGACTCCCTTCTGTCAGCAATGGAGACCGCCGGAAATGATGCGTTTGATGATGATACCGAAAAGAAAGGGCTTGGCACTCCTGCCACCCGCGCCGGTATCATCGAAAAGCTGGTCAAAGGTGGCTTTGTTGAGCGCAAGGGCAAATCTCTCGTGCCTACAAAGGACGGCAACAACCTTGTATGCGTCCTGCCCGAACAGATCACTTCTCCTTCCATGACGGCGGAATGGGAAAATACCCTGATGCAGATTGAGCGCGGCAATGCGGATGCGGACAAGTTCCTTTCCGGCATTGTGGGGATGACCTCCGAGCTGGTCAAAGCCTATCCCTTCCTCTCTGACGCCGAGGCAAACCGCTTCGATACCGGCAGAGAGTCCATTGGCAAATGTCCGCGCTGCGGCTCGCCGGTCTATGTAGGCAAGGGAAACTACTACTGCTCGAACAAGGAATGCTCCTTCTGTATGTGGGAGGATAACAAGTTCTTTACGAGTAAGAAAAAGAAGCTGACCAAGAAAATCGCCGCCGAACTGCTGGACAAGGGTTGGTGCAGAGTGACCGGGCTTTATACGCCAAAGCGCCCGCAGCTCTATGATGCGGTGATCCGTCTGGATGACACAGGCGGCAAGTATGTCAGCTTCAAGATGGAGTTCGACCGATGACGCGCCCGCGATATATTGCCTCATGCAGCGGAGGCAAGGACAGCGTAGCAACCATTCTCCTTGCTGCGGAGAAAAACGAGCCGTTGGATGAGGTCATTTACAGTGAGGTGATGTTCGATCAGGAGATCAGTGGAGAAGTCCCGGAGCATCGGGACTTTATCCACCAAAAGCTCAAACCGTTCGTTGAAAATGAACTCGGATGCAAATTCACGGTTCTGCGAAGTGACAAAACTTACGATGATGTGTTCCATCACATTATCACAAGAGGACCTTATGAAGGGCTGCTCCGAGGTTTTGTCTGGCCGGGAAAGTGCGCGGTAAATCGGGACTGTAAAATGCCTCCACTCCGCAAGTACCACAAGGCTCAACCTGATGACACCCGCAGCTATGTAGGTATTGCATTGGACGAGCCAAAGCGTCTTGCCAGACTGAATAAGGAGAAGGACATCAGCCTTCTTGCAAAGTATGGCATGACGGAAGCGGATGCTTGGCGGCTGTGCGAGAAATACGATATGCTCTCGCCCTGTTATCAACATTCCAAACGCAACGGTTGTTGGTTCTGCCCGAACGCATCGACTTCTGAGCTTTCCCACATGGTCAACCGTCACCCTGACTTATTTGAGAAGTTGATTGAATGGGAACATACAGATAATTTGTATCATCGCAGATTGACCAGAACGGAAACTCCGTCTGAGATCAAAGCCCGTCTTTCGGGCAAATCTCAGCCGGAGTTTTCTATTTCAAATCAGTAAGATTGGAGGTTAGAAATGGCTGAAAACAGAAACGCCCAGCAAGTCCGGGAAATCACCGACAAGCTGGAACAGGGACTCAAGGAACTGTTTGAATCCGAACGCTTCAAAGAGTACCTGAAAACGATGTCCAAGTTCTACAACTACTCGTTTAACAATACGCTTCTCATCGCCATGCAGAAGCCGGATGCGACGCTGATCGCCGGTTACACGGCATGGCAGCGCAACTTCGACCGCCATGTGATGAAGGGCGAAAAGGGCATCAAAATCCTTGCTCCTGCGCCCTACAAGGTGCAGGAAGAGCGGGAAAAACTCGACCCGGCAACGCAGAAGCCCGTTCTCGACAAGGACGGCAAGCCGGTCACTGAGACGGTTGAAGTGACCCGCCCCGCCTTCAAGGTGGTGAGCGTCTTCGATGTGTCCCAGACGGACGGCAAAGAGCTTCCCGATATTGCCGTGGACGAGCTGACAGGCAGCGTGGAAAACTACGCCGCCTTTTTTGATGCTCTCAAAGCGCTGTCTCCGGTCCCCATTGCCTTTGAAAATATCACCGATGGCGCAAAAGGCTACTTCTCTCATGTAGAAAACCGCATTGCCATTCAGGAGGGTATGAGTGAAATCCAGACCATCAAGACGGCGATCCACGAGATTGCCCATGCCAAGCTCCATGCCGTCACTCCGGGCGAAAAGGTTGCTCCCGAGGACAAGAAAGACCGGCGCACTAAGGAGGTCGAGGCAGAAAGCATCGCCTATACCGTCTGCCAGCGGTACGGCATTGAAACCTCTGATTATTCTTTCGGCTATATCGCCGGTTGGTCCTCCGACAAGGAGACCAAGGAGCTGAAAGGCTCGCTGGAAACCATCCGCAAAACGGCGGCTGAGATGATCACCGGTATTGATGAAAAGCTCAAAGAGCGGATTGCCGTGAAAGAACAGGAAGCCCCTACGCCGCTGCGGGATGCGGCTATTCCGGTTTATCGGGAAGCAGCGATGTATGCCTTTGAAGCCGGTGAGCTGAGTGCTTACCGCACTTCGATGCAAGCGAACATGGACTGTAAAGAGGCGATTGAGCAGACCATCAACGACTACTACGGCAACAACCGACTTGCGACGGAGTCCGCCGTTAAGAGCATCCTTGAGAAATTCTCGCCTGAGCGCGTCGCCTATGTCCTCGCGCAAACCATCCAGCAGAAAGACCATGACGGGCGCATTTCCCCGGACTGCAAGGAATGGGCAAAGGGCATGGATGGCAGCCCGGATAATGCCTCACAGCTCATTATTGACAGCGTAAATCCGGGGCTGGTCAGCCTTTTCACCGAAGAGTTCGTCCGGCAGACCTCTATCGGCAAGGTACAGGAGCAGACACCGGCTGAACAGAGCAAACCGGCTGTGCCGGAGAAGGCACCCAAAAAGCCGGAACAGGCGGCACCGGTGAAGCATCGCCTCACACCGGAGGAAAAGAAAATCAAGGAAGCCGTCATGGACACGCTCAAAGCGCAGATTGCCGGTCGCAACGACGGGATGCTGGCTACCTACCACTCGTCCAATCAATCCTTCAAGGTGATGGTGGAGAACAAGGTCAGGATTGAGGGCAACACCGTTACCCGGGATGGCGAGCCGATGTTCGCCATTCACCGCCGCCATTCTGCCAAGAAGGTGCAAGGCTGCTATCGAGAGCTGACACCGACGCTTGAATATATCGGAAAGGAGAAGACTCAGGAAGCAGCGCGGGAAAAGCCTTCTATCCGGGAACAGCTCCGTGCTGCGGCAAAGAGCCAGCCTGAGCGGAAAACGCCGGTTAAGCAGAAGTCCCACGATGTCGGTTTGGAGTGATGCCTATGAAGTTTGAAAACATCGATCTTGTGGATGCCCTTCACCGGATTATGGACATCCACACCCAAAACTACAAAGAGGACTTTGAGCTGGACGCTGGGCTGCTTCACAGTCTTGCCGGTTCCCAATCTCCCGAGGACAAGCACCTTCTCTGGATGTCCCGTCCGAACGGCACTTACCTCCTGCCTGAGCGCGAAGTCTATGTGGAGGATTCCTACGAAAACAAAGTGTGGGAGTTTTACCATGAGCAAACCCGCGATCCCATCCTTGCCTACGCGGTTGAGATCAAGGGCGTAGAGGGCGATACCGTCAGAGGCAACCTCATTGAGCTGGACTATGCTGCCCATGTGGAGAGGATGCAAAAGCTCACCGTTCCGGTTGAGACAGTGGCAGTCTCCTTTAAGGACGATGCCACCTTTTATCTGCCTTTCCGCAGCTACCGGCGTGAAGCGATCCCGCTGGAAGAAAAGCACGGCAAGGTTGTGTCGGTGAGTTATCTGCCTGAGAATGCGACTGAGCTTGACATGATCCTCCGCCGTGAGCGCTTCAAAACGGGCTTCCATGCGAAAACCGGCAGTATTGAGGATCACATTCACAAGCTTGCCGTCCAGCATGGCGTGACAGAAAAGCTTGGCATATTGCCCCTTGAAGCGCAGACCGCCTACAATGCCGTCAAGGAAGCCCATCCCGAAGCGATTGTCTGCTTTGCCCAGAACGGCTACTTCGAGATTTACGGTGAAGATGCGAAGAAGGCAGCGCCCGCGCTCGGCACAAAGCTCCTGATGAAAGAGCTGGAAGGCGGCGGGCAGGTCGCCGTGACCGGTTTTCGGGAAGATCAGTGGGTCGCCAAGGCAAAAGCTCTGTGGGGACAAGGCAACGATGTCCTTGTCACGCAATCCGGTGAAGACGGTAGACAGGAAACCGTCAAGCACCTTCTCGCTGAGGACTATATCCCTGTTGGCATGGTGATGGATATGGACGGCAAAACTGTCCGCGTTGACAAAGTTGATTTTCCAAATGAAGAAGTCAGCCTGACGGACATCACGGACAGGAAAAATCCCGTTCCATTCCATGAGCGGCTGTCTATTGTCCGCTCCTATGTGGAGGAAGCTCCGGCTGAAAGCCTCTGGAAAGCAATGGATCGCAGAGAGCATCCCTCTCAGAAGAAGACTTCTGTCCTCGCAAAGCTCAAAGAACACGCCCAGACTGCGCCGGACAAAGGTGCTAAAAAGCCTGAGCAAACAAAGAAACCGAAATCAAAAGAAATGGAGATGTGATTATGTTTTTTACCGTGGAAGAGACAAATCTGATGTGTTGCTTCGACACTTCCAGCCGCAAGAGGCTGATTGCAGAGATGAAGTCGCTGCCCATCAATGAGCTGGACGATGAGATGGCGGAGCTGCTTTTTCATACCGTTCGGAAGCTTGAGGGTATCACCGACGAGGCGTTTGCCCAGCTCTACATCGCGCCGGACAGTATGATGGACGATTGAAAGGAGGATGCCTATGCCCGTGTTGGATGGCAGTTTTGAAGCCTTCGTGACCAATCTCGGCAAGTACAACGAAGGCGAGCTTGTCGGTGAATGGGTTCATTTTCCGACCACCGAAGAGGAAATGAAGGAGGTCTTCGAGCGGATCGGCATCGGCTCAAAGGGCGAGTTTGGTCAGGTTTATGAGGAATGGTTTATCACGGATTATGACTGCTCCATTCATGGAGTCAGCAATCTCCTTGGCGAATACGAAAACCTCGATAAGCTCAACTACCTCGCCGCGCGGCTGGATGAGATGTCCCGCTCTGAGCTTGAGCATTTCGTGGCAATCATGGATAGCGGCTGCGATGAAGTGAATGACCTCGACGATCTGATCAACCTGACCTACAATCTCGACAACTATGATTTTATCCCCGACATCAAGGACTATGACGATCTCGGTCGTTACTACTTCTTTGAGGGTGGCTACAACATCGACAACAAGTTCGGCAGCTTTGTGGACTACATCGACTTTGAGCGGTACGGTGAAGACTGTGCAATCAATGAAGGCGGCACGCTGACCGACGCCGGGTACATCCGACCTACCGGCGATAGCTGGAACCGCTACTTTGACGGTACGCTTGAGGATATTCCCGATGAGTACCGTGTCACCGGAAGCGGCGAGGAATTGGAGCAGCCAAGCACGATCACTGTGCTGGTGGTTGAGCCGGACAAGAAGCCCTATGTGAAAGAAATCCCTTCCAGCCTTGAGTCCTTACAGCATGAGGTTGGCGGGGACATTGAGGCGGTCTATCCCTTTGAAGAGCCGGTTGCTATTGTCTGCAACGGAGAAGGCAAGATGAACGGTTTGCCTCTCAACCGCGCTCTGCGGGATGACAACGGTGAAATCTATGATATTGTTGCCGGTACCTTCCTTGTCACAGGGCTGACGGATGACAGCTTCGGCTCGCTTTCGCCGGATCTGTTGCGACAGTTTGTGACGGAGTTCAAAATGCCGGAGCAGTTTGCCAAAATCGGAGACAGGATTGTTGCTATCCCGATGATTTCCGAAGAACAGCAGAAACAGACAGTTCTTGAAGAGAAAAGCTCCATTGTCAATGAAAACACCTCCGGCATGGCGGTGGATGGTCATATCGGCACATGGCACACGATTGACCATAAAGAGATCGACGGTCACACCTTTTGGCTCATGGAGCACGATACCTTTGGGGACGATGCCTCCTGCATCATTGTCGATGAGCGCGGCGAGCTGGTGCTGTCCCATATCTATGACGGCTTCGATGAGACCGCAGTCAATCTGCTCCGTCAGGAGGTCATGCCGGTCGAGAAGATGCCGGATGACAGCATCAGCATCGAGGATATGAAGCAGTACGGCTACAAATGGGGCGGTATGCTGCCCATGCGGGAGGATGCTGCGGCTGAGGTCATGAAGTCGTGCCAGATTTACCGGTTGTACGGCGACGATACCGAGGGGCTGGTTCTGGACGCCAAGGAGATCAAGGAACACGCCGCCAAAGGCGGTATCTTCGGTGTGGAGAAAGCGGAGTGGGTAGCCGAGCTGGAAAAGCAGAATCCTCTTAAAGCCGCTGAAATGTCGCTTGAGGATGACTACGGCATGATTGACGGGATCATCAACAACGGTCCGAAGGAAGACAAAGCGAGCGAGAAGGGCGGGAAAGCCTCTATCATGGATCGGCTGAAATCTGCCAAAACCGCCCAACAGACGGATAAGCCTTCTCCCCACAAGGAGAAGAAGAACGAGCGTGAGATATGAGCCGGAGTAAGAAATGGAAGCTCGAATGGAGCTTCTTTTTAGGCAGCGACGGACGGCGCAAATACAATGACCTGTGCCGCCGCTGTGTTCATCCTTGCAAGCAGAGCTTCCGCGCCGTTATCATCGCCTGTCCGCATTACTTTTCCAAGCGCTCAGGACAAAGCCAAAATCTGTCGGGATAAAGGTTGAAAATCGCTGGTTTCCTGCCCTCTGAGCAGAGATGAAGCGTAGCCCCGTATGTTTTCCCGTCGAAGTCCGTAATGCCCAAAATGTCAGAATAAAGGTCGATTTTCTATCAAAAGCGAAGAGCCTCGGTCGATGCCCTTGCGGGTGTCGGCTGAGGCTCTTTTTTCATTTTACTTTGCCGGTTCGTCTCCTTGAACAGGACGCTCATTTTTGAGTTTCAAACCGTCCTTAAATGCTTCGCCGACGCGCTCCGTCACTTTGTAATACCCGTGAGTGTATGGATCAAATGCAATAGCATTCACCAAGGACATATCAAGCTTTCCGTCCACCATTACGCTTTCATCGGCAGTAACATTCACAACTCTACCGATAACGCCACAACCGTATTTTCCGTCTTGATACTCGATGAACTCACATTCCAGACAAAGCGGGAACTCGTTGATTACAGGTGCATCCACTTTTTCGGCCTTGCTGGCAGTCAGGCCACTTGCAGCAAGTTTATCCGATACTCGATTGCCGGATTCCACACCAAAGTAATCCGCCTCCGTCACATGAGCAGCATCCGCGATGCTGACGGTAAAAGCACCCCGAGCCTTAATGTTTTTTACAGTCTTATGACTCTCGGTAAGGTTGAGAGCGACAGTATCTCTTTCCTGCATAGTTCCCCATGCAGCGTTCATAACATTGACGCTGCCATCCTCATTATAGGTCGCAACCATCAGCACCGGCATCGGGAAAATACCTTCGGTGATATTCAACTTGGTTCTCATAACTATCTCTCCTTCTGATTTGCATTATTGACATGACCGTATGCCTTATTTATAATTATATCCAGAAGAGAAACAAATTCAAGTACTGGCAATTAAGACAGGTACTTTCTATGAGGTAAGTGATGCTATGATACAGAACTACATTGAGAACGCCAATTTTGAAGATACCGGTTTTCATTACGCACTCTCCCTCATTTCCGGCAAGCATAAGATGGTAATTTTATATTGCCTGATGGAGTATAGGGTGGTACGGTTTAATGAGCTGAAAAGGTATCTAAAAAACATATCAGACAAAACCCTCAGTACAAACCTTAAAGAACTGGAAGCCGACAATTTGATCATAAGAACAGAATATCCCCAAATCCCTCCAAAGGTAGAATACAGCTTGAGTGAGCGGGGAAAATCATTGATGAAAGTGCTGGATCAGTTATGCTTATGGGGAGAAGAAAACAAACCAAAAGAATGAAAAAGCTGTCACTTACAACTGGACAGATAGGGCGGAAAATATGTCGTGATAAGGGTTGAAAATCGTGGCTTTTCTGCCCTGTAAGCGGCGCTTGAAAGGTGCCCCGTATGTTTTCCTGTCCGTGCCTTCATAACCTGAAATGTAAGGATAAAAGTTGATTTTTAATCAAAAGTGAAGAGCCTCAGTCAATAACCTTCTGGTTGTCGGCTGAGGCTCTTTTTTCTTGGAAAATGTTTATGAGATATAGGATGTAAAGAAGACTCAATGGTCATTCAAACTGGAAAGGCTGTCAAAGAACCTTTTTAGTTTATCGAGGCTGTTTGTTTTATTCTTTATGGGGAGGGATTCCCATACAATGTCGTGATATTTGGCAGGAGGGTCATCTCGAAGTCGTGGGTCAATGATACATACGATTCCTGTATCGCTAAAATTACGGATCAGTCTGCCTATCCCTTGTTTGAGTTTAATTATCATTTCAGGAACACGGACATCCATCAAAGCGTCCTTAGCAATGGATGCTTTGTATTCTATAATCGGATCAGGTACAGGAAATGGAAGGCGGAAAATCACGACATTAGAGAGACTTTTGCCTTCAATGCTTATGCCTTCCCAGTAAGCGCCTGTCCCGAGCAGAACAGAGTTGGTATCTTCTCTAAATTCATTAAGAATTTTATCTTGTGATGAACCGGGTTGCTGCATTAGGACCTTGTAAGGCAAGTTTAGTTTACTGAGGATGGTATAAACTTCCTCCATATCTGTTTTCGCAGTAAACAATACAAGAGCCTTCCCACCTGAAATTTCGAGAACTTCAAGCAAGCGTTGTACGCCTTGTTCGATAAAAGCTTCATGTTCCTGAGTGGGATGGGGCAGATCGTCACAATAATAAATCATGGAATGCTCATCGTATGGATAGGGAGAAGGCTTCGGTTCGGATAAGCAACCGCGTTCATCCGTCGGAAATCCTGTATTACCGATAAAATAGGAGTATTGATCTACGAATTCTCCATTACTTGCATTGGTCATGGTTGCGGAGGTCAAGATTACTCTTTCTTTCCCGCTGAAATACAGTCGATTGGTAATTTGGCTGGTATTCTTTGGGCAATAAACAAGCTCTGCATTTTTCCCTTTTCGCTCAATCCAGAGAAGGTTGCTATCAATTTGTTCGATCATTTCTGCAAGGCTTTCGCTTAGGCTGTCCAATTCGTCCGATGCAGCAGTTGTTCGACTGCCGTAATCAAAGCTGGTGTAAATCTGAATGCTGAGAGCAACACTTTTAATGCTTTCTATCATCGCTTTAAGAAGGGCTATGGAGTCTTCACCACCATCAAAGAAAAACCGATCCGCGTATCTCATATCTTGCCGCGAAAGGTCGATCTGTTCCTGCATCTGTGCTTTAAGGCGGTCAAAAAACACGCTAATTGACTTCTTCGCGTCCTCGACATCTCCATAGATGTTCTGCCTATCAGCCGCCTTGACTTCATTGGTTGCGCTTTTAATAAGTCCTAATAGCATTCCTTGATTGATGCGTTTTGTGGTGGCGCTTCGCACTTTATCATCTAAGTTGTGTGCTTCATCCACAACAATAAGATCGGCCTCACGGTTAATAAGGCCATCCTGCCAGCCTCGTACTTGTTGAAGATGTGCAGTCAGGAAGTCCTGGTTGCACAGGATAATTCCATCGGTATATTTTATTTTCGAGCGAATGGCATGATAAAGGCATTTCTTTTCACAGCCACCACAATTTCGCATACTGAACCGTTGTACATTGACTTTATCCCAGATATTCCTGTCTCTTATACAC
>ENA-OZGI01000819-OZGI01000819.1-human-gut-metagenome-genome-assembly--contig:-NODE-819-length-10150-cov-4.775136_pt1 | contig 10150 bp, 14 predicted proteins | sample MGYA00245114_ERZ653653 | MGnify/ENA primary metagenome ERZ653653 (study PRJEB26926, sample SAMN06165051) | human gut metagenome | biome: ENVO:00009003; feature: ENVO:2100002; material: ENVO:00002003...
ATCTACACTCGACTAGTCGTCGGCAGCGTCAGATGTGTATAAGAGACAGGTACCGATATCTATGTTAGAAAGCCTGCCTGTCGCGCTGATTGTCGGCACCGTGCTGGGATTTCTCACCGGATTGGGTGTCGGCGGCGGAAGTCTGCTGATCCTGTGGCTGACGCTGGCGCTGGAAATGCCCCAGACCGCCGCCCGGGGTATCAATCTGCTGTTTTTCCTGCCCTCCGCCATGATTGCCTGTTATCTCCGCTGGAAGCAGGGGGCGGTAACGCTCAAAAAAGTCCTGCCCGCCATTCTCACCGGCTGTGCCGCCGCGGCGGTCTTTTCCTTTATCAGCACCCGGATGGACTTGGACATCCTCAAAAAACTGTTCGGCGTTCTGCTCCTTGCGACGGGAATCCGGGAACTGTGCTACCGGTCAAAGTCATAGCTCAGCCATTCCGCTTCTTATACGCCAGATACCCCTCCAGAATCAGCGACGCCGCCACGGCATCCACCGTGTCCTTCCGCTTTTTCCCGTGATAATTGTGCTGGGACAGGATATTGTGGGCTTCCACCGTGGTTCGGCGTTCGTCCCACATGCTCACGGGCAGGCCGGTGGCCACCCTGAGCCTGTCCGCAAATTCCCGACACAGCTCCGCCCGGACGCCCTCGGTGCCGTCCATGTTCTTGGGCAGACCGACCACGATCTCCCCCACCTGATTTTCCTGTGCCAGACGGACGATGTCAGCGATGGCCTTCTCCGTATTGCGGCTGGGCACCACCGTGGCGGAACCGACCAGCGTACATAATAGGTCAGAAATCGCAACGCCGGTGCGGGCGTCGCCGTAGTCAATTCCCATAATTTTCATTTTTCATTTCCTCCTGACTGTTTTGCCTCTATCATACTACAATTTCCCCAAAAATGGAAGAAAAAATAGTTGACTTTGCCCTCCCCCCATGATAGAATGTCCTTACCTGTGAAAAAGGGCTTTTTTTGTGCGCCTTTTTCAGCCCCGGGCGGTAATTTGTAGTTGACCGTTTCCTAAATTTTCTCTGGGCGGGGTGATACAGGGAGGCAGTATTTAAGGAGGTGCCGTTATGCGCGTAAAAGTCACTTTGAGATGCTCTGAGTGCAAGCAGAGAAACTACAACACCATGAAGAACAAGAAGAACGACCCTGACCGTCTCGAGATGAAGAAGTATTGCAGATTCTGCAAGAAGCACACCGTTCACAACGAGACCAAGTAAGGAGGCCCGAATCATGGCTGAAGTCAAAAAGGAAAACTGGTTCAAAAGAACCTGGGGCAAGGTCAAGAAGTACTTCCGCGAGCTGCGCAGCGAGCTGAAGAAGGTCGTTTGGCCCACCCCCCAGCAGGTGCTGAAGAACACCGCCATCGTCGCCTGCTGCGTCGTGGCAGTCGGCGTGTTCATCTGGCTGTTCGACTTCGTTGCCCAGGTCGGCATTGACGCCCTGATCGGACTGTTCCACTAAGGTACGAAGTTATGGCAGAGACTGCAAAATGGTATGTTGTGCATACCTATTCCGGTTATGAAAACACTGTAAAGGCCACCATCGAGAAGACCGTGGAGTCCCGCTCGCTGCAGGATCAGATCCTCGCCGTCTCCATTCCTCTGGAGACCGTCACCGAGATCACCGAGTCCGGCGCCAGCAAGACCTATGACCGCAAAGTCTTCCCCGGCTACGTGCTGGTGAAGATGGTTTACAGTGACGACACCTGGCATGTCATCCGGAACGTCCGCGGAGTAACAGGCTTCGTGGGCACTTCCAGCAACGACCCCACCCCTCTGACCGAAGAAGAGGTCTACGCCATGGGCGTGGAAAAGAAGGAGATTATCGTGAACTACGCAGTCGGCGATACCGTCCGGATCCTGGACGGCCCCCTGTCCTCCTTCACCGGCACGGTCGAGAGTGTGGACGTTGACAACAACGCGGTGAACGTGGTCGTGTCCATGTTCGGCCGCGAGACCTCCGTCGAGTTTGAGCTTGACCAGGTGGAGGTCGTTTCCCAGTAAACGCATCGGATCGATTTCTCGATCGGAACGTGGGAGGGGCGAACGCGCCCCGCAAAAAATGCGCCCAAGCGCATACTACCACATTTTATTCAGGAGGTGCTTATTATGGCACAGAAAGTCACTGGCATTATCAAACTGCAGATCAACGCCGCTAAGGCGACCGCATCCCCCCCTGTCGGCCCCGCTCTGGGTCAGCACGGCGTCAACATCGCCGCTTTCATCAAGGAATTCAACGCCCGCACCAAGGATATGGAGGGCTACAAGATTCCCGTCGTCATCACTGTTTACGCTGACCGCAGCTTTACCTTTATCACCAAAACTCCTCCGACCCCCATGCTGATCATGAAGGCCATCGGTCTGGAGAAGGGTTCCGGCGTTCCCAACAAGACCAAGGTTGGCACGATTACCAAGGCGCAGATCGCCGAGATCGCCAAGACCAAGATGCCTGACCTGAACTGCCCCACTCTTGAGGCTGCCGAAAGCCAGGTTGCCGGTACCTGCCGCTCCATGGGCGTTACCGTCGTCGATTGATATTTGCTTGTCCGGGCAGTCTGACCCGGAAATGTGGGAGGATTTTTCCGCATCACCACTATAAGGAGGATAATTACATTGTTTAGAGGTAAAAAGTATCAGCAGAGCGCCAAACTGATCGACCGCTCTGTTCAGTATGATCCCACCGAAGCCCTGGATCTGGTCGTGAAGGGTGCTTCCGCCAAGTTCGACGAGACCGTTGAGCTGCACATCAAGCTGGGCGTTGACTCCCGTCACGCTGACCAGCAGGTCCGCGGCGCCGTGGTTCTGCCCAACGGCACCGGCAAGACCCGCCGTGTTCTGGTCTTCGCCAAGGACGCCAAGGCTGAGGAAGCCAAGGAAGCCGGCGCTGACTATGTCGGCGGCATGGATCTGGTGGAGAAGATCACCAAGGAGAACTGGTTCGAGTTCGACGTGGTCGTCGCTTCCCCCGACATGATGGGCATTGTTGGCCGTCTCGGTAAGGTTCTGGGCCCCAAGGGCTTGATGCCCTCCCCCAAGGCCGGCACCGTGACCCCCGATGTGGCCAAGGCCGTTCAGGAGTCCAAGGCCGGTAAGATTGAGTATCGTCTGGACAAGACCAACATCATCCACTGCCCCATCGGCAAGGTGTCCTTCGGCACCGAGAAGCTGTCCGAGAACATGGACACGCTGCTGAAGGCCGTCGTGAAGGCGAAGCCTGCCGCTGCGAGGGGTCAGTATATCCGCTCCTGCACCGTGGTTTCCACCATGGGCCCCGGCGTGAAGGTTTCCACTTCCAAGTATCTGTAAGCTGATATGGTAAACCCCCGGATGCGAAAGCATCCGGGGGTTTTATGTTTATTCAGCTGAGGTTGCCGTTTTTGTCGCAGGACAGGGACATACTGACGGATTTGCTTGTCACAGTAATCCCAAGCTGCCTCTTTTCCATAGTTACGGAAGCCGAAGCTGTATTTCCACTCTTGTTTGAAGATTTAGAAGCAGTGTGCCAGGTTGAATCATAAATTGTCACATCCACGCGGGAAGATGTACAGGTTGCAGTAGAACCGCTATATGTAAAGGAACCCGTTAAAGTCGCTTTCCATAGTGTTTTTCCATCGCTGTCATAATATGTATACGGTTTGCTCCCCGATTTTGAACCAGAAGCACGCGCTCCATTGGTAATTACCTCTACTGTCATGTAGCTTCCATCTTCAAAATAAAAGGTTTGCACTTGATTCCCCACCGCATTTCCGCGGACAGGAATTGTACAAAACAGCAATACTGCCATCAACATCAAACTGATAAAACGTTTCATCTAATTTTCCCCCGTTTATTTTATTTCAATTTCTTCAATTACGGTCACTTCACCGTAACGTCCATAGCCATTTATGCTTTTGTGAGAATCAATAGTAACAGCCAATACAAAACCCGCCCATATCAAAACAAGTACCAAGGCCGTCGCCCCGATAATATACACAATTCTCTTTTTTATCCGTAGCTGCTGTGTTAATTCCGGCGTACTCATTTCCCCAATATAGGACGCTGCAATTTGCTGGGGCGTCCCGAACCGTTGTGTAATAGCAGCATAGTCTGCATGGGGATTTTCAGTAACAAAGTCCCGGACGGAGGACTCCACCCTGGACAGGATTTGTTTCTTCTGCCTCCTGTTGCCCGGCAGTTCCTCGCGCACTTCCCATAGATACCGCAGAAGATGGACATTCCAAACCATCCATATCACATCCTTCTATAATTTGCAGCACGCCTTTGGTGACTTCCTCATACTCCCGCACCAATTCTTCCAGCCGCTGTTCCCCGGCGGGTTCCAGATGATAATACACCCGGGTCATGCGCCTGCCCACCAGAACCTTCCGGTCGGAAATAAGTCCCTGATCTACCAGCTTATAAAGCACAGGATACAGTGAGCCTTCCTGTGTAACAATTCGCCCGCCGCTTCTCCGTTCCGTTTCCTGCACAAGCTGATAACCATACATATCTTCTTTTTTCAGCAACCCTAAAATCACCAGAGACATCACGCCCCGGCGAAAGCTCATCTGTCCGTTATCTGCTGCCATGCCATCCCTCTCCCTTTACGGTATATTATAATACAGTATTTTTGTTTTCGCAATACCTTTGTAGTAAAAATATTGTTGACAAATTTTTTATTATGTGTTATCATGTTGTTACCATTTTCAAAAAAGCATGACCTCAATCGGTTAAATGCCCGCAAGTCAAACCATTTGGCCAGCGCGTTATATTGAAAGGATGTGGTAAAATGCGCTTGAACAAATTTGCCTGTATTCTCCTTGCCCTGCTGCTTGTCCTGCTGGCAGGCTGTTCGGGAAGAGCTGCCGAAGTCAAACAGGCCGACTTTTCCTTCAACACGCCGGAGGGATATTCCCTTTCCGATGTGACCGATGAAAGCTGCAATATTGTCTCCGATGAGGGCGGCGCAATCATCGGCGGAATCACGGTAACGAGCCTGAAGCCCAAGCTGTTAAGCAACGAAAACTCCACGACCGAGATCATGACATATCTGCAAAATGAGTTCCATAAGACAAACAACGTTGAGTTCATCGCCCTTTACGGCGGGAAAGAAAACCCATCCGTCACCATCAATCTGACGAAAATCGCGGATGATACCGGTGAAAAGGCCCATTTCCGTCATATTTTCTTTGAGAAAGACGCGGTTGTTTATCATATGTGGTTTGATCTGGATGTGGTCGATCAGCCGACTGTGGACGAGATCGTTGCCTGTTCAACTGCAAATAAAAATGCGTGAGGTATTCCTATGAAATCACGAAAAATCCTATCCATAATCAGCCTGATTCTGGCCGCGGTTTTACTGCTGTGTGCCGGCTGTACAAATAAAAAAGCCCCGGACACCGTAAGCACAACCCAGGCACCCACAGAAACGGAACCCGCTTCCATGGGGCATCTGCGTCTTTCTGTCAGCTTCGACGACGATGCTGATTACGTTGAATATACCAGCGACGAGCTGGGCGGCAATTTCAGCGAGAAGCTGATTTACAATTTTAACATAACCAGCGTGACCATTGATATTGGCGGTCAGAGTATGCCACTGAACGAAGCGCTGCGGGACGGCTTCATCACCGAGGAAGAAATTTTCTGCGACGCCCGGCTGGACGCACGGGAGGGATTCTGCGAGGAAACCTGTGAATCCCTGAACGGCCTGACCAATTTTACATTCGCCTACCCCGACTACAACCTCCGGCTCCTTTATGACATTTATGAGTCTCCAAGCGGTGAGCAGCGCCTGATCAGCGAAATGGTCATCTACGAAAAGAACGTGATTTTGCTTCCCTGCCACCTTTTTGTCGATGAGGAAACCGGGGATATATATGACCGGGAGGATTGGGGGCTGAATTTTGAGATCACGGAAGTCTCCCCCACCGGCATGACCATTCGGTGTACCCACTCCGGCGGCCAGCAGATCGGCCAGTTGGAAATTGTGGATTATTCGCTGTCCCACGACGGGAAATACCTGCTATTAAATGACGGTTTTGAATTCAGCCCTCTCACAGACCATGTTGTTCTCAAGGCAGATGATGTCACCGAGTTCACCTTCGACTGGTCAGAACCTTATGGGCAGGTTTCCAGCGGAGAATACGAGCTGGTTCTCTGGATTAAGGATATTTACGATGAATCCCAAAAGCACCCTCTGATGCGGAACTTCTACGACACGCAGATTTACACAGTGCGTTTTACCGTTTCCTGAAACAGGCAATAAGGGGGTATTCCAATGAAATCACGAAGAATTCTATCCATAATCGGCCTGATTCTGGCCGCGGTCTTGCTGCTGGGCATTGGTTTTGCCATCGGCCGCAACGAGGTTCAGGCCAGTGTGCCGGATGCAACGGACGCAACGGACGCGGCAGACGATCTGAACAACCTCGCCCACACCGACGACGACGTTCCTGCTCTGGATATCACCGTCACGAAGGTTGCTGACACTGATACCCAAGTCTTCACCCCGGAGGAAATCGGGAACAATTTCAGTCATCGTATGGGCTACTACGGGGTTAAGGATGTATACATCAATCTGAACGGCACCAGCGAGCGGCTGGAAGATGCCCTCAAGAACGGCGATATTACCGAAGAGGAAATCTTTTTCCGCGCCCGTCAGGACGCACGGAAAGGCAACTGCGAGGAAACCTTTGAGACAAATCACAGTGTGTCCTTCTATACCTACCATTATCCCAACTATGATCTGCGGCTGACATACGATGTGTTCGACTCGCCCAATGGCAAGTCCTATCCCATCAGCCAGATGCTCCTGTTCCGCACCGCTGATAATTACCTAGTAAGCCCCTCCTGTCAGTTTTTTGATCCGGAAACCGGTCTTTTCGTGAACGCGGAAGATTGGGGTCTTACCTTTGAGCCATCCAACGTCACCAGTCACGGCATCACCGTGACCTGCACCCAGTCCGGCGGGCAGCAGATCGGGCAGCTGAAAGTCGACGGCTGCTATATTACTCCCGAGATCGACGCCGACGACCCGGATTGCGAAGTGGAACTTACTATGGACGGCACCTGTCAGTTTACCATTGACTGGAGCAAATGCTACGGCGAGCTTCCCAGCGGCACCTACTACCTTATGCTGTCGGTGTACGATATTTACGATGAATCCCAACTGCACCCCTTCATGGACAATTTCCAGGACTGGCAGCTGCATGACATCGAATTTACCATTCCATAACCCAAAACATAAGCGGGAGGGCGCGTGTCCTCCCGCTTTTTTCTCAAAAATACATCAAATTTCCCTTGACATTTTCCCGCCCACATGCTAGAATATAGCAGTTGCCAGAGACAGCAGGTGGAGTCATCCGTAAGTCCTGCCGAGGTGCGCTGAATATAAAATTTCTGCGTGTCTTTCTGTCTTGTGGCAGAAGGACTTTTTTATTTTCGGAGGTGAAAATTATGCCCAACGCAAAGGTTCTTGAGAGCAAGAAGGCCGTTGTTGATGCTCTGACCAGCAAGGTGAAGGAAGCCTCTTCCGTCGTCTTCGTTGATTACAAGGGTATCACGGTCGCTCAGGATACCGAGCTGCGTAAGCAGTTCCGTGAAGCAGGCGTGGATTACGCCGTCGTTAAGAACACCCTGACCAATTTCGCCGCTAAAAATGCCGGCTATGATTTCTCTGAGGTTCTCAATGGCACCACCGCTATGGCTTCCACCACCGGCGACCCCATCGCCCCTGCTCGTATCGTCTGCGAGTTTGCCAAGAAGAACAAGCTGAAGACCCTGGCCATCAAGGGCGGCGTTGTGGAAGGCTCCGTGCTTTCCGCTGACCAGCTGAACGGCTTCGGCGAGCTGCCCAGCAAGAACGCTCTGGTCGCTTCTGTCCTGGGTACCTTCCTGGCGCCTATCTCCAGCCTGGCCTTCGTTCTGGATCAGATCCGGATGCAGAAGGACGGCTCCGCTCCTGCAGAAGCAGAAGCCTGATCGCGTAACCCCACAAACATCTCACTACACATCATTTTAGGAGGAAATTTATCATGGCTAGTGAAAAAGTCACTGCTCTGGTTGAGCAGGTTAAGGAACTGACCGTTCTGGAGCTGTCCGAACTGGTTCACACTCTGGAAGAGGTTTTCGGCGTTTCCGCCGCTGCCGCCGCTGTTGCCGCTCCCGCTGCTTCCGCTGCTGCTGAGGTCGAGGAGAAGACCGAGTTCGACGTCATTCTGAAGTCCGCCGGCGCTTCCAAGCTGGGCGTTATCAAGGTTGTCCGTGCCGCTACCGGTCTGGGCCTGAAGGACGCCAAGGATCTGGTGGACAACTGCCCCAAGACCCTGAAGGAAGCCATCTCCAAGGAAGACGCCGAGAAGCTGGTCGCCGAGCTGAAGGAAGCCGGCGCCGAGGCCGAGATCAAGTAATTTATCTCATCTTCAAACGGTGCGCGGCCGCCAGACTTTGGCGGCCGCTTTCCTTTAGATAGACCTTAGGGAAAGGACATTCCTATGGATTTACGCTCTACCCTCTCCGCCGTCGCAGACTATGTTCCCGGCGACGTGGAGAACGTACTTGCTGCCGCCTCCGCCTATCTGCCGGACGATCTGGAAAAGGCGATTTCCGGCGCGGCATCTTACATACCGACGGAGATCAGCTTGGGCAGTACGGTGCAGTTCATGCTGTTTTTTGCCGCTGCGTCCCTTATTCTGGGATTTATGGGGCGGGTTTTTCTGGGCAAGCGCTCCAGCCTGAACCACTCCCTGTCCGCGGCCATGGGCATTCTGTTCATCTATGCGGTGGCCATTGTGGTCTACACCTTCAAACCGTGGTCGTTGGATGCGCTGCTGTCCCCCCTGCCCTTTGTCCGGTTTGCGGGAGAGCATCTGCTGGTCATCCCCTTTCAGCGGTCGCCGCTGACCATTGTGTGCAGCGAAATTCTGTCGCTGGTGATTCTGGCATTTCTGGTGAATCTCTTGGACACGCTGATTCCCCGGGGAAACTCCGCTCTGGGATGGTTTTTCCTGCGGATTCTGACCGTGTTATTCGCGATGGTGCTGCACATTCTGGTGGACTGGGCATTCAAGACCTACCTGCCCAACGTGCTGGTCACTTACGCGCCGACCATTCTGCTGGTCATTCTGGCGGTCACGCTGCTGATGGGTCTGCTGAATCTTGTTCTCAGCGTGGTTCTGACGGTAGTCAACCCCATTTTCGGCGCGCTGTATACCTTCTTTTTCTCCAACATCATCGGCAAGCAGCTGAGCAAGGCCGTGTTCACCTCCGGCATTATCTGCGGCGTGGTGTTCCTGCTGGGATACTTCGGCTGTACGGTGATCTGCGTCAGCGCCGCTGCCCTTTCCGCGTATATTCCCCTGGCCATTGTTCTGCTGCTGTTGTGGTTCTTAATTGGCTGGGCTTTGTAATAAGCAAAACTTTACCCTCCGCTGGAAAGCGGAGGGGTTTTGACTTTTTTCGACAGTTGTGCTAGAATGTCTGCCAGACGAACTTTTGCCGTCTTCGCATTCCCGACATTTAGAGGTACAACTATGAAACGATTATCCATTTTACTTATTTTCCTTTTTCTCACCGGCTGCGCCGTTTCCCCCATTGAGACGTCGGAGCCGACGCTCCCGACGCCCATGACCGAAGCCCCGCAACCAGATCCCACGGAAACGACTGTCCCCGCTACTACAACGCCCCCCGACCCGATTCAGGAACTTCTGGATTCCATGACGATCGAGGAACGGGTCGGGCAGCTGTTTCTGGCGCGCTGCAATGCCGAATCTGCGTTGACCGACATTCAGGCATACCATCTGGGCGGCTTTGTCCTGTTTGGGGAGGATTTTGAAGGTCAGACGCCGGGTACCCTCCGGCAGACACTGTCCGGCTATCAGGCCGCCGCCAGCATTCCAATGCTGCTGGCCGTGGACGAGGAGGGCGGAACCGTCACCAGAATCAGCCGCTACCCCGCCTTCCACCCCCAGCGCTTTCCCTCTCCACGGGAAGCCTTTGCCGACGGCGGGCTGACTCAGGCGCTTTCCAATGAGGAAGATATCTGTCAACTGCTGCAATCTCTCGGGATCAATGTCAATCTGGGGCCTGTGTGTGATATTTCCGAAGACCCAAGCGCCTTTATGTACCAGCGCTCGCTGGGGCAGGACGCTGAACTGTCTCT
>ENA-OZGI01000835-OZGI01000835.1-human-gut-metagenome-genome-assembly--contig:-NODE-835-length-9995-cov-7.200604_pt1 | contig 9995 bp, 13 predicted proteins | sample MGYA00245114_ERZ653653 | MGnify/ENA primary metagenome ERZ653653 (study PRJEB26926, sample SAMN06165051) | human gut metagenome | biome: ENVO:00009003; feature: ENVO:2100002; material: ENVO:00002003...
ATCTACACTCGACTAGTCGTCGGCAGCGTCAGATGTGTATAAGAGACAGGATGAAGAAAGGATTTAAATATTATGAAGGAAATTTTTCAGGAATATGGCGGAATACTCATAACAGTTGTAGCAATTTTATCAATCATCCTCGTTGTAACAGCGGTTATAGGCTCTGATGCAACAGGCATAGTAGGAAAGACATTTAGTGATCTGATTACAAACTTTTCAAATCATGCCAATATGAGTGTCAAATAAGAGGTGGTACATGGAGCTTGGAAAAGAATATTTTGGACCGCTTTGGAGCTTTGTAGCCAGCAACGAGATAACGGATATAGATTATAACGGCAAAGAAATATGGCTTACAAATATATTCAATGAGCGTTTCAGGGCCAATCAGCAGTTTGTCACACAGTATATGACACCTGCTTTTGTGGAGCAGTTTACACAGCGCATCGCCAATGTTGTAAGCAGACAGTTCAATAAGAGAAATCCGGAGCTTGAGGCCGAGACGAGCGAGCTTCGTGTGACGATACTGCATGAATCGGTTGCGAAGTCGGGCAGGAGCATCAGCATACGAAAGACACCGCCGCTTATCAGACTGACAGCAGAATCTGCAATTGCTGAGAAATTCTGCTCGGAGGAGCTTTTAGCTGTACTGATAAACTGCGTAAAGACCAAGATGAATATCACCTTTTGCGGGATGCCGGGCATCGGAAAGACGGAGTGCGTGAAGTTTTTTTCACAGTTTATACCGGCGAATGAGCGCGTGATTACAATTGAGGATACTCTTGAGATACGTTATGCCGAGACAAATCCGGGCAAGGACTGTATAGAGATGAAGGTGAGTGAGGATGTGTTTGGCTACTCGGAGGCTATCAAGTCATGTCTTAGAATGAATCCAAAGTGGATTATGCTCTCAGAGGCACGCTCAAAGGAGGTAAAATATCTGCTGCAGAGCTGGAGCACAGGTGTGCGTGGCATGACGACTCTCCATACAGATGATGTGCGCAATATACCGGACAGAATACTCAATATGCTAGAAAGCCGTGTGGATGCAGAGCGTATGGAGAATGACATATATCAGGCACTTGATGTGGGAATTTTAATCCGCAAGAGAAGAAATGAAGATGGAGTGGTGTACAGATACATAGATCAGGTGTGCTTTTTCTACAGGGAAAACTATACCAATCATGTGTTTATGCTTGTATCAGACGGACAGATAGTGACTCACGATATACCAAAGGTCATACTTCGCAGATTTAAAAGAGAGGGTGTGAATGAGCCGTTTGGCGAGTCCTTTGTCAATGAGATAAGGATGAATGAGTCCATGATGAGTGAGGAGAGGGAGGCTTAGGAATGACGTATATATTGATTTTATTTCTGACATATGTGCTGCATCTTCTGCTCAAGTTAAACTGGGTGTGTACAGCTGTGGTACTTGTTTTTCTTCTTGTTATGCAGCATTTTCACCGAATCAAAGGCCAAAGATTTCAGGAAGCGCGAAAGCGCTTTCTGGATGTATCGCTGTATATTGACACCCTGCTGTATTCGTTTTTGAAGGAGCAGAAGATTATCCGTGCATTTGAGGATGTAAAGAGTACACTGGCAGATGGTCATATGAAGGAGACTGTGAGCAGGGCTATTGATCATATGATGCTCACGTTTGATGAGACAGAGGTGTTTGTGGATGCTATGAGGATTATTGAAGATGAGTACAAGTGCAACCGAATAGTAAATGCACACGAGTTTATGGCACACGCTGAGTACTATGGCGGTGATATTAAAGAATCAGCCAGGATACTGCTTAAGGATAAGAGTGCATGGGAGCGCAGGATACTGCGCAATATAGAGGACAGACAGAGGATGTTTCATCAGATTATCCTGTCAGTTGTGACCTCTGTTATCATTAGCGGAATCATACTTTATCTGCCGGTTTTGAGCATGGATATCAGCAGCAATATCATTGTGCAGATACTGTCTGCAGCTCTTATAGTGCTTGATGATTTAATCATACTCTGGGGGCAGAAATTTCTTGAAGTGGATTATCTTGGAATTGATCTGCTGCCAGAGGATGATAAGCATGCCAAAAAGCTTGAGGAATACAAGGCATACAATCCGGCAAAGGAGCTTCGTGCGTCAATTCTTATGGCTGTTATACCGGCGTTAGCCAGTGCATTTTTACTGTATACTGACAGACAATGGCCGGCTGTGGCAGCTATGGGAGCAGCTCTTATATGTCTGAATCAGCACCGTATAGGTCACAGGCTTATGAAGAAAAATCTGATAGCGGATGTAAAGAGTGCATTTCCTAAGTGGCTGATGGACCTCGCCCTATTGATTCAGAGTGAAAATGTGCAGGTAGCCATACAGAAGTCGAGAGAGCATATACCGGTGATACTTAAGGAAGAGGTAAATACGCTCGTGGAGAGACTGGACGTGGAGCCGGAGAGCTCTGACCCGTATCACAGATTTCTTGACTGTTTGAACCTGCCGGAGATAAACGCAGCCATGGGCATGCTGTATGCTGTTTCGATTGGAAATAGTGGCAATTGCGGAAGTCAGATTGATGAGCTGATTACGAAGAATCTGGAGATGCTTGATGTAGCAGACACCGCGAGGCTTAAGGATAAGACCGCCGGCATGTATCTTTTGTTTTTGGCTCCTGTTATCACAGCATCATTTAAGATGATAGTTGATATGGCTATTTTCCTTATAAGCTTTTTATCATACAAGGTAGTGTAGGGGGTGTGTTGTGAGTCAGATAATGAAGACCTTTTTAGGGGTATTTTTGATTATGTTTATGGTGGTTACATCATCAGGTGTGCTGTCGGGATTCATGACTGTCGTTGAGGCACAGAACCTACATGCGCAGATCATCAATGAGCTTGAGGACAGTGATTATGACAGCTCGGTTGCGCAGACCTGCTTTGAAAATGCATCAAAAGCCGGAGATATACTGGAGCTTAAACTGTATATGACAGACAATTCCATAAGGACAGTCACAGACGCATCACAAATCGCTTCGTCAGATGAGATAGAAAAGGCAAGAGTGGAGCTTAAGTTCACTTACGAGGTAGCATTTTTCGGAATTAAGCAGGAGCATGTGCTGAGCGGATATGCGTTGTAGTACTTTTCTTGTGGATATGGCTGTATAACAGGAGGAAAACAGATGGAGCTTTTAATAGAAGAATTGGGAGGAAGCGTTATTATGCTTCTTTTAGGCAGTGGAGTAATCGGTGTGCTCGTGTACGTGTCTACTCTGCTGTGATAGTAACTGAATTGATTAAAAAGTATGTAAAGGTAAGAGAAAATGAAAGAAGTATTCAGACAGTATGGAGGCGTGCTGATTGCAGCGGCCGCCACAAGTGCATTTCTCGTGTTGATGGGAAATATTGTGCTGGCTCAGGGAGGCATGCTTGCGCAGCTTATAAATATATGGGGTAACAGTGCAATTTAAATAATCGGGAGACTATAGATGAAGGAGATAATGCAGACATATGGAGCCATGATAGTGGCGGTGGTTGTGGGAATTGCGCTGCTGTCGGGATTTGGGGCTCTGAAGAACAAAATGAGTGTGGCATTTGCGTCACAGGATATATTGAGCAGCGATAGCGCAAACGACAGCTATGACAGCATGAAAAATATACCGGTTCCGGGTATTGAGCTAAAGGAAAAAATGCGTCAGAATGCCGTAAGCTACAGTGTATATGACCTGCTTGATGTTACAGCGCATGAGGATAATCTGGATAAGCTTGAAGTTTATGCCCTGTATGATTCGGGCAGAAATGACTGCACAGGCAGCATATCAGCCGATGGCTCGTCACTTAGCTTTCCGGATTATGGTGTGTATGATATGCATGTCAGGATAACCTGCAAAAACGGCACAAGGGATCATGTGAGGATAAGTATTCCAATTAATAGAAAGGTAGCGGATATATAAAATGAAAAATGAAAAACAACACAGACTTTTATTCATTATACCGGCAGTGATAATAGCAATAATTCTTATCATATGTATAGCAGTGGCAGTAAGCTCAAAATCAGGAGAAAAGGGGAAGAAAAAGGATTCTAGGTCTGTCAGTGTGACTGAAAATACGCAGGATATTGTAGCAGAAAGCGAGACACTTGAGCTTGTGAAAAAGGATGCATTGAAGGAAACAAATGTAGTTGATAAAGATAATAAGCAAAATAACGGTACGCAATCAGATACCAATGATAATTCCGCACCGGCAGCCGGTAATTCAGATAATGCAAATACAGCGTCAGATAAAGCTTCTGACAAATCATCAGAAGACAAAACAGCAGCAGATAAAAAGACATCGACAGCAGGTAAAAAGACATCGACAGACAGCAATAACACACAACAACCTGTAGGTAACGATTCAAAACCGGCAGCATCAAATCAGACAGTCGCACCTGAGCCGGCTCAAAGTGAGCCCGCGCAGCCGGAAGCACCAAAAAATGAGTATGTTGCACCGGGATGGATATTTTATGGCAGTAAGGCTGGAAATGGCATGAGTGGGGAGCAGAAGGCGTATGTTGATTCAGTGATACAGCAGTGGACAAATGGAGGTTTGTCAGATGATGCAATCGGAGATATGTTTATTGAAAAAATAGCACAGGAGTGGCAGCTTCCGATGATAACGGCTGGCGTGACAAGTAATTTGCTATGTCTGTTTCCTTCAAGAGCAGAAGTTACGGATTATAGTTTAAATTTGGCCGATATGAACGGAGCTTATAATTTTGTTGGTTTGTATACAAAGGGAGAATATGATGAAAATGGATATCTCAAATGTTATTATTGGGAAGCGGGTGTTCTTTAGGAAATGCGTTTGCATGATGTTTATGGCTACAGTTATTATTACTTATATGTTCTCATTTGATTGCAATATAGTGAAGGCTGATGAATGGGATGATGCTGTGAAGTACTATTCTAATTATGGTAATGCTGCTGTTTTTAAGGCTACAAATAAAATGAATGGCAATATTTATTTTTGTTCAGCAGGAAATACATCTACGTCAGGAACCAAGTATAGGACAATTGGATACAAAATGACAATTAAAGGGACAGGTGGAAATGAGATACAGAAAATTTATTTCCAGCTTGGCGGACAATATCTGACACTCTTAAACAGCAAAAAGCAATCAGGCAAGGAGTATATGCTTTATGTGATTACTTTAAAGAATATGAAAACCCGATTTAATACGCAGACTCTCAATGCCCTTAGCTCCGGCTCATGCACCATCATCCTCGATGCCTGCATGGTGCTTCGAGTAAATGGCAAAAACAAGGGTGGCATGAATGATAATGGTCCTTCCTGGGGAAAGGTTTATACTACATATGCAGGTATATCCAAAGCGGCAAACTGGACGGACAGCGCACTCTCAGCACTGTATTCGTATTATGGCAAGACGGTGAGAGGACTGTTTCATACAATTGATGTCAGGAAGTCTACAGGCATAAGCAGTGTATCAGGGGGAGGTACATACTGCTATGGTACATATGTGACAATCAGTGCAAGCAGTTCTGCCGGATATGATTTCACGAATTGGAACAATGATTCGTCAATGAGCTCATCATCATATGGTTTTTATGTGAATTCGGGTGGTACTTATACGGCATACGCAAGGGCAGGTACTATAGCTGTGACATTCTGGCGGAATACGAGTGCGTCTGATTCAGAAAAGACCTCAAAGAGCTACACATATGGAGGCATCAATCAGGCTTTTCCGGCTGTGGGCTGGCAGATGGCCGGGTATCATATGAGTGGTTGGGGAAATAATTCGTATGATACGATTGCCGGATATCCGTTATTGTGTGGTGTGGCAAACAGCTGGATTGAGTCAAACAGACCGTCGAAAAATATATACGCAGTATGGCAGGAAAACGAGTATACCATAGAATATGATACCGGTGTATCTGCCACTGTGAAGTATAGTGATACGGTGACATTGCCAAGCCAGCATATGTGTATAGGCTGGATTTTAGGAGAAGAGTATCCTGATATAAAATATGCGCCGGGAGAGAGTATACAGGTAGCTGATTTATGCAGGATACTGGGGATAGAGTATACAGATAAGGCGGTAATACGTATGTATGCACTTTGGGAGCATGAGCCTACCATAGAGGCGGATGATATGTTCTTTTCGATAAAGCAGGCAAGGAATGGCGGTATAACAGAGCAGCTGATAGGAAGCCTTATATCTGCAACGGATGTGGAGGATGGTGATATTGCGTTTGGCGATAACGAGATAAATTATCTGAAAGTGAAAAATTTTGATGACCGTAAAATTGAAAGTGCACGTGACAAGGATATCATAGAGATAGTGCTTGAGGCAAAGGACAGCTATGGAAATATCACGCAAAAGACTATATCCATCACATTTACAGATACTCAGGTCAAGGAGAGAACCAAAGCCTTTGGAAAGATTAGATTCATAAGCGAAAAGTATTATGGCAAAAATAAAGCAGGAGGCCTCATGGAGAACTCCCGCTGGTTAAACGATCCCGAATTTAATTCTCTTCTTCGGCAGGCCTTGGCAATTTGATATAGACATTTCCGATTCGGTTTTTATCAACAGCCTCTATGATGGCACAAAGGATCAGGTTAGGATAAGTGTTCCAATTAATAGAAAGGTAGCAGGCGTATAGAATGAAAAATGTAGTACTTGGAGTAATAGGCTGTCTTATTGTATTGTATACAGCGATGCTTGGGCTTAGTGTATACAATATGACAGTCAGGGAGAACCAGATGGAAAAGAGTCTGTCATTAGCACTTTCGGGTGCTATGAACAGATATTACGAGCCAAATATGTATATCGTGGATAAAAAGCCCGTCAGCAGCTATGATGTGGAAAAAGCTGTCATAGAGGACATTAATGAGAGACTTACAGCAGGCGGTACTGTAATTGCCACAGTCTATGTATGTGATATGGAAAAGGGCATTATTTCAGCAGGAATAGAGGAAGAGTTCAAGCTTCCTACAGGTGTGACAAAGAAAATAAGCTGCAAAAAGACTATTGTAGCAGATCAGCCAATGGAGGATAACTAATGTATGAAGAATGGTATTTGTATTACAGCAAAAATAAAGCAGGAGGTCTCATGGAGAACTCCCGCTGGTTAAACGATCCTGAATTTAATTCTCTTCTTCGGCAGGCTTTGGCAATTTGATATAGACCTTTTCGATTCGGTTTTTATCAACAGCCTCTATGCGGAGAAGGATATTGTCATCAGTGATGATTATTTCATTTTTTTCAGGCAGGTGGTCAAGCTTTTCAAGGCAGTAGCCACCGATTGTGTCATAGTCGTCTGATTCGAGGTGCAGACCAAGCTCATCGCTTACATCCTCGAGATTTGCAGAGCCAAGAACTATGTATTCGTAGTCATTTATTCTTGTGATATCATCCTGCTCGTCAGAGTCGTATTCATCACGAATCTCACCGACTATCTCCTCTAAGAGATCCTCAAGTGTGATGAGTCCGGCTGTGACACCGTATTCATCTAAGACAATGGCAAGCGATATAGATGATTCGCGCATCTCGAGAAACAGATTCGCTGTATTCTTGTGCTCATATGTAAAGTAAGGCTCACGCATGATATTTCTGATGGAAAAATGCTCTTTATCCTCATCCTTAAGGAGCAGCAGATCCTTCACATTTACAATACCGATTACGTTGTCAGTGCTTTCGTCATACACAGGGAGTCTGGTGAATTTATCCTCTCTGAATATGGAAATCAAATCATCATAAGTAGAATCAACATGGACAAACGTCATATCAATACGCGGAACCATGACCTCCTTGGCCTCGGCATCTCCAAAATCGAATACATTGTGAATCATATCACGCTCTTCATCCTCGATGACACCGTCCTCCTGTCCTACATCAACGATTGTACGAAGCTCCTCCTCGGTCATGACGCGCTTGGCATCGCTTTGTCTTATTCCAAAGAGGAAAATGACTCCGAGTGAAAGCTTGTTGATGATAAATATTACAGGTGTCAGCACTACCATGAGAACTGATATAAAGCCTGCGATTGAGAGTGAAATCTTGTCGGCCTTTATGGTCGCAAGTGTCTTCGGAGAGACCTCTCCGAAGATCAGTATGAGGAATGTAAGTATTCCGGTTGCGACACCTGCTCCGACGTTGCCAAACAGCTTGATGGCAAGCGAGGTGGTGAGCGATGATGCTGAAAGATTTACGATGTTGTTGCCGATAAGGATGGCTGAGAGCATCTTTGGAGAGTTCTCAGTCACCTTGAGCACCTTTTTGGCTTTTGTGTTGCCAGCCTCAGCCAGGGTTCTCATACGTATTTTGTTTACGGTAGTAAGAGCGGTCTCCGAAGATGAAAAAAATGCGGAGAGTGCTAATAGTATTAATAAGAATATAATCTGCGATATGTCGTCAGCGTCCAAATATTTTACCTCGTGTTATGAATTAATAAATGTGTTTATTTATCGTCTGTGCTGTAGTTAGGAGCCTCTTTTGTGATATGGATATCATGAGGGTGGCTCTCCTTGAGAGAAGCAGCAGTAATCTTGACAAACTGTCCGTTCTCCTTAAGATCTTCGATTGTCTTGCAACCGCAGTAGCCCATTCCTGAGCGGATACCACCAACAAGCTGGAATACTGTATCCTCAAGAGTTCCCTTGTAAGCTACACGACCCTCAACTCCTTCAGGAACGAGCTTCTTAGCACCCTCCTGGAAGTAACGGTCCTTGCTTCCGTTTTCCATGGCAGCGATAGAACCCATGCCACGATATACCTTGTATTTTCTTCCCTGATAAAGCTCGAAGGTTCCCGGAGCCTCATCACAGCCTGCGAACATTGAGCCCATCATACATACGTTGGCACCGGCTGCGAGAGCCTTTGTCATATCACCTGAGTACTTGATACCACCATCTGCGATAACAGGAACTCCATACTCCTTAGCAACCTTGTAACAGTCCATGATAGCTGTAATCTGTGGTACGCCGATACCGGCAACGACACGTGTTGTACAGATAGAACCAGGTCCGATACCAACCTTTACTGCATCTGCACCGGCCTCGATAAGAGCCTTGGCAGCAGCACCTGTTGCGATATTTCCGGCGATTATCTGAAGATCCGGATAAGCAGCCTTAATCTTCTTAACAGCCTCAAGTATGTTCTTTGAATGTCCGTGAGCTGAGTCAACAACGATGACATCAACATGAGACTTAACAAGAGCATCAACACGCTCCATCATATTGCCTGTGATACCTACTCCGGCACCGCAGAGGAGACGGCCCTGATCATCCTTTGCTGAAAGAGGATACTTAATCTGCTTCTCGATATCCTTTATAGTGATAAGTCCCTTGAGGTTGTAGTCCTTGTCTACGATAGGGAGCTTTTCCTTTCTTGCCTTTGCAAGAATCTTCTTTGCTTCATCGAGGGTGATGCCCTCAGGAGCTGTAATGAGATTCTCAGAAGTCATAGACTCTGAAATCTTCTTTGTGAAGTCTGTCTCAAACTTCAGATCACGGTTGGTGATGATGCCGACAAGCTTGCCGTCCTTTGTGATTGGCACACCTGATATCTTGAACTTGGCCATAAGGTTGTCTGCATCCTGTAATGTATGGTCTGGAGAAAGATAGAACGGATCGGTAATAACGCCGTTTTCTGAACGCTTTACCTTATCGACTTCGTCTGCCTGTGCCTCAATAGACATATTTTTGTGGATGATTCCGATACCACCCTGTCTGGCCATTGCGATAGCCATTTTTGATTCTGTGACTGTATCCATTGCAGCACTCATCATAGGAATGTTAAGGACGATCTTCTTAGTAAGATGTGTCTGAAGCTCAATCATATTTGGTGTTACCTCAGAATATTGTGGAACTAAGAGAACGTCATCAAATGTAATTCCTTCGCCGATAATAGTACCCATTTTTAAATTCCTCTCTTTCTTATGTTATTATACTGGTATACTTTATATACCTGTCTCTTATACACATCTCCGAGCCCACGAGACACTCGCTAATCTC
>ENA-OZGI01000836-OZGI01000836.1-human-gut-metagenome-genome-assembly--contig:-NODE-836-length-9994-cov-3.710232_pt1 | contig 9994 bp, 5 predicted proteins | sample MGYA00245114_ERZ653653 | MGnify/ENA primary metagenome ERZ653653 (study PRJEB26926, sample SAMN06165051) | human gut metagenome | biome: ENVO:00009003; feature: ENVO:2100002; material: ENVO:00002003...
CGTCGGCAGCGTCAGATGTGTATAAGAGACAGCTCCAGAGGATCTCCGCCGCCGGCAGCCAGATGCGCCAGATCCGGGCAGATCTTGATGTCGCTCACCGAAAAGAGTCGGTCGATCTGCTCCGGCTTTTCCGCCATGGACCCGAGGTGCGGGTGGTAGCTTGCCTCGATGCCGTGGGCGGCGAAGACCTTTTCTGCCTCCTTCAGCCCTTTGGCCAGAAGCGCATAGTCGCCCGTCTGGACGCCTTTCCCGCGTATGGCACCGCCGCAGAACGCCACGTAGGAAACGCCTACCTGTTCCGCCAGAGCAGCGACTGTCTCCATGTGAAACATCTCGTCCTCCAGCGCGTCCGGGTAGATAAAATTGGCGCCCACGCAGACGCTCATCATGCCGGCACCGTAGTGGGCCAGCATGTCTTTGAGCACTTGGATGTCCGAACCGTATTTGGTCAGGTTCCCTTCCAACACCTCAATATACCGGAAGCCTGCATTTGTGATTTTTTTCAGCACCGCTTCGTCGTCGCAAAGGGTCAGATACCGGATGTCCTTAATGCTTGTAACGCCGCCTCCTTCTCCTACCAGAGGGCCGAACGCGTTTGTCATATAACCGAGTTTCATGTCTGCTCCTTCCTTATTTTTATAAATTTGCGCAAATTAATTTTACTTCCATTATAATACCCTGTGCTGCGGCGATTGTCAATTTCTACTTTCAATTTTGAGAAAATTCGTTTGTTTCGCCAAATACAAGGGACAAAATTAGGCATTTTCAATTAAGCTTTCTTTTCGCTTGCAATGCTTTGACACCTGTGTTAGGCTGTCCGGGCCGTTTACTCGTTGGAAAATGCCTTGATTTCTCGTTCTTTCGTGTATATTTGCGCAAATTTTCTTTGCTGCGCCAAAAAAATGCGGCCGAAAAGCCGCGAGGGGGATAGGGGCAATGAAAAATTCCGGGAACCCGGCTTGCGCGGGCGCTATGTAAAAAGCGGATAAGCCCTGCTTCCAGATGCTTATCCGCTTGATATTCTGTCGGTCGGTTTGAACGCGTCGAACCACCGTTAAAGTGCGCCGGCGCTGCGGTTGATCGCGTTGCGCAACGCCGCCGGCGGATCCTCCTTGAAGATCGCCTTCCAGTTTTTCAGCAGGTTCTCCCGGTCGATGCTGATGGGCTCCACCCCGATGAAGGAGGGGACCGCTTTTCCCAGCAGGCCGTTGGCTGCCGCCATTGCGATGGCTTCCCCCTGCTCATAGGGGCACTGCGCGCTAATCATTTTGACCATGCCGCCCTGTGCCATCTGCATGGCGATGGCATAGTCCAAATCTCCCGTGACGATTGCGATGTCCGTGCGCTCCAGCTCCGTCAGGGCCTTTATCACCTCCAGCGCGGGACCGTCCCAAGAAACATACAGAGCCTGAATCTCCGGGTACATCCCGATGAGCTTCAGTGTTTTCTGGTAGACGTCCACCTCTGTCAGGAAATTGACTTTTCCGCACACCCGGATTTCCGGGTATTCCTCCGTCAGAACCTGTTCCGCCGCGCCGTCCCGTTGCTTTGTGGCAAAGAAGTTCTGCTCGCCGTGGCAAATCAGCCCCGCATATTTCAGGCCGTGCCGTACCATGTACTCGCCCAACCCGCGGCCCATACTGTCCCCGTGGGCTCGCTCATTTACGGAGATACAGGAAATGTAATCCTTCGGGGTGAGTCCCTCCGGGACATTGGTAATCAGTACCAACCGGGTGTCGCTGTCCGCAATCGAGCGGAAGGCTTCCGCGGTGCCCCTAGTATCAACGGGGATCGAGATTAGGAGATCCGGCTTCAGAAATTTGATGCTTTCCAACTGTTTGCATTGCAGTGCCGCGTTGAAATGAGCATCTGTGACGGCGATGATGGAAATCCCAAGCTCGTCGAAGACTTTTTTGATACCCTTTTCCTGCAGGCGCATCCACGCCTTGCCCATATAGTGGAATGAGATCGCCGCCGTATACTGCTTTTGCCGAATCTTTTCCTTTTCCGCTTCGGATAAGGCAAGGCCGCCCGCACCCGCTGCCCGTTCCCCGAAGGGACCCCGGCCGATTCCGCAGGTGGAGTTGCGCACATTGAGGATTGAGGGGAGAGTTTTCGTGCAGTACGCATGCGCGGGCGAAGAGAGGTTTGCAATTTCGCCGCGGTCAATCCGCCGGAACAGCAAGTCCGCGGCGGAAAGCGCAAACTGCCGTGGTTGTTTATCCACGCAAGTGAGCTCCGGTGTCGTCAGCGAGGCCCATTCTGGATCGTTCAGGCTGACGACAGAGAGGTCGCCGGGCACGGCGATGTTGTGGCCGATCCCATACCGGATGGCGGGAATCAGAGGCAGCGAGTCGGCAATCACGACCGCGGTGGGCGCAGGCTCTGCCGCGACGATCTGCGCCATAGCTTCGGCGGCCAACGCCTCGGTTTTCAAGCCCGCGCGGACCAGCACTTTTTCCAACGCAATGCCGAAATCCTCCAGAGCCTTCCTGTAGCCTTCAAACCTTTGGGTGCCGCACACTTCCGACTCGCACAGGTAAGCGATTCGCTCATGCCCGTTTTTAATCAGGTGCCGCACCGCGCGGTAGCTGCCCTCAAAGGTGTCGGGCAGCAAGGTGTCTGCGGCAAACCGATCCACGGGGTTCCCAATCAGAACCACCGGAAACCGGAGCCCTTTGAAAAAGGCTCCGGAAAGCACACCTTCCCGGTCCGGGAAAGCGACCATTCCCGCAAGATCCAGCGTTCCTGCCAGTGCGCGGATGGCCGCCAGTCGGTCTTCATCGAGGTCATACGCCAGCGAAATGGCGATATAGCCCTTCTGCTCTACGATTTCTTCCAGCTTTTCCTTGACTTGATTCTGAAACAGGCTGCGTTTTTTCGACAGCAAGATCAGCACATAGCGGCTTTCGGACAGTTTGCTCTTCAATGCACTTCGTTTCGCGATGAAATTCGGGAGCTCGTCCAGCTGGCGAATAGCGTCCTCGACCTTCCGGACTTTCTCAGGACTAACGTATCGGGTTCCGTTGACCACGTGAGAGACGGTCGACACGGACACGCCCGCTATCCTAGCAACATCCTTGATCGTCGCCATGCATTTCGTCCTCCTGCTCAGAATACTTTTACTTTCATTATACAGATTCCGTTCTCAATAGTCAACAAAATTTGCGCAAACGCCGGTTTCGGGACGCCGGAACAGGAAGCAGGGACAGGTAAGAGCTGTGTGACTCTGCCTGTCCCTGGTTTTGTTTTTCCATACGCGGCATTTCGAGATACGCCTGTTCTGCAGGCAAAGCCGGCAGTAAACCAGCGGTCGATTGCTCCCGCGCTGTATTTTCGCTATGCTAGAGATGCTCCGGAAAAGTGAGCAACGGTGTCCTGCTCTGTGAGTCCCCTCGCAGAACGTTACCGTGTGACAACGTCCATCTGCAGGTCAGAATGTGCAAAAATGCGAATATAGATCGTTCCATCCTGCGCCACAAAATAGGCTTCATGCAGGTTCAGCCCCTGTTTTGCCGGCACGCGGCGCAGACGGACCCCGTTGAGTATAACATCCTGTACGTTTGAGACGCCTTTTACAAGGAGATACCGCACGCCCGCGCACCCCTTCGCCTGCACGGAGAAGCCGTTCGAGCCGACGGTAAAGGCGTAATCGTTTTCCTCCGTATCCGACCCGTTCCAGCTACCGGCTGTCGCGCACACCGGCTGCGTCAGGACGAGCGCCCTAATCCGGCTTGTGGTCATGCTTCTTCCAAACTCCAGGGATTCGTTGAGTTCAACCGGGAACAGCGCGCCGGCCGCCACGTAAACCGGGATCTCTGTGATGGGATACGCACGCGTCTGCGCCGTATCGCCGTCTACGACCTCGGTATTGTCGAAAAAATTGACATATCGGCCCGCGGGGAAGATTACCTGTTTTCTGTTGCTATCGGTGCAGATTGGCGCCACCAGCAGATGGTCGCCGTACATATAGGCGTCGGTCACCTGCGCAACAAAGGCGTCCTCGGGGAACATCATCGGCAGCGGGCGAACCATAGGAATGCCGCGGTGATGCGCCTGAACGGCTGTGCTGTACGCATACGGCAGAAGGTTCTCGCGCAGCCAGGTGTAGAATTTATACAGTTCTGTGACCTGTTCGGAATACTCCCAGGGCTCTTTCGGGAACGTGCCGTGGTACCGCATCAGAGGGCAAAATGCCGCCCATTGCGTCCAGCGTATATAGGTTTCCGCATCGCCGCCGGAAAAGCCGTCGTACCCGCAGGCGTCGACGCCCCAGAACGGCAGGCCCGAGGCCGAGACGGAAATCATGCCGGACAGGGACTGCTGCATGCCTGGGAAGGTAGTCGGTTGATCTCCGCCAAACTGGCAGGCATAGGCCTGACACCCGGGAGCACCGGCTCGCTGGAACAGGACGTGGTCGTCTCCGTAAGCGCTTTCGAAGAGCTTCCGGTAGCCGCGCGCGTAGTCCAGCGCGTAGCCGTTGTGCATTTCCTTACCGTTTCGCCCGTCGGAAAAGACCGCTTCGTCTGGAATCTTGTCCCCGAAGTCCACCATAGTTCCGCAGATGCCGGCATCAAACCGGTCTTTCCACTGTGCCTGCAGTAGCTCCATGGCCCGGGGATGCGTGAAGTCGATGTAACTGATATATTGCATGTTCCCTGTATACTGCGGCGTTTTGCTGATGGGCAGATCTTCCGTATCGCCGGAATTCTGCAGGAATGCTTTGGCGCGTTCCGCCGGCATAACCGAATACTCCCAGGAGAAGGTGTGTATCCCGTTCTGCGCGGCAAAGTTGGAAACCCTGTGTAATTCGGCGAGGTGTTTGCCGTCCGCGCCGGCACCTTCGGCATAGAACCCGCCGTGCGGGATATCAAGCTCTTTGAATTTCTGCAGCACGCCGATCTGCTCCTCCATCACGTTGTGCAGCGGCCCGTTCATCCACCGTCCGCCGCCCGCGCCGCTCCAGGGCTCAAACGCCCACCGAGGCGGGAGAATCGGCAGGCCGGTCAATCGCGCATATGACGCCATGTTTTCCACCGGCGTATCGCCCCAGAAATACAGATCCACATGGGGATCCTGTACAGTAATGGAAAAACGGTCCTGCACCTGCACACCGATATCCGCACGCATTCTGTACGTGCTGTTGATGTACAGCGTATAGCCAGAGCTGAAATGGACAAGCGGAATATTCTTATAGCTCTCATTGGCCAGTCCAGCGATCACCGAAAGGTAGGCGTCTCGCTGGTACATGGCAACGATATGCCCGCGCTGGTCGACGCCGTTGAAGCGTTCGCCGAACCCGATGACGGACTCCTCCTGAAGCAAAGGCATCTGCAGGCGGAAACCGTCCTTCCCGCAAACATGCACGCAGGAAAGCGTCTCTTTGTCCATGAAGAAAACCTGCCGGTCCCCGACAGACAGCACGACGCTCCAGTCCGCACCGCGCGTAATCACGACATTTCGGTTTCCCGCCGCCGCACGCAGTACGGCGCCGTCCTCCGAGACGGTAAACGTATCCGGTACCGCAGAAAAAAGACCGCCATCCGGCTTGCTTTTCAGGCGGAATCCCGCTTCGGCAAAGATAAGCTCTAGCGTGGGCACCGCGTTTCCAAAATCCAAAACAATCTTACTGTTTTCCGTTGTAACCTGCCGAAGCTGTTCATACGGTGTCCAATCGGCAGACTGGTCGCCCAAGGTTCCATCGGTGTAGTACCACTGAATATAGCGGGCGAGCCAGCGTAGGAACCGGTTCAGGCGGGCATAGGCTTTTCCAGCCTCACCGGCCGCCAGCAGTTCGTTGAACACATGGCGCTCATTCCACGGTTCCATATGACCCACAGGGCGGCTTCCGGCCTCATCCCAGAAGAAATCCACAGCCTCCTGATAGAGCACATCCTGCAGGCGCTGGGCAAGCGCCACATGTGCCGCCACATTTTCCTCCGTCGTTTCCGGCAGGGCAGTTAACTCCGTCCAGAGCTGCTTTAGCTCGCCCGGTTGCACGCCGGAAATCTCCGTATAGCGCGTCCAGCGTCTTCGGGCGCTGGGCAGCACCGCGTAGAGCTCGGTTCCGTATACCGGACCGGCGTCGCCGCCCAGATACGCTTCCATAAACGTGGAAGGATCGTACTCGAACCAATAAGGTAGGTTGATATACAGGTCCAGCGGCGTTGGGCACAGGATCTCTCCGGTTGCCTGCTTTTTGCGGTACACCTGAAACGCAAAGCAGTCGCCTTTCGGAAATCCCCCCACCAGCGTCCACGGAATCTTATACGCCGCGCTCCAGAAGCCCGCCTGGTGGTCTACCACGACCGTATACGACTGCGGGTCGATTGTCTGGATGTCCGCTTGGTTGCCGACGTGACGAAACGGCAGGTTGGGTTGGCTTCCACCAAACGCCTCATCGCCGCCGATGTACGTCATGCCACTTTCCAGAACCCCATGCGCTTCTCCATTGCGTCCGACCGAAAATACCGCGAAGTCCCGATGGCCCAAAGTGCCGGAAGACACCACAAGCTCGTCGATGTCTCGACGCACTTGGTCCGCGTTCTCCGCAGATTCCCAGTTAAGAAACAACACGTAGAGAAAGGTGTCATCCCATGCAGCCTGCGCTTTGGTCGGCGTAACCAATCCTGGGTTCCCGTTGGCTCGGTAGAACTCATCGAGCAGGAGCGCACCGCTCCACCCCGCCGGGCCGGGTCGCTCGTCCGGTGTCCGTGCCGCCTTGGCACCGAGATAGGCTGCGTTTACTCCGAATCTGTGCTGATTCATATTTCTAATTACCTCCATCCGTTTTGTTTCCGGGTGCCTTTCGCCCGGTGGTTGAACCCATTATAGTGGCGCAACCGCCCGGATATCTATAAAAAAACAGCGCGATATTTGTTGCCTTTTCGGTTTTGCGTTTTCCACAGATACGGCGGCTTCCCTTTTTGCCGCCCATCCGGACTTACCGGCGATCCGCCGAATTTGTGTTGGAAAAAGTTATAAAAAAAGCTTTTTTTGACAATTTTTTATCGCAAATTTGACAGACTTATTGGAACAAAGACGGTAGAATATTGTAAAACGCCAAGGAGACATGGCGAAAAAACAAGGAGGAGTAAATCATGAACAAACTCAAAAGAACTGCTGCTCTGCTCATGGCAGCCGGTCTGAGTCTTTCCATGCTTGCCGGATGCGGCACCCCAGGTCAGGACTCTACGTCGGCATCCCCTGGTGCGGAACAGAACACAACCGTAGGCGCAGCGGAAGGCTACACGTACAAGATCGCAACTGTACGCTGGAACGACACCTGGCCCACGGACTTTTTGACCGACGGTGTCATGGGGGATCTGGCTAAGGAAGCCGACATTGACATCGAGTGGCAAATCTACTACTCCAATGATTTCGGTGAGCAGAAGGCACTGCTGTTTGCCAGTGACGACCTGCCCGACGCTTTCTTCGGCTCCTGCGGCCTCGGCGATTCCGACATCGTGCAGAACAAGGAAAAGCTTCTGGAGCTCACCGATCTGATCAACGAGGAGACCATGCCCAACCTGATGAAAATCTTTGAAGAAGATCCCACTATGCGCATGGCCTGCACCGACCGAAACGAGCAGATCTACAGCCTGCCGAAGAAGATCCCCTTCCGGCCGAAGCTGAACAGCCAGAACTACATCAACAAGGAATGGCTGGACAATCTGAATCTGGAGATGCCCACGAATTACGACGAGCTGAAGGAAGTACTGATCGCCTTCAAGGAGCAGGACGCGGACGGCGACGGCGACCCGAACAATGAGATCCCGATCAGCGGTTACAAGCCCGGATACGGTAGCGTGCTTCTGGATTCATTCGACCTGATCGAGCGCGGTGACGAGCACATGTCGCTGGACGCCAACAACAAGGTCGTCTTTGTTCCCACGCAAGATCATTACAAAGAAGCAGTCAAGTATTTACGCGAGCTCTGGGAGCTCGGCGTGATGGACGAGGAATACTTCACCCAAGAAGGATCTATGTACACTGCCAAGTTGCAAAAGGAAGGCGGCTCTCAGATCGGCATCTTCTCCGGTTGGACGGCAGACTCCTGGGCTGGCCCCAATACCAAGCAGTTTGTGCAGATGCCCACGCTGGAAAGCCCATGGGGCACGAAGAACGCTCAGAGCATCGCGAGCACAGAGTACAGCGATAAGGAGCTGATCCTCAACATTAACTGCCCGAATCCCGAAAAGGTGCTGAGGTGGGCCGACCTGTTCTACGACGATCTGGTTTCGCTCCAGACCTTCTACGGCTCCATATCCACCGGTCAGATCAAGGATAACGGCGATGGCACCTATGAGCTTCTGACGCCGAAGGACAACACGTTGGATACTTCCGCCTGGTGGTACTCTCCCCGCGATTTCGGTCCCAAGTACATGCGCAAGGAATTTGAAGAAAAGGTCACGCTGCCCACCGATCAGGGCGACGGGCTCAAGCTGGTCGAAGACGAGCTCAACGCGCAGTACGCCGACAACCCGAATCTGCTGCACGCTTGGCCGGGTACGATTAAGTTCACCGATGACGAAATCAACGAGAGAACCGCCTTGAACGTAGACATTAATAGTTACGTGGAAGCCCAGTGGGCACACTGGATTACCGAAGGCGGCGTTGAAGAAGAATGGGACGATTATCTGCAGCAGCTGGACGCCATGGGCCTGCAGAGACTGATTGAGATTGATCAGGGCGCCTATGACGCCTATGTGGAAATGATGGGCTGATCGAAACCGAAGGAAGAGGTGATCACGGCGGCGCCGGGTTATCTCTTCTTCGGAAATTTACCGGGCCTTTCACGGTAAAATGGTGAAAAGCGCCTGCAGAACCGATACCCCGACCCGTTAGGAGGCAGAGAAAGCTATGGCATATTCCATCCTGATTGTAGATGATGACCGGACCTTTGTAGAGGAGCTCAAGTCGGCCCTGCAGTGGAACCGGCTGCGGATCACCGAAGTATACACGGCGTTTTCCGTTAGGGAAGCCATCGCGTTTCTCTCGAAGACGAAGGCAGACATCGTTCTTTGCGACATCGAAATGCCGGGTGGCAACGGTCTTCAGCTGCTCAAGTGGATTCGGGAAAACCACGCGTCGATGGAATGCATTGTCCTTTCGAGCTACGCAGAATTTTCCTATGCCCAGAGTGCGTTGCGGTTCGATGTCTGTGACTACCTGCTAAAGCCCATCAAGGCCAAGGAGCTGGAAGAGACGATTTCCCGGGTTGTTGGGCTTCTGGATGCACGGCGCGGCTGGCAGGAGGACCCGCTGGAAACCCTGTGGGCCGCCCTGTTTGACGGCGCCGTCAAACAGGCGGATTTCACTCGTCAAGCGCAAAAGCATGGCTTGACCGAAAATTCCAGTCTCGCGATTCTCCTACTGCGCTTTGTCCCCGTGCCCGGTCAGCCCGTCCCTTCGCACTATGGCAGGCCGCTGGTCCGGCAGGCCATTTTGGATCTGGCCGACCAGAACGCCCTGCAAACCGTCGTTCGCCTGAGTGAGACCCGATGGATCCTGGTCTGCCGTGCCGCAGGGAAAGATCCCTTTCCTCGCGCGCCGCTGGCGGCGTTTCTCGACGCCGTGGAGGCGCGGATCGGCCTTCAGGTCTGCGCATACTGCGGAGAAAAAGGCACCGTCGGGCAGGCAGTGTCCATGTGGGAGGCGCTCTGCCAGCTGGAAAAGCACACCGTCCCGGATATGCAGAGAATCGCGCAGGGAGTCGACCTGCCCGCAGACAAGACACAGCGGCGCTCTTTCCCCTTAAAGACGTGGAAAAAAATGTTGGTTGGCTTCGGTCCCCTCACAAGTCTAGAAGCGTCCATTCGGGAAGAAATGGTGCGGGTCCAAGCGGAAGAAGGATGGACGGTGAACCGACTGACGGTTTTTTTGCGGACCTGCACGCTGATGCTGTCCAATTACCTGCAAAGCCGGGATATGTCCCTGGAGGATATCTGTCTCTTATACACATCTCCGAGCCCACGAGACACTCGCTAATCTC
>ENA-OZGI01000838-OZGI01000838.1-human-gut-metagenome-genome-assembly--contig:-NODE-838-length-9971-cov-4.644111_pt1 | contig 9971 bp, 9 predicted proteins | sample MGYA00245114_ERZ653653 | MGnify/ENA primary metagenome ERZ653653 (study PRJEB26926, sample SAMN06165051) | human gut metagenome | biome: ENVO:00009003; feature: ENVO:2100002; material: ENVO:00002003...
GGATCGGTCTGGACTATGTTTCCTGCAGCCCCTTCCGTGTGCCCATCGCCCGTCTCGCCGCCGCGCAGGCTGCTATTAGAAGCATGCACTAATTGTTGCTTTCGAAAGATAGGGTTGGGCCGTAACGAACGAAAATTTTCAAAAGGACGACTGCCTGAAATTTGAAATGCGCCTGGGAACAGAGGATGAATTTCGGTTCCCAGGCGTCGTTAATTACTTCTTAGGTTTAGAAAAAGATTGCTTATGACAATTTCAGTTTGCCATGATCTATTTTGCAGCTTGAACTGTATCAAATGCAAAGAAACAGTGTGTGGATATAATGAGATGCATGCACCTTTTGCCTCATGCTGTTAGAAATCATCTTCCTTAACACTTGCATACATAAGTATGGTTTATTTAAAGAATGGGTGCAGTTAGCTAGAACGCTGACTGCACCCAATATTTTTTCGACACTATTCCTGAGTGTTCCCTATCAAAAAACAGGGAACATTGAGGAATGGTGTCATTATTTCTGGGGCGATTTCCCAGAAAACACCAACAGAAGCGCAAAATGTGAGATTTTCTCTATTTTGAACAGAAAACCACCAGCATTTGCATACAGAATCCGACCACCTCCTTCTGAAATTTGAATCGATCACCAATCAAATTTCTAAGGAGGTCTGCGATATGGCAGATAAGCAAAGCTATTACATCCCTATTGATGGGACACTCGTTGAAGTAGAAGAATCCGTTTACAGAGCCTATTACAAAACGAAGCGGCGGGAACGGTATTTGGAGGAACGGGACAGGGACAACGGTGTTCTGTCTTACAACGCACTGGACGATGGCGGAATCCTTGGCGAAGCTGCCTTTGAAGATCCTGCCGTGGGCAGCATGGAGGATCTGGCGCTGGCAAAGGAGCTGATCGGCCAGCTCCACCGCTGTATTGCCATGCTCTCCAAAGCAGAGCGTGAGCTGATAAAGGCCATTTATTTTGACGGCTCCACCGAGAAGGAATACGCTTCACAGACCCGAATGTCTCAGTCCGCAGTCAGCAGAAAGCGAAAAAAATTCTGTCGAAGATCCGGCAATTGTCAGCCGCGAGATCTATCAAAAGGTTCAGGCAGAGCTGGCCAGAAGGAATGCCGGGCGCAGCCCATCCCAGAAGAGCGCACCCACAGGCAGATCCTGCTACGCCAGCAAATACGCCCTGTCGGAGCGGTTGGTGTGCGGAGAGTGCGGCACGCTGTACCGAAGGTGCAGTTGGAAAGGGGAGGAAAAGCCGCGCATTGTCTGGCGGTGCGTCAGCCGCCTGGACTACGGAAAGAAATACTGTCACAATTCTCCAACGATGTACGAAGAACCGTTGCAGCAGGCGATCCTGGCGGCAATCAACTCGGCTATGCAGCCAAAAGATGAGTTGGTCAGCCAGATCACCGATGCCATGGCGCAGGAGATTGCCAAGCTCCCCGGCTCGGACATGACACTGGGAGAGATCCAGAGAAGGCTGGAAGAACTGAACCAGCGGTTTGACGCACTTCTGAGCCAGACGGAGGATGTGGAGAAAAGCGCTGCTCAGTTCAAAACGCTCTCCGATGAGATGGCCAATCTGAAATCCAGGCAGGAAGCCATCGCTTCCCAGCTTCGCCAGCAGGGAAGGGCAGGAGAGCGGTTCCAGAAAGCGGCAGATGCAATGGTTCGGATGGATCACCGGCTTACTGAGTGGGATGAAGCAATCATCCGCCAGCTTGTACATACGGTGAAAGTGATATCCGCTGACCAAATCCAAGTGATTCTTACGGATGGTACAGGAGTGGAGCAGAAAATTTGAAACGCTCCCACCCTTGACTTTGGACGGAAGCGTGGTATAATAACAATAGAAAAGGGCGCTGCCGATAGACGGTTAGCCCCAGATATTAGTTCTTCAAAAGAAGTAACCGCACTCTGTGGCTGGAGGGGCGGTTACTTCTTTTTCGTAATCTGAATGATCAGACTGATAACGCCGATAAGTACAAGACAAAACTGAAACAGCTCTGCGTATGTGACCACATCGACCACCCCCTCTCAAAAGACAGAGGGTGAGAAGTGTCACCCCCTGAAAGTGGGGGGGGGGTAAACCGCCTACCGTTACTGGCAACGCCCGGTTCCAATGGAACCATGAATATTGTAGCAAAATACGACATGGAAGTCAAAACATATTTTCGATATGCCAACCGTTCATTCAGCGGTTGGCTTTTTGCATTTTCGGGAGGTGTATACTTAATAAGGAACAATACGAGTTAACCATGGGCAGCCTATTTGATGGCATTGGCGGCTTCCCACTGGCGGCGGTGCGGAACGGAATCCGGCCGGTGTGGGCCAGTGAGATCGAAGCCTTTCCTATGGAAGTGACCAAGCTGCGATTCCCTGACATGATTCATGTGGGGGACATTACGAAACTGAATGGCGCGGAACTGTCCCCGGTGGACATCATCACCGGGGACAGCCCGTGTCAGGACTTATCTGTTGCCGGAGCGCGTGCCGGGTTAGCCGGTGCACGGTCCGGCCTTTTTATGGAGCAAACCCGAATTGTAAAGGAGATGAGAGCGGCTGATATACAGCGAGGAAGAGCAACTGAGTTTGTTCGCCCCAGATACATGGCCTGGGAAAACGTCCCCGGAGCTTTCTCCAGCGGAACGCCAAAAGGGGAAGATTTCCGCATCGTCCTGGAGGAGATCCTCCGAATTTGTTTCGATTCCGTTCATGTCCCTGGACCTTACACCGGGCGCTGGGAACCTGCTGGACGAATTCTATTGGGAGATACTTTTTCCCTGGCGTGGAGGTGCCTTGACGCTCAATACTGGGGTGTCCCCCAGAGACGCAAGCGGATCTACCTTGTGGCAGATTTTGGAGGAACATCCGCACCCAAAATACTTTTTGACCAGGAAAGCCTGCCTGGGGATTATTCGGCGGGCATCCGAGCGGGACAAGCCTCTGCCACCCCAGCTCCGGCAGGCACTTGAAATTCAGGCAGGGCTTCGTGATGGAAACGAAGTTGCGCCTTTGGCATTTCATATCAACCAGCGGAATGAAGGCATTGACCTGAATGGTGTGTCAGGGGCATTGATGGCGACCCAGAATGCCCAGATGCAGACATTTGTGACCCAGCCGGAAAACCATGATAGTTCCACGGTTCTGTGCCTGAACGACCAGGGCGGGCAGGTCATGAACTGTTCCGAAAACATCACCGGCACGCTCCGGGCACAAATGCACAGCCACCAGCCGCTGGTGCTGGAAAGCAATCAGAACCATGCTGTGGTTCGGGAGGACGGCAAATCTCCAACGCTCCCTGCCTCTATGGGAATGGGCGGTGGATATGTACCGATGGTATATGAGAATCACAGCCTTGATGCCAGATATACTGGCCCTCATTCTGTGGTACCAACACTGTCCGCTAGTGCGGGCACAGGCGGGAACAATCTGCCGCTTCTTGCGCCTGAGTCGGATGTGTATTGCATCGTCGGCAATGTGATCGACCGGCAGCCGGAGAATGGCGGTAACGGATGTGGGTATCAGGAAAATCTTTCCTACACCCTGACCGCCATGGATCGCCACGCTGTCTTTTCCCGCCAGCGGGTGGATGTGTTTCAGGAGAACGAGGTGATCAGCACCGAGAGCGCCCGCCAGCATAAGGATGCCACGGATCTGGTGATCCAGCCCTACCAGGAAACAGTTGGGACGCTGGTTCGGTCGGACCATAAGGGCATCAGCAACCAATATGTCAGCGATGACAAGTGCATCGTGGAGGACACAAACCTGATTCGCCGCCTGACGCCCCTTGAGTGCGAGCGTTTGCAGGGTTACCCAGACGGGTGGACAAGTATCCAATCCGCCTCGGATTCAGCCCGCTACAAGGCGCTGGGCAACAGTGTGGCGATTCCCTGCGTGGAGTTCGTGATGCGGGGAATTGCCCTGGTGCTGTGGGAGGAACGCAGGAGGCAAGGCGGAAGAATGACGGTGATTCTATTTTTACCATACTACTACGAAATGAGGAATTCAAAATGAAAGGCAAAAACGCATTATCCAGGCGGCAGTTTTGCTCATCCGGCTTTGACGATTCCGCTTACGAATTCAATTATCAGCCCGGCGAGTTCACGGGAACCATCGACTGCAAGCGCTGGGGCAAGGGAAAAAAGTTGGTCACCTATATGACCTTTGAGGACGGCAGAAAGATCGCCGTCCTCACCTGGCCCCGGAGCAACTATGAGGGACTGGCGGGTATGCTGGAAGGAAGCAAAGTGCGGATCACCTATATGGAGAGTCGCAACGGCATCCTGTGTGTAAGAAGAGTGGTTTTAATGCATGGAGATGTTTTATGCAAAGTAAACCGGAGGGAAATCTAATGTTGTTTTTGGATAAACTGCGTGATATAATAAACAAAATATAGCTTAATGCAGAGTCTTGCTTTTACTGCATAATAGGGCTTCGGGGTGAATCATGAGCACAATATTTGACAAAACAGAGAATAAAGAAAAATGCCAGAAATTCACACCGGAGGAATTGGTGGAGGAAATGCTGGCCCTTGCGGGGTATACACATAACCTAGTGGGAAAGCGAGTCTTAGAGAACTCGTTCGGATCGGGTAATATTCTTGCTGCGATTGTAAAAAGGTATATAGAAGACAGTATGGCGGCTAAGTTACCTGTTACTCAAATAGCGAGGAATCTGGAAGCGGATATATATGGGATAGAGCTAGATGAAAGCCTATTTGCTGAATGCGTAAACAGATTGAATGATTTGGCAACAGAGTATGGATTGCCAAATGTAAAATGGTCGTTGTTCAATGAAAATGCGCTTAATTGGGAATGCAATTTAAAGTTTGACTATATTATCGGAAATCCGCCCTACATCACATATAAAGATATGGATGAAGACAGCAGAAAAACGCTAAAAGAGAGATTTGAATCCTGCTCAAATGGAAAGTTTGATTATTGTTATGCGTTTATTGAGCGTGGTATTAAACTGTTATCAGATAAAGGAAAACTTGTGCAACTTGTGCCAGCCAATATTTACAAGACTGTATTTGGAAAGAATCTTCGGAGAATCCTATTACCGCATATATCAGTAATTAATGAATATCCTGGGCAGGAGTTGTTTGACAATACACTAACATCTAGTACAGTTTTTCTTTTTGATAAATCTAATAATGAACCCTACATAACATATACTGATTCAACGGCAAAGAAAACCATGAAGGTTAGACGCAGTGCATTGGGCGAGAAATGGGCTTTTGCTGGTAATGGGGATCATAGTCAGAAAATGATTCGTTTTGGAGATTGCTTCCATGCATCAATAGTGGTTGCAACTTTGCTGAATGAAGCTTTTCTCTTGCCACCTGAGGGGGAAAGAGGAATAGAGGTTGAGAGTGCGGTTGTTAGATGTGCAGCGTCTCCCAAAAAACTTCGGAGGAATATCCATGAAGAAATTATTTTTCCGTATTTTTATGATGGAGAGGCATTGCGCCGTTACACAAAAGAAGAGTTTGAGCAGTCTTTTCCCAATGCGGTGAAGCACTTAAATCAGTACCGTCAAAAACTAAATAAAAGAGATGCAGATGATAATGTTGAATGGTTTGAATATGGTAGAACTCAGGCATTATCGAGAATTAATCAGCCCAAGTTGCTAATGTCAACAGTTATAACTAATCGTCCGGAAATATACGAACTTGACGCGGAGACAATTCCGTATTCTGGAATTTATATCACTGCGAAACAGGGAAATACGCTTGCCGATGCAAAACGAATTTTGAGTGATAAGCGTTTTATACAGTACGTTGAATCACTGGGTATCAGCATTAGCGGAAAGTCTAAACGAATTACATGTAAAGATGTAAATGAATATAGATTTGTAAAGGAGTAGGGGACTATGGAGCAATTACAGTATGTTATCGAAGACAGCACAATTGCAGAACTTTTGGGTGTCCAAAACTTTACAAATGATGAATCAGCTGTTTTGGAACTCGTCAAGAATGCGTATGACGCAAATGCATCTTCTGTGGACTTGAAATTCGAGGGAACAACGCTGACGATCACAGATACAGGCGATGGCATGAGTGCGTTTGACATCAAGAACTACTGGATGCATGTGGGAAAAAGTCCCAAAACATACGATGTTATCAACCCAAAGGGCCAGAGAAGAGTACTTGCGGGGGCTAAAGGTATTGGACGGTTTGCCTTGGCTCGATTAGGAAGACAAGTCGAGATACAATCAAAGAAAGAGGGATTCCCTAGGGTTGTATGGAGGACTGATTGGAATCAGTCAACGATTGGTGATCTGACTTTTGATGGTGTTCATGGAACAAAAATTATTATTTCTGATTTAAGAGAAAAGTGGAACAAGAAAAAAGTAGAGAACCTTAAGCTGTTTCTGTCTAAAACATATAATGCGACAGAGATGGAAATACGCATTTCTCATCCAGAAGTGTCGTGTGTGGTCCCGGCGTACTTCCAAAATCCTAAGCTAGGCATTGACTATCTATCAAAAATTAGTATTTATTATGATAGTGGTAAGCAAACTCTGCGTACAGATATTATGTCTGATGAGTTCCTGGAAGATGCGAAAAGTTACTGCACGAATATAGATATTTCCCGTTTTCAAACATACAACAACATGGTAGATGAGCTTAGCTCGTCTGCTGAATGGGAACTCTCTAACGCAGAATTGAAAGAATATCTACAACAGTTAGGTGATTTTACCGGTGAGCTTTATTTTTCGATAAAAACCACAAAAGTGGAAGCGGAAAAATTCTTATATAAGCATGTTACTTTTTCCGATGGGATACCTGGCGGCGTTATTTTATATCGCAATGCATTTAGTATTGCGTCATATGAAGGGAAAAGAGATTGGCTGGGATTTGGCAAACGATCCAGAAAGTCACCTGCTGCAGCATCTCATCCGACAGGCTCCTGGAGAGTCAGAGAAAACCAGATTGCAGGAAAAATTGAAATTGACAAAAAGCGCAATTCAGTTCTTCAGGATTTATCAAACAGACAAGGACTTGACGAGAATATTTATTATGAACTGTTTGTTGAAACAATTTTAACGGGCATCAAGGAATTCGAAAGATATCGCCAGGAAATCATTCGTAAGATTGCTGTAAAAAACGAAGAGCCAAAACAGATAAAAACGCCAATTTCTGATAAGGTGTTAGCAAATCCCAAAGCGGTCCCGATGCTTTCTACAGAGGAAGCAAAGCAATTAGCGCTTGAGATTAAAACCTATCGCAAAGAAAATACGGAAGCGAAACGCGAGAAGGAAAACGTAGAGAACAGATATAAATATGATGTTCGAATTCTAAATGTTCTGGCAACAGTAGGTCTCAAAGCTGCATCGATTGCACATGAAATGAAAAATAATCGGAATTCCATTGCGGATAATACTGCAAATATTATTGCTGCCTTAGAAGAATACGGATTTTGGGAAGAACTCACATCTCCTGAGATGACGCAAAAAGCATACAAAAACGTGCCAAAACTACTTGAATCAAATAAAAAAATAAATGATAAAGTGGTTACGTTTATGAATGTAATGCTGTCAGAAATTGAAAAAAAGCAATTTGAGCCAGCCGTGCAGAGTGTGGTAGATATTTTGCAGCGAATAAAAACAAGCTGGGAAACTGATTATTCTTGGGTGGAGATTTATATTGCCAATCAAGAAGATATTTTCTTTAACATCTCTGAAGATGTGTTGCAGGTAATTCTTGACAATCTGATTTTGAATAGTGTTCAGCAAAATGATGAAAGCAATCATCTGAAGATTACTATTTTGACATCACTCAATGAGGGAAAACTGACTTTAATATATAGCGATGATGGGAAAGGCTTAGCACAGAAATATCAGGATGATCCAAGAAAAATTTTGGCAGTGCATGAAACAACAAGAAAGAACGGTCATGGACTGGGAATGTGGATCGTAAATAATACTGTAGTAATGTCCGGGGGGGAGATTCGTTCGATTTCTGGACAAAATGGGTTTTCTATAGAAATGTCAATAGGTGGTGCGGAGTAATGGAAACAATTAAGTTAGTGTATATTGATGACACTCCTGATAACGATTTGAGCAAATATTTAGATAGATACTCATCTAATGACTACCAATTTGAATCGAGCGAGATAGAATTTGATCCTACTCAAGATTACAATAGCCTTTTGTGTAACCCTGAGGTACAGAGCGCAAATATCATTATTATTGATTCGCGCCTTTTTGAAAACAAAACTGTAACAGGAGGGAAGTTTACCGGGGAGGAGTTCAAGCTTGTTCTGAAAAAGTTTTATCCCTTTATTGAGGTAATTGTAATTACACAGAATGAAGCGGATCCTGAGCTAAGTATGGTTTCCAAATATGTGAAGAACTCAGCGCAAACTGGTGTTGATTATTACGCCAAAGTAATGCCCCCACATATTGAGGCAGCGGTTGAGAGAATTAAGCAATATCGAATTCTTGCTGATAAAATAAACCATAATGATAGCTGGGAATCTCTTTTGAAGGAAAAGGTTTTGGGTACGCTTAATGGTACTCAGGCCTATGATGCATTAACGAAGGAAGATATTGATACGTTAATTGGCGCATTTAAAGAGATAAGGATGAGCATTAATGGCAGATGATTATAGAAATACAGAATACTGCATTCCCCTCGGCGATGTTAAATCAAGAAAAAACACCGTAGTTGATATGGTGAAAAAGGATCACCCAAAAGTAAAAGATATGCATGCTTATATCTCCCAAAATGAGAAGCCGTATAAGACAGCTTTCATAAAAGCGTATAATGGAAAATGTGCATACTGTGGTGTTTCAATTGATATCGTCCCTAAAAGTTGCTTTGAGGTAGATCATTTTATTAGCAAAAAAGATCCGAGATTTGCAAAAAAAGCAGATGCGGGATATATAGACAACCTGGTTTTAGCATGCCACCGATGCAATCATTCAAAAGGCGATTATACAATTGCCGATTCGGCTTGTGGATATCTTCATCCGGATATGCCGGGGATAGCAACAACATTTATTCGGGATGAAGATTTTTACATAAGGGTATCCGATTTGAAAAAAGATGACCAAGAAGCAAATGGACTCTACGAGCAGCTTGAGCTTGCTTCTGATGTTTGTCGCCTTGACTATTTACTTCTTAATATGATTGGATTAAGAAAAGAGATAGGTGAGGCGTCACCTGCGCATAAGTATCTAAGCGATGCAATTGAACTTTTGCAGAAAAAACGTAATTTAGTTGGTTGAGAGAAAAAGAATTGCTAATAAATATGCATTTCTGTTATGGAACATGTCCATAGATGTGGAGTTCAGGAGTTGGTATATATGAGATTGCAGAATAGCTATATATTCCTGGAAAATCCGAAAAAGCAAGATGCCCAAAAACCAGATAACTCAGACAATAAAAGAACATTTGAGTATAGGTTGAGTGTACATGCGTATGTTTCGAAGTGCTTTAAAGGAACTACAGAATATGAGCTTGATAGCTGGGATTACCAGCATGAAATGATTTGGCGGTCTGATGATCAGTCGGTAACATGCAATGTAGTATTCCGGTTTTACTCAGTTATCGGAACAACATATCTTGATGTGACTGCAGAGGGTGAATCAGATGAGGATATCATAAAGTGTTTGGAATTCGTCCATACGACACTGCAAACATCAGGCGTTTCTTCGGATTATGTAATGATCCTTTCTTATGATGCTGTATCTGAGTATTACTGTAATAGGCTTTATCCTAAGTTAAATGAGCTTGAAAGAAATCTGAGAAAACTTTTATTCAATATCTACACTGTGAACTTTGGAAGGGATTATTACAAAACTACAATCAGTGGAGATATTCAGACTAAAGCTAAAGAGAATATCCGCGCCAGAGGAAATGCCGATAGGAAAGAAACAACAGTATTACAGGAATTTTTCTATTCATTGGAACTTGGCGATGTTCAGCAGTTGCTTTTTACACCTAAATGGAC
>ENA-OZGI01000847-OZGI01000847.1-human-gut-metagenome-genome-assembly--contig:-NODE-847-length-9902-cov-4.113740_pt1 | contig 9902 bp, 8 predicted proteins | sample MGYA00245114_ERZ653653 | MGnify/ENA primary metagenome ERZ653653 (study PRJEB26926, sample SAMN06165051) | human gut metagenome | biome: ENVO:00009003; feature: ENVO:2100002; material: ENVO:00002003...
ATTATCTTGAATTGTGGCTTTTCTTGTGTTATAATAACACTATGATAGGAACACAAAAGGAGGGCCGCCATGAAAGATGTAGAAATTATTAAGGCGCGAAATGTGCTTTCGTCCAGATCGAGAGCTAATTTAGCAAAGCGCCTGCGAGTTGCTGCTTATTGTCGAGTAAGTACCGATAGTGAAGATCAGCTCAACAGTTACAAATCACAGGTTCAGCATTATACGGATTTGATTAAAAGCAAACCTGAATGGGACTTAGCTGGTATCTACGCCGATGAAGCGATTACAGGTACACAGGTGACAAAGCGGGAAGATTTTCAGCGTTTGATTAACGACTGCATGAATGGTGATGTCGATATGATAATCACAAAATCCATTTCCCGTTTTGCAAGAAATACACTGGACACATTGAAGTATGTTCGTATGCTGAAAGAAAAAGGGATTGCCGTTTTCTTTGAGGAAGAAAATATAAATACTTTAACGATGGACGGTGAATTGCTTCTTGTTATTTTAAGCTCTGTTGCACAGCAGGAAGTTGAGAATATTTCTGCAAATGTTAAAAAGGGCTTAAAAATGAAAATGCAGCGTGGTGAGTTGGTTGGGTTCCAAGGATGTTTAGGATATGACTATCATCCAGAGGATAAGAGCATTACAATCAACGAAGAAGAAGCCGAAATCGTGCGATATATCTTCCGGCGCTATATCGAGGGAGCCGGAGGTTCTGTAATTTCGCAAGAGCTTGAACACTTAGGGTATAAGACAAAACGCGGCAGCACCCGATGGGCCGAAACAACGGTAATTGGCATAATTAAGAACGAAAAATACAAAGGCGATATTTTGATGGGGAAAACATTTACGCTTGACCCTATCTCTAAACGCCGTTTGGATAATTTCGGTGAAGAAGATCAGTTCTATATCCGAGATCACCATGAGGCCATCATTTCAGAAGAAATGTTTGAAAAGGCACAGGAGATTTTGAAGCGCCGCGCAAAGCCGCGTCGCTTAGGTACGGATGGAAAGCGTGAAAAATTCAGCCGGAAATATGCCTTTAGCTGTATGCTGGAATGTGGCTTCTGCGGTGGTACACTTACAAGGCGAAGCTGGCACAGCGGTTCACGGTATAACAAGGTTATCTGGCAATGTGTGACTGCCACCAAAAAGGGCAAGAAGTTTTGTCCTGACAGTAAAGGAATTGCCGAGGAAACCATTGAGCAGGCATTTATTGAATCCTACCGGCTTCTGTGCCAAAATAATAAAGACGTGTTAGATGAATTTATTGCCCGAACAGAAGAAACCCTTTCGGACAGTAATGCAAGCAAACAGTTGGCAAAAGTAGAGAAAAATATTGCTGCATTGGACGCAAAGCGGGCCAAGCTGGTTGATATGCGGCTGGAAGAAATCATTGACAAAGAAACATACGAGCAAAAGTATTTTGATTTAAGCAGTCAGATCGAACAGCTCCAAAAACGGCGCGAGAGCTTGCAAGAATCTGCTGAAACAGAAAGCACTATGAAAAAGCGGATTGCAGAGTTTCGTAGGACGCTGGAAGAAAACGAAGTGCTGGACACTTTTGACCGTTATGTTTTTGAAAGCATAGTTGAAAAAGTGATCGTCGGCGGGTATGATGAAGATGGTAACAAAGACCCGGCCATGCTGACATTCATCTATAAGACTGGATTCAAAAACAGTTTGGACGGCACCAATTTTAAGCCGCCGAGAAAGAACAGTAAGGCAGCAAAACAGAACGCTGGTTTGTGTTCCCATACAACCGACGAGGCAAAGTCAATGTGTTCCTATCATAGTGACGACACATGTCATAGGTCATGATGTTCACAAAATCCATGTAGGGAGACACGAGACGCCAGTTCTGCATGGGCAGCGTCCAGCCGGTGGAGGCGGAGGCGCAGGCGGTGAGCCGCTTCACGCCGGGGCCGTAGGCGTCGTCCATGGCCTGACGGAGCTGCTGGGCAAGGGCGGCAAAGTTGGCGCTGTCCTCTTCCGGCGTACCCCAGATGGGACAGCCCTGATCTTCTTCGCTTTCGGGCAGGCGCGCGCCGTCCTTACTGCCGCCGAAGTATTCCCAGTCAATGTCGAAGCCGTCCACCCATGGGTATTCCTCCAGAATGTCCAGACAGCTCTCCACGAAGGAGGTGCGGCCCTCGGGGGTGTAGGCCATTTCGGAGAAATAGCCGCAGCGGGTCCAGCCGCCGATGGAGATCAGAATTTTGACATCCGGGTACTGCTCGGAATAATACTGATACTGGGCAAAGTGGTTCCGGGGCAGGCCGGGCGCCATCCGGCTCGGCTTGTCATTATCAAAATCCGCCTTGGGGAGGGTGGACGCCACGCGGAAGCAGGTTCGGGGTTCCCCGGACGCCGCCAGCCGGTCCCATGAGGTTTCCGTGGAGCCGTCGGCGGGTTCTACCGCCCAGAAAGCGTGGTTGATGCAGGTGACCTTATCCCATGGAATGCTGCACACCTCCGCGCCTTCCTCGGCGGTTTTGGTGTCCAGATACCAGTTGGCGAAGTAGACGATGACCTCTTTTTCCTCCGCCACCGGCGAAATGGTCTCCGTCGGCTCGGTTTCAGTGGGGACAGTCGTTTCGGAAGCGGTGGGGGCTGTGGCTTCCTGCGGGGCAGAACTGCACGCCGTCAGCAGACACAGGCAGACAAGCAGCAGAGCAAGAATCGTTCTTCGCATGGTAAAGTCCTCCTTGTATTGGCGGTACGGTAAAATACCAGATGCTGCCATTATACCATGGGGGTACTCGTTATACGATGGATTTCGGCGGCAATTCTTGTTGCTGCTTGGCGTGTAGATGACAAGAATAGTAAAATCCGCGTACCCCGGCAAGGGGTACGCGGAAATAAACGCTTGTGATGTTATTCGACGGGAGCAGCTTCCTGGAGCTTCCTCAGTTCTTCTTCCTCCAGAACCCGGTAGGCAACCTTGCCGACCAGCGTCTTGGGCAGCTCGTCCCGGAATTCGATATCGTAGGGCATGGCGTATTTGGCCACGTACTTCCGGCAATACTCCATAATGGAACGCTTGGTTTCGTCGTTCTTTTCCACGCCGGGAACCAGCTTGACGAAGGCTTTGACCTTCTGCATCTTGTAGGAATCCGGCACGCCGATGACGCAGCTCATCTGCACGAATTCGTGGGCGTCCAGAATGTTCTCAATCTGGGCGGGGTAGACGTTGTAGCCGGAGGTGACGATCATCCGCTTGGCTCTGCCGCGGAAATACACGAAGCCCTCGCTGTCCATGGTGCCAAGGTCGCCGGTGCAGACCCAAGTCAGGCCGTCGGCGTGGTGCTGTAAGGTTTTCGCGGTTTCCTCCGGATGGTGCATGTACTCCTTCATCACCGTGGGACCGGCCAGAAGAATTTCACCTTCTTCACCGTAGGGAAGCTCCTCCTCGGTGCCGGGCTTGACGATTTTGATGTAGGTATCGGGGAAGGGAAGACCGATGCTGCCCTCCTTGTGCATGTGGCTGGGGGTCAGGCAGCAGGCGGTGACGGTCTCGGTGGTGCCGTAGCCCTCCCGCACCTGAATGGAGGCTTTGTGGTCGTACAGGAACTTGTCCAGCTTCTTTTTCAGCTCGACAGACAGGGAATCGCCGCCGGAAAAAACGCCCTTCAGGCAGCTGAGGTCAGCGCCCTCCATATCCGGCAGACGGAGCAGCGCCTCATACAGGGTGGGAACGCCCGCGACGAAGTTGCAGCGCTGCTTGACCAGGTCTTTTGCGTAGCTCTTGGGAGTGAACCGGGGAACCAGAATGCACCGGCCGCCCTGGGTCAACATGGTGTGGATGCACACGCCCAGGCCGAAGCCGTGGAAGATGGGCATGGCGGCCAGCATCTTGTCCCCGGGACGGAACATGGGGTTGGCGGCGATGACCTGCTGCCCCAGCGCGTTAAAGTTCTTGTTGGTCAGGACGATGCCCTTGGTGGTGCCGGTGGTGCCGCCGGAGTAGAGGATGACGGCGGGATCGTCGGCGGTGCGGCTGATCTTGTAGTCATAGAAGCAATAGCGGCTCATCCGCACGAATTCCTGCCAGCGGATGACCGGGGCGTCTTCGGGAATTTTCTCGATTTTCCGCCCCTGTGTGAGCATGTAACCGGCCTTGATGGGCTGCGCCAGCGCATCCTTGATGCTGGCGATGATGATGTTGACCACCTTGGTGTTCTTGCGGACGGACTCGAATTTATTGTAGAACTGATCGAGGGTGATGGCGGTGACGCTTTCGGATTCGTTGAGATAGAACTCGATCTCTTTCTCGGCAGACAGGGGATGCACCATGTTGGCAATGCCGCCCACCAGATTGATGGCGTAGAACAGGTAAATGGCCTGCGGGCAGTTGGGCATGGCGATGGTGACCTTGTCGCCCTCCCGGACGCCAATGGTTTTCAGTGCCTTGGCGCAGGTCTCCACCTCCTGCACCAGCTTCTTGTAGGTGGTGGACTTGCCCATGAAGTCAAAGGCAACGTAATTGGGGTATTTTTCGGCAATGGCCTCCACAGCCTCAAACATGGAGCCTTCAAAATAGTCAAGGTGCATGGGCATACTGCCCATGGAGCCAGCCCATGGGGTCTTTGCGGTGATTGTCTCCATCAGTAATCTACCTCTTTTTGTAATGGTTCGTCCAGCAGCTGGGGATTTTCCAGCAGCGTTTTTAACAGACGGACGGTTTTGGCGTAATAATAGCCGTCGGCAATGCGCTCGTCGATGGTCAGACCCAGATCGATGCTGGGCTTCATCTCGAAGGTGCCGTCGTCATTGAAAAAGGGGCGCTTTTTGATCTCGCCGATGGCGCAGAACACCGACGTGGTGCCCCAGTTGGTCAGGTGGTGATAGCCCGCGTGGAGCTTGATGGAGCCGAGGTTGGTCAGCACCACGGAGGAGTAGTAGGGGTCGCCCGCAATGACGCTCTGGGGCATCCAGCCGTGGCGGTCTAAGAAACGGGCGATGCCGCCCACCGCCTGCACGAGAAAACCGGGCAGGCTCTGCACCGCGTTCAGACTTTGTGTACCCTTATCCACCTCGTCGTTGCTGCGGCAAATGGAGATCTGACGGAAAATTTCGTCATGAACGGTGTCGATGGTGTCGGTGCCCTTGGAGTGGATATAAGCCAGCGCCTCGCCGCCGTCGTCGGAAAATTCCTTTTTCACGGTGAAGGCCGCGGAGACCTCATTGCGCTGATACATGGTCTTGTTGGCAATGAAGCGGTTCATCTTCGGCCGCAGGGTGATGACCTTCAGCATGATGGTGACCATCACCTGAAAGAAATTGTATTTGTAGTCCGGGTTGGAGGCGTTTTTCTCGTCCAGATAAGCCAGCACATTGGTCAGGTCGATCCGCTCGCTGATGAACGCCTCGTTGTCACATCGGTTTGGATACATCAGCGGCATGACCAGATGCATGGCGTGGATGTTTCTGAGCTTTGCGCCGTCTTTCCTGTCTCCGAATTTTTTTGCCATAAGTACACTCTCTTTCTGAAATCTTGGGGGCAAAAAACTTTTTCGTGTAGCCGCGACATTTTATGCGGTTTTGCCCCTTGAAAGTTTCCGTCCTTTCGACGATAATTATAGCACCCGTATACCATGCGAATCTAAACTGAAACGAAACTTTGTTTATTTTCGGTTTAGGTTCCCGCGATATTCTTGACGCATTATTCCCAGAGAAAGGAAGGAGCAGATGGGAGAACGGAAAATTTCTCCGCTGTACCGGCTGATCAAAGCCGCCGTGCAGGCGGTGTATCCCAAAATCAAGGTCGTGGGGGAGGAGAACCTTCCGCCGGAGCCGGTGGTGTATGTGGGCAACCACAGCCAGATGAACGGCCCCATCGCCTGCGAGCTGTATACCCCCGGTGAGCATTATATCTGGTGCGCCGGTGAGATGATGGACAAAAAAGAAGTGCCGGCCTACGCCTATCAGGACTTCTGGTCGGAAAAGCCGAAGGCCGTCCGCTGGTTTTACAAGCTGCTGTCCTACATCATCGCGCCCCTGTCCCAGCTGGTTTTCACCAACGCCAACACCATCGGCGTGTACCACGACACCAGGATTATTACGACGTTCAAAAAGACGGTGACGGCGCTTCAGGAAGGCGCAAGCGTGGTGATTTTTCCGGAGCATCACGTGCCGCGAAACAACATTATCTGCGAGTTCCAGGACAGGTTCATCGATGTGGCGAAGCTCTACTACAAGCGCACAGGAAAAGCGCTTGCCTTTGTGCCGCAGTATCTGGCGCCCAGCTTGAAAACCATGTATCTGGGCAAGCCCATCCGCTTTCAGCCAGACGCACCGCTGGAGGAAGAGCGCAGGCGCATATGCGAATACTTAATGGAGCAGGTCACGGAAATGGCGCAGGCGCTGCCAAAGCACATCGTCGTGCCTTACCCCAACATGCCCAAGAAGCAATATCCCTGCAATATCCCACAGGAGGCCACCCATGAGAAAACCGGAAATTGATTACCGCACCTTTCGGCTGTCCAAGCTCAACGACCCGCAGTTTGCGCACTTAAAGCTTCTGGGCGGCTGGATCGGCTACTTTATCATGTATTTTCTGACGGAAAACCTGATTCCCGAGGAAAGCTGCCATGTGATCCACTGCTGGATCGACGATCTGATTCCCTTCTGCGAGTGGTTCCTGATCCCTTACGTATTCTGGTATTTCCTGATCGTGTTTACGCTGCTGTACCTGATGCTGTATCACGTGGAGGGCTTCAAGCGGTTCCAGATTTTCATTATCGTCACCCAGGTTGTGGCCATGGCGATCTACATTATCTATCCCAACCGGCAGGATATGCGCCCGGAGGTATTCCCCAGAGAAAATTTCCTCACGGCGTGTATTGGATTGCTGTACCGGCAGGATACGCCCACCGGCGTGTGTCCGTCGCTTCATGTGGCCTATTCCATGGGCATCGCGTCGGCGTGGCTGAAGGAAAAGAACGTGTCCAAGTGGTTCAAGGCGTTTATCATCGTGGCGGTGGTGTTCATCTGCCTTGCCACCATGTTTATCAAGCAGCATTCCGCCGTGGACTTCTTCGTGGCGCTGCCCGTCTGTCTGCTGGCGGAGGGAATCGCCTACGGCAAGAGCTACTGGGCTGTCCGCTGGAAGAAGTGGCGTTCAGTGACCTGATAATAAATAATGTGGAGGGGAGGAAATCGCATGTTTCAGATCATGGTCGTGGACGATGACCGAAACACCCGCAGACTTTTGCAGGCGGTGCTGGAAGCGGACGGCTACAAGGTGCTCACCGCCGAAAACGGAGAGGACGCTCTGGCGCTCATGGACTCGGAGTACGTCGATCTTGTGGTGCTGGACATCATGATGCCCCAAATGGACGGCTACGAGTTTACCAGAACCCTGCGGGAGACGAACAACAACCTGCCCGTTTTGATGGTTTCCGCCAAGGAGCTGCCCTCCGACAAGAAGCACGGCTTCTTAGTCGGCACCGACGACTATATGACCAAGCCCATCGACGAAGAAGAAATGCTGTGGCGTATCAAGGCGCTGCTGCGCCGGGCGAAAATTGCCAGCGAGCGCCGTATCGTGGTAGGGGACGTGGTGCTGGACTACGACTGCCTGACGGTGAGCCGGAAGGGGGAAGTGCAGGAGCTTCCCCAGAAGGAATTCCTGCTTCTATACAAACTCCTGTCCTATCCCGGAAAAATCTTCACCCGTATCCAGCTCATGGACGAGATCTGGGGCGCGGATTCCGACACCGGCTGGGAGACCGTGACGGTACACGTGGGACGTCTGCGCAAGCGCTTTCAGGACTGGCCGGAATTCACCATTGAGTCCGTCCGGGGATTGGGCTATAAGGCGGTGAAAAAGGTATGAGCAAAAAGCCGGGAAAGCGCCGCTGGTCGCTGACGCTGCTCTATTCCACCGCGTTTTTTCTCATTCAGCTGGCGGCGGTTCTCATTACGGCAGCACTGTCTTTCCTGCTGACCAAGCTGGGGGTGCTGGACAATCTGGGTATTCCCAGAAACTCCGGCTTTGCCATGCTGATCGTGATGCTGCTCATCAGCGTTCTGGTGGGCAGCGTGGTTGCCATCGGCACCGTGAAAATTCCACTGCGCCCCTTTAACCGGCTGATAAACAACATAGACCGTTTGGCGGCGGGAGATTTCACGGCCAGAATGCACTATGGCAAGGTGATGGGGGACAACCCCGTTTTTCAGGAGCTGTCGGAGAGCTTCAACGCCATGGCGGAAGAACTGGAAAACACCCAGATGCTGCGAAGCGATTTCATCAACAATTTTTCCCACGAGTTCAAAACGCCCATCGTCTCCATCGCCGGGTTTGCGAAGCTCCTGCGCCGGGGCAATCTGACCGACGCGCAGAAGGAGGAATACCTCGCCATCATCGAGGAAGAATCTCTCCGGCTGGCGGCAATGGCCACCAATGTGATGAACCTGACAAAGGTGGAAAATCAGACGATTTTAACGGATTTGACCACCTTCAACCTGTCGGAACAGATTCGTGCCTGCGTGCTTCTGCTGGAAGAAAAGTGGAGCCGCAAAGAGCTTGACCTCGATCTGGAATTCCCGGAATATACCATCCGGGCGAACGAGGAACTGCTGAAACAGGTCTGGATCAATCTGCTGGACAACGCCATCAAGTATTCCCCCAACTACGGGGAGATCGGCGTGCGGATTTCCGAGGGGCCGGAGACGCTGGCCGTCACCATCACCAACTACGGCCCCGATATCCCCAAGGACAAGGTCAGCAGAATCTGGGGAAAATTCTATCAGGCGGACGAGTCCCATTCCTCGGAGGGCAACGGCATCGGCCTTGCCGTGGTGAAGCAGGTGGTGCAGCTCCACGGCGGCACTGCCACGGTGGACAGCGGCAGCGGTTCGACGACCTTTACCGTGGAACTGCCCAAGCAGGAGGAAACGGCCTGAGTGCCTGAAATCAGAAAAAATTACATCTGCCGACGGTATCCGGGTCGGCGGCAAAAGGAGGAAAAACGGATATGAATGAAGTCAAACGGCCAAAGAAACCCCTTATTTTCTACTACACGCTGGTGATGGTCGCGCTGGCGCTGTTCAACTTCCTGCTGGTTCCCTGGATCGCCGAGCAGCAGATCATTGAGGTAGACTACGGCACCTTCATCACCATGACGGAGAATAAGGAGATCAGTCAGGTGAAAGTGGAGGACAACCAGATCCTCTTTGAAGGGAACGACGGCAAGGTTTACAAAACCGGCCTGATGAACGACCCCGATCTGGTAAACCGGCTCCACGATTCCGGCGCACAGTTCGGCGGAGAGATCGTGGAGGAAACCTCCCCGCTCTTAAACATCCTGCTGACTTGGGTTCTGCCCGTTGTGCTGTTCATTGCTCTGGGGCAGTTCATGTCCAAAAAGCTGATGGACAGAGCCGGCGGCCCCAATTCTCTGATGTTCAACGGCGGCAATTCCAACGCCCGGGTGTATGTCCAGTCCTCCGACGGCATCAAATTTGACGACGTGGAAGGCGTGGACGAGGCGGAGGAAAGCCTGCAGGAGATCGTGGATTACCTCCACAATCCGGACAAGTACCGGGAGATTGGCGCCTCCATGCCCAAGGGCGTGCTGCTGGTAGGCCCTCCGGGCACCGGCAAGACCATGCTGGCAAAGGCCGTCGCCGGTGAGGCGAATGTCCCGTTCTTCTCCATCAGCGGCTCCGAATTTGTGGAAATGTTCGTGGGCATGGGCGCGAGCAAGGTGCGCGACCTGTTCAAGCAGGCGAAGGAAAAAGCCCCCTGCATCGTGTTCATCGACGAGATAGACGCCATTGGCCAGAAGCGCAACAGCGGCCAGCTGGGCGGCAACGACGAGCGTGAGCAGACCCTGAACCAGCTGCTCACCGAGATGGACGGCTTCGAGGGCAACAGCGGCGTCATCATC
>ENA-OZGI01000848-OZGI01000848.1-human-gut-metagenome-genome-assembly--contig:-NODE-848-length-9894-cov-4.115561_pt1 | contig 9894 bp, 7 predicted proteins | sample MGYA00245114_ERZ653653 | MGnify/ENA primary metagenome ERZ653653 (study PRJEB26926, sample SAMN06165051) | human gut metagenome | biome: ENVO:00009003; feature: ENVO:2100002; material: ENVO:00002003...
CTCTTCGGTATCGAAAACGGGAAATATAGCGCAGCCGTTGCCAGCGCGAGCTGGCTTACGGATGCGGCATACCCCTTGCGGGTACACAAAGTATTCCTCAGTTTTCGATACCTCGATTGGACGAAAAATCTCTCGCTCACAGCTCTCACCGATTTAATCAGAGCTTCCCCACTGAGAAGGGAGGAACGCGCATGCTTCGGATGGAGATCGCGTTGTTTCTGGTGGTGGCCTTTGTCGCCTATATGTATTTCACGGCGGAAAAGGAGCATACGGCGCTCCACAAAACCTTTTCGGTGCTGCTGGTGGCGGTGCTGGTGCATCTGGCGCTGGACGGCTGCACCGTCTACACCGTCAACCATCTGGACACCGTGCCGATGCTCCTGAACGGGGCGCTGCACCGACTGTTTCTGGGCAGCATGGCGGCGGTGATCTACCTGTTTTATCAGTACATCGCCATTCTGGTGCAGGAGGAGACGGGCAAGCCCCGGCAGCTGGACTGGCCGGCGAAGGCGTTTCTGGTGCTCGCGGAGCTGGGGAATTTCCTGCTGCCCATTTCCTACACCGTCACGGCGGAAGGCAACTATTCCGCGGGGGCCTACATGCTGTTCCCTATGCCGCCGTGGCCTTTTACCTGCTGCTGTGCGCCGGACTTCTGGTGGGGAACTGGAAAGCCATCCCCGGCAAAAAGCGCTCCGCCATCGGCGCGGCGCTGGCGATTGAGTTTGCCGTGTGCGTATTGCAGGGATTGCACCACACATGGCTTATCAGTGGAATGGGCATCACCCTGATGACCCTTTCCTTTTACCTCACGCTGGAAAATCCCGAAGCGCTCCGGGCGGAGCTGGTGGAGCAGAAGCTGTCAATGCTGTACCTGAAAAGTCAGGTCAACCCCCATTTTCTTTACAACACGCTGGATACCATCCGCATTCAGGCACATCTGAACGGGGATAAAACGGTGGCAAGCCTGCTCATGCGGCTGGTGGATTTCTTCCGGCTCAGCGTTAAGGTGGACAGACCCATGGTCACGCTGGATGACGAGATGGAGCTGCTGGAAGCCTATATGGAGCTGATATGCTGCCGTTATCCGGAACTTTGCTGCGAGTATGACATCGACCCGGAGCTGGGGGGCGCACAGGTGCCGAACTTCGTTTTGCAGCCCATTGTGGAAAACAGCCTGTTCCACGGTCTCAAAAACAGGGGCTACCGGGGCACGGTGGTGATCTCGGCGCAGAAAACGGCGGACGGCCGCATGGAAGTTTGCGTCCGGGATACGGGCAGCGGCTTTGCTGACGGCAAAAAGGCCGCCATCGACGCCATGCTGGCATCCTACGATAAGCAGCCGCCCAAGCTCACTGGCAACAGCATCGGCATTCTGAACGTGCAGAAGCGCATCAAGCTGCTCTGCGGCCGGGAATGCGGCCTGAGCTATACGGAAAACGAGGACGGCGGCGTGACGGCGCACATCGTGCTGCCGCTGAAGGAGGAAGCGGAATGAAGAAGCTGCGTGTGCTTCTGGTGGATGACGAGATCATGATCCGGGAGGGCTTCAAGCGCCTGTTTGACTGGGAAGCCCACGACTGCGAGGTGGTGGGAGAAGCCGCCGACGGCATGGACGCCCTGACGAAAATTGACACACTCCAGCCGGACATTGCCATCATGGATATCAACATCCCCATTATGAACGGCCTGAAGGTCATTCAGCTGTCCCGGCTCAAGCACCCGAACACGGCCTTCGTCATCGTGTCCGGCTACGACGATTTTTCCTATTGCCGGGAAGCCCTGCGGCTCCAGATCACGGACTACATTCTGAAGCCGGTGAACTATGAGGAGTTCGGCACCTGCATTGACAATCTGAAGATCGCCATGTTCCGGCATCAGTCCGCGGGGGAGACGACCTGTCAGGAGGAACGCCCCATCCACGGCATTACCCGCCATTTGCAGGAGCATTTGGCCGAGGAAGTGAGCCTTGGCGTGTTGGCGGAGGAATTTCACCTGAATCCCCAGTATATCAGCCAGCTGTTCAAAAGCGAGATCGGCGTCAATTTCCTGACGTATTTCACCAACATCCGCATGGAGCAGGCGAAAAAGCTGCTGCTGACCACATCATTGCCCATCGCGGAGATATCGGAGCAGTCCGGCTATGCCGACTACCGGGTGTTCACCAAGGTGCTCAAAAAGTCCGAGGGCGTCACGCCCTCCCAGTACCGCCGGGATTTTCTGGAACAGAACGCATAAAAACAGCGCCATCCACAATCGGATGGCGCTGTTTTGCGGTAAGAAATTGGCTCCCGAATGTTCGGGAGCCAATCAAATGGGTGTTGACGGTTAAGCCTTGCCGGCGCAGCCCAGAACGTCCACCAGCTTGTGGCGAACCAGTTCCTTGATGTTGGCACGGGCGGGCTTCAGGTACTCGCGGGGGTCAAACTTGTCGGGATGCTCGTTGAAGAACTGACGGATGGTGCCGGTCATGGCCAGACGCAGGTCGGAGTCGATGTTGATCTTGCAGACGGACAGCTCGGCAGCGTGACGCAGCTGCTCCTCGGGGATACCCACGGCGTCGGGCATCTTGCCGCCGTTCTCGTTGATCATCTTCACGTAGTTCTGAGGAACGGAAGAAGAACCGTGCAGAACGATGGGGAAGCCGGGCAGACGGCGGGAGACTTCCTCCAGAACGTCGAAGCGCAGGGGAGGCGGAACCAGAATACCCTGCTCGTTGCGGGTGCACTGTGCGGCGGTGAACTTGTAAGCGCCGTGGCTGGTGCCGATGGCGATGGCCAGAGAATCGCAGCCGGTCTTGGTCACGAACTCTTCCACTTCCTCGGGACGGGTGTAGGAGGCGGCGTGAGCAGCGACCTTGACTTCGTCCTCGATGCCGGCCAGAGTGCCCAGCTCAGCCTCAACGACGACACCGTGGTCATGAGCGTACTCAACGACCTTGCGGGTGATCTCGATGTTCTCGGCAAAGGGCTTGGAGGAGGCGTCGATCATGACGGAGGTGAAGCCGCCGTCGATGCAGGCCTTGCAGGTCTCGAAGTCGGGGCCGTGATCCAGATGCAGAGCGATGGGGATCTCGGGGCACTCGATGACAGCAGCCTCCACCAGCTTTACCAGGTAGGTGTGGTTGGCATAGGCGCGGGCGCCCTTGGAGACCTGCAGGATAACGGGAGCCTTCTCCTCGCGGCAGGCCTCGGTGATGCCCTGAACGATTTCCATGTTGTTGACGTTGAAAGCGCCGATGGCGTAGCCGCCGTCGTAAGCCTTCTTGAACATCTCAGTTGTGGTTACAAGAGCCATTTGGAATCATCCTTTCTTAAACTGCGGGTCATGACCCGCTTTTATTCCGCTGACATTATAGCATATTTTTCGGGTTTTTCAATATAAATATTTTGATACTTCCGTCCCGGCAAAATGTTCATTTTCACCAGAAAAACGCCCCCCGGCGGTGCCGTCAGTGCCGATTTGAAAGGAAAACCGGAATCCTGAAAGTTCTCCCGGGAAAAAATCAGAATTTTGCTATTTACGTTTGGCGGAAAATAGAGTATAATCTCCTTTGAACAAAATTCAGTAAGGAGTGTATACATCCATGAAACTGTCCCCTCTCCAGGTAGCAAGATACCAGTACAGTCCCAAGCTTCCGGGTATGCTCAGAAACGGGATTTCTGATATTTGTGTGTGCAGCGGCGGCGCCACCGAGAGCGTCGCGGATCAGGAAAAGATCAAGGCGCTGTTCCCCAATACCTACGGCAAAAACGAGATCACCTTCCAGAAGGGTAAGAACACCTCCGCGCCAAAGAAGCAGATCGTGGGCGTGATTCTTTCCGGCGGCCAGGCGCCCGGCGGTCACAACGTCATCTGCGGCCTGTACGACGCGCTGAAGGCCTGCGACAAGGAAAATGTCCTCTACGGCTTCAAGGGCGGCCCCAGCGGTCTGTTGGAGGACAACTACGTAGTCTTCGACGACGAATACATCAACCAGTACCGCAACACCGGCGGATTTGACATCATCGGCTCCGGCAGAACCAAGCTGGAAACCGAGGAGCAGTTCGCCGTTGCCGAGGGCGTCTGCAAGAAGCACGGCATCACCGCCATCGTCATCATCGGCGGCGACGATTCCAACACCAACGCCGCGGTTCTCGCCGAGTACTTTGCCGCCCACAACAGCGGCATTCAGGTGATCGGCTGCCCCAAGACCATCGACGGCGACCTGAAGAACGAGGACATCGAGTGCTCCTTCGGCTTCGACACCGCCACCAAGACCTACAGCGAGATCATCGGCAACATCGAGCGTGACGCCAACTCCGCCAAGAAGTATTGGCACTTTGTCAAGGTCATGGGTCGTTCCGCTTCCCACGTGGCGCTGGAATGCGCCCTGGAAACCCAGCCCAACATCTGCCTGATTGGCGAGGAAGTGGCCGAGAAGAAGATGTCCCTTGCCCAGATCGCGGACTACATTGCCGACTCCGTGGCCACCCGGGCGGCGAAGGGCTGGAACTTCGGCGTTGCCATCATCCCCGAGGGTATCGTGGAGTTCGTTCCCGAATTCTCCGTGCTGATCGCGGAGATCAACGAACTGCTGGCTGGCGAGAAGACTGCCCAATTCAACGCCCTGCCCACCTGGGAAGAGAAGTACGCCTTCATCAAGAATGGCCTCACCAAGCAGTCCATGGACGTGTTCGCCATCCTGCCCCAGAGCATCCAGCAGCAGCTGTTTCTGGAGCGCGACCCCCACGGCAACGTGCAGGTCTCCCTCATCGAGTCCGAGAAGCTGTTCTCCGCTCTGGTCAGAGACAATCTGGCTGCCCGGAAGGCTGCCGGAACCTACAACGGCAAGTTCTCCACCCAGCATCACTTCCTGGGCTACGAAGGCCGCTGCGCATTCCCCTCCAACTTTGACGCCGATTACTGCTACTCTCTGGGCTACAACGCCTTCATGCTGATCCAGTATGGCTACACCGGCTATCTGTCCAAGGTCTCCAACCTGTCCAAGCCCGCCGAGGAGTGGGTGGCAGGCGGTATGCCCATCACCAAGATGATGAACATGGAGAGAAGAAACGGCAAGGACAAGCCCGTTATCCGCAAGGCTCTGGTGGAGCTGGACGGCAAGCCCTTCCGGTTCTTCGCCGAGCACAGAGCCGAGTGGGCGGCAGAGACCTGCTATGTCTACCCCGGCGCCATTCAGTACTTTGGACCCCGCGAGGTCTGCGATCTGACCACCAGAACGCTGGCTCTGGAAAAGGCGTAATCAACTTCAGAAAAAAGGTCTCCGGCCGCGTGCCGGAGACCTTTTTGGTAGACCCAGTCCCCCCGGCCATGCCGGAGGGACTGATTTCGTTTTACTTATCCAGAGAATAGCTGCTGACTTTCCATTCGTCGTTTTCTCTGACAACGACGATGTTCAGATAGGCAGTTTCTTCGCCCAGGCTTGCACAGTAGGGGTAGGCAAATTCGCAGGTGCCGTTCGCGTCTGCCTCTTTCCACATGTCCACCGTGACCTCATGCCAGCACACGATCACATCGTTTGTATTGCCGGAATAGGCTTCCACTCCGCCTGTGTAGTCCTTGGAGAGCAACCGGGGCAGCGTATCCATATCTCCGTAAAAATAGGCATACGCAAACTCCGTAACGAAGGCGTTGAGTGCCTCTGTGCCCTGCTGTTCCTCCGACTGGAGGATCCGACTGAAGAACATACTGGCGGGAATCACGGTTTCACCGTTCACCGTCACATCCTTGCAGTCGTGGAAGATCATGTCGCTGCCGCCCAGATCCCGCAGGGTGTTGTTTTCCATTACAATGCCCTCGGAGCTCCAGAACTGGACGCCGCCCTGGCTGCACTCGTAGATGTCGCAGTTGGCGACCCGTATATCGGTGCAGTATTCCGCGTCTACGCCCAGAATGCCGCAGCCGTAGAGACCGCATTTGTCCACGGTGATGTGGTCGCTGTACTGGAACCGCAGAACGCCGCCGATGCAGTAACCGGGCTCTCTTGTGTGACCGGCGGTGAAGCCGGAGAGAGTGATGTAGCTGCACGCCTTGAAGGTCAGGACGTTGGCGTAGCGGGGGATGGCGGCGATGGTGTGACCCGTCACGTTGCCGTCATTGCTGCGGATGGTCAGATTGTCCACCCCGTCGATGACCAGCTGGGGGCCGTCAAATTCGTCCAGCCAGTAGTAATAATCGCCCTTGGAGGTGCCGTAGCCGGTGGCGGTGCTGAGGTCGTAAAGCTCCGCGTCCAGCACGATGTCCACATTGGGGCCGATGGCGGCGATCAGCTCATCCACCGTGGAAACGTGGATCTCCAGCTGCGCTTGGGTCGGCTCCGTCGCGCCTGTGGAGTACAGCTTGCTCATCTGCTCATCGGTAAGAGGATTGCCTGCGCCGTCCGTGACGGTACCGTCGGCTCCAAACCAGCGGCGGACGCTGCAATTTTCAAACCGGTTGCCGTCCAGAACCATACTCGACTCGTCTGCCGGCGTCTGGGTATCTTCGTAGTACTCATACTGGAAGTTGAATGCTTCCAGCTGAGTACGGTTGTTGGAGAACAGATTGCCCTTCATCTGAACGGTGCTTCCGGAAACGATTGCCAGATACATAAGACTGCTGTCGCTGATTTCGCAGTTTTCCACCGTCACATTCCGGCTGGAACCAATATCAAAATAGGTGTATCCGCCGTATTCCTCGGAGCCGATGCGGTAAATGCGGGTTCCGGAGATGGTGACGTCCTCACAGCTGATGATCTCGGCGGCGCTGCTGGAGCAGTCGTACACGTCGCTGTCCGCGAGGGAAATGTCCTTGGAATCCGCCGCCTGCAATCCGATCATGCCGCAGCCGTAGATGCCCAGACGGTTCATGCCCACGCCGGTGCAGTTTTGCAGGTAAATAACGCCGCTACTGCACTGACCCAGTTCCAGGGTGTGACCGGCGGTGAAATCCTCCAGCGTGACATTTTCGCAATTCTTCAGATTGATGACGCTGGCAGACCGGGGGTCGCATTCCAGAGTCGTGTTCACCTTGCCGCTGCCGCGGATGGTCAGGTTCTTTACGTTTTGCAGCATCAGCTCAAAGCCGTCGTACTTTTCCGTCCATGCGTAGTAGGGGCTTTCCGAGGGCAGGCCGTAGCCTTTGGCGCCGGACAGATTGTAGGTTCCCGGCTCCAGCTGGATGACGGTGTCCGGCGCAATGGCGGCCAGCAGCTCGTCCACATTATGTACGGAAACGGCGTCGGAGACGGAGGTGGGTTCGGTATCCCCGGCGGCTGCCGCATCTTTCCTCGCAGGGCTGGTCACCAGGCACACCGCCACGAAGACGATGGCGATCACGCCCACCAGACTGATCCAGAAGCCGGGCTTCTTATAGGAAAGCACCGACTTGATGCGCTCCTTGACGCTCACCTCGCCGAAGGCCACGGGACAGGCCGCGAAGTGCGCCCGATTGGTGGAGCAGTTCAGCAGGGCGGCGGAGTAGGCTTTCCGCTCCTCTAGCTCCATGAACTGCACCACCCGCTCGTCGCAGGCGATCTCGATGTCCTTGCACAGCAGGATGTAGGCCGCCCACACCAGCGGATTGAACCAGTGCAGTGCCAGCGCCAGAAAGCCCACCATCTTGAACCAGTGGTCGCCCTTGTCCAGATGGGTGCGTTCGTGGGCGAGAATGTAACGCTGTTCCTCGGGGGTCATGCCCATGGGGATGTAGATATTCGGGCGGATGAAGCCCAGAATAAAAGCGGTCTCGATGCGGTCGCATTCCCAGCCGCCGGGGATCTTGACTGCCTCCCGAACCTTCAGCTTCAGGGTCAGGTAGGTGTACAGACTGTAAATGCCGAAGCAGCAGGCAATGCCAAGCCAGAACCAGGGCAGAACCGACAGAAAATCAACGCCCGTATCCGGTTCCGGCACGGTTTCCGGGGTGTGGGAGGGGGTGCTGCTGATCACGGTGGTGACGGGAGCCTGGATGTCCGGAAGCGCCTCGGGCATCTGCGCGGGGGCTTCCACGTCTGCCGGGGAGAAATCTTCCGGCGCGGCGGGCGTCTGGGAACGGCTGATCTGCTGCTGCACCTGTGCCACCGGGTCGGCGCTGGGCTGTAAGCTCAGGTCGCTTTGGATCTGGAAGGGCATCAGCAGCCGCAGTCCCGCCAGTAGCCAGAGCAGGCAGATATACTTTCGGGGCGTTTTTTTCAGCACCAGCCGCAGCAGCATGACGGCCAGAATGACGATGCTGCCGTGGAAGCTGGCCGTCAGGATGTTCTGGAACAATGTGTTCATGTTCGATCCTCCTCGTAATTGTCAATGAGTGCTTTCAGCTGTGCCACCTCGTCCCGGGTGAGCTTCTTACTCCGGGAGAAGGCGGCGATAAAGGCGGGCATGGAGCCTTGAAAGGTTTCCTCCACCATTTCGTCCAGCCGGGACGCCTGCGCCTGTTCCTTGGAAATCAGAGAAGAGACGACAGCGTTCTCGTTCTTCACCACGCCCCGCTCCGACAGACGGCGGATAACGGTGTAGGTGGTGGCCTTCGACCAGCCCAGCTGCTCCTTGCACAGCTCGACCAGATGGGTGGAATTGATCGGCTCATGCTCCCACAGAATCAGGCAGAAGCGGTATTCGCTTTCAAAGATTTTGGGCACTTCCAATCAGAATACCTCCTTTGGGTGTATCTGGAAATACAAAAGTTTAATGAATTAAACCTTTCGGAAAATAGTTTAACATAGTAAACCCCTATTGTCAAGGGAAAAATTACAAAATTATGACAAAACTGAGAAAATCTGGAAAAGTTTCGCAACAGAAGGCCATGGGAATTTTTCCAAAACAGCGGAGAAAGCGCAGCTTTCTCCGCTGTTTTCGGAACAATGGTTATGCGTTTGCGGCATTTCCTTCCCGCTGCTGGCAGGTGAACAGAATGACCTGACGGCTTTTCGCCATGTCTTCCAGAATGGCCAGCGCCGCCTGCATCCGGGTATCGTCGAAGCGCACCAGCGCGTCGTCCAGAATCAGCGGGGAATCCGGGGTCAGTTCTTCCGCCACAGCCAGACGAAGGGCGAGGTACAGCTGGTCGATGGTGCCGTCGCTGCGCCACAGGGCGTCGTGGAGGGTTTCCTCGTCACCGGTTCCGGCTTGGAGGGAGAAGTCCTCGCCCATGGAAAGACGCTGGTAGCGCCCGCCGGTCATGGCGGAAAGATAGGTCTGTGCCCGCTGGGAAATCCGGGGGGCGAACCGCCGCTGTAACTCCGACCGCGCCTGCGCCAGCGTTTCCTGCGCGATGGTCAGGGCGGTGTAGGTCCTTTCCAGCTGGGCAAGACGGGCGTTGACCGACGCCAGCTGCTTTTCCAGCTGCGCCCGGTCGCCCAGGGCTTCCATCCGGCCTTTGTACTGGCTGATGCGGCTTTGCAGCCGCTGCTGCTCCTCGGTGCAGTCCGACAGCAGCCGCGCCGTGTCCGCCGGGGAATGGGTCAGGGTATCCACGCCAACGGGAGGCCGGACAGGCTTTGCCATGGCGCTGAGGGTATCCACCAGATTTTGCGCCCGCTGGGCTTCCCGCCGGGCGGTGTGGTAGGCTTCCCATTTGTTCGTGATCTGCTGCCAGAATTCCATGACAGCATCCGGCTCCTGTGCGCCGCACAGGGAGTCCCGGCGCTTGCGCATAACCATCAGACGCACTTCCACGTCTCCCTGGGCGTCCTGATATTCCTTCTGGGCGGCGTTGTACGCCCGGAGGGCAGTCTCATATTCCCGCAGGGAGTCTGTCCAATGGGCGGGGTCGGAGGTGCCGTATTTCTTTGCCAGCGCGTCGGTCTGCTTTTTCAGCCTTTGCATTCCAAAGAGGCTGAGCGCCTGAAGAAGCACGGAGACCATGCCGAGGATGCCCGCCGGGAGGTAATTTCCCTGTCTCTTATACACATCTGAC